>OGLE01000529.1_pt1 | contig 37131 bp, 37 predicted proteins | sample 1572671 | NCBI WGS metagenome assembly OGLE01 (sample SAMEA2581923, study PRJEB24529) | metagenome | biome: Human gut stool | place: China | collected 2011 | reverse complement strand
AGACGCGAGTGCCGCCCAAGGCACGAAGCGGATGCTGGGTGCCGCAACCCGGAAGCAGCGGAGGCCATTCCAAATCGTCCTGCTTCAAAGAAAGCTGCTGCAAAATGGCAAGCCTTCGGCGGCAGCTGCGCGGCACATGGAGATGCTGCCGCGCAATGGACTTTTTGCGCTATTTACGACTTTTCGGTGAAAAAAACTGCTGCGGGTTTGATTTTTTGGCCGTTTTCATGTAAACTAAAAGGTAACCATGCCCGCGTATTTTTTGCCCGGCAGAACCCTGCAAAACGCGCAACGCATGGGATAAAAAATGCTAAAAATAACGGAGCGTAATGAAATATTATGGCCATCGTAAGTCCTTCGATTCTTTCTGCTGATTTTGGCAAGCTGGGTGCAGACTGCCGCATGGTGCTGGATGCCGGCGCACAGATGCTGCACTACGACGTGATGGACGGGCATTTTGTGCCCAACATCAGCTTTGGCGTGCCGGTGCTCAAAAGCCTGCACAAGGCGCTGCCGGATGCCTTTTATGACGTGCATCTGATGATCAGCCACCCGCTGCAATACGCCGAGCCCTTTATCAAGGCCGGTGCGACCCTGTATAATTTCCATCTGGAGTGCGAAGATGATATTCAGGCCACCATTGACGCCGTCCGTGCGCTGGGCTGCAAGGTGGGTCTGACCATTAAGCCCGGCACCCCGGCCGAGGCGCTGGCACCGTGGCTGGACCAGCTGGATCTGGTGCTGGTGATGAGCGTGGAGCCCGGCTTCGGCGGGCAGAAGTTCATGCCCTCGGCGCTGGACAAGCTCCGCTGGCTCAAGGCAGAGCGGGAAGCACGCGGCCTTTCCTACCTGCTGGAGGTGGACGGCGGCGTGGATGCCGCCACCGCACCCCTGTGCGTAGAAGCCGGTGCCGACGTGCTGGTGGCAGGCAGTGCCGTGTTCGGCGCCGCCGACCCTGCTGCGGCTGTGGGCGCACTGGCCAGCCTGTAAGGAGGCCCGTATATGGATGAAACTTTGATCCAGGAACAGGAACGGCAGCTGCAAAAGACCGGCCGGTACTATAAGCACGTTTTCTGGCTGTGTGTGCCGCTGCTGTGCATGGCCTGCTATTTCTATGGGGCGCGTCCGCTGCTGCTGTGCGGCATCGCCCTGCTTACCGGCAACCTGTGCGACCGTCTGGTGGCGCTGCTGCGCCATCGGGTGTACACCAATAAAGATCTCTCCAACGAGAGCTTCAGCCTGATCATCGCCCTGCTCATGCCTGCCACCGTGGACATCTATGTGCTGGTGGTGGCAGTGCTGGCGGGCGTATTGATCGGCAAGGAGGTCTTTGGCGGCTACGGCAGCTATCCCTTCAACCCCGCTGCCGTGGGCTACGCCGTGGCGGCGGTATCGTGGCCGGAGCAGGTGGTGCGCTACCCGCAGCCCTATACGCCGCTGCCCCTGTGGAACGCCTCCGCCGTGCCGGTAAGCAGCACCATCGAGGATACCCTGCGCAACGGCGGCATCCTGAACCTGAACGCCCTCGCCGTTGTGCTGGGCGAGTTTGCTGCCCCCATGGGCACCGGCGCGGCGCTGGTCATTCTGGCCTGCGGCCTCGTGCTGTGGACCCGGAAGGACGTGCACATCGGCGCATCGGCAAGTTTTCTGATCACCTGCGGGCTCATCGCCTTCTTCTTCCCGCGTCAGGTGGGTCTGGCGGACAGCACCCTCTTCAGCAGCCTGCTGCCCCGCCTGCAGGGCATCCGGGACGAGCTGCACACCGGTGCGGTGCTGTTCTGTGCGGTGTTCCTGCTCAACGAACCCTACACCTGCGCCCATCACCGGCTCGGACGCATCCTGTACGGCGCCCTGGTGGGTGCTGCCACCATGGGCTTCCGCTATTTCGGCGTGTACGAGACCGGCGTCTGCTTTGCACTGCTGGCCGTCAACAGCGTGTCCGCGCTCATTGACCGCACCGAGGAGCGGCTGTACCGTCTGCTGCACCGTCTGCCGTCCGAACGAAAGGAGGCTGCGGAATGAAAAAGCGTACTGCGGAACTGATTTTAAAGGACCCCGAAAAGTTTGCCCATCACGACCGCGTGTTCCTGAATAACCCGGTGGTCATGCAGGGCATGGGTCTGGCACCGCTGGTGGTCGTGGCTACCACCGGCCAGAACGGCCTGATGCTGGCGGCGGCGGTGACGCTGCTGCTGGTGCCCTCCCGCGTGCTGGCCTGCCTGCTCAGCCGCCTTGTACCCCTGCGGGACGAGGAGCCTACCCCGGAGCAGCTGCAAAAAAAGCTGCTGCCCCGTGCACTTTTGTACGCAGCCAGCGCCGCTGTGGTGTACCTGGCGGCATATCCCATTTTGAACTTCGTGTTTGGCACCGGGCTTTTGAACCTTGGCATCTACCTGCCCATGCTGGTGGTGGAGCCGCTTCTGACCTACCGCTTCGGCCGCGTGCAGGAGACAGTGCACAAGGCCGTTTCCAAGGGCGTGCGCATCACCGTGGGCTACGCGCTGCTGCTGCTCGTGGTGGGCGTGGTGCGCGAGTGGCTCAGCCTTGGCACCGTGTTCGGTGCCCCGGTGGGGCGCTGGGCGCTGCTGCCGCTGGCTAAAATGCCGGCGGGCGGCTTTATCGTGCTGGGCATCCTGTGCGCTATCTGGCGCGCTGCGGCTGCAAAGCGCAAGGAATATCTGAAAAAGGAAGCACGGGATACCCTGACCGTGCACTACCAGAAGGAGGGGAACCGCGAACCGTGAAGGAAGTTGTAAGCAGCTCGGCAGTGTTTTTCAGCTATGCACTGCTGGCCATTTTTGCACAGAACGCTGTCTTTACCCGTGCACTGGGCGTGTCCCGCATGGTGCAGCTGGTGGGGGACGACCGCACCAGCAGCGCCTTGTTCGGCATGATGCTGTGCATCACGCAGGTGCTGGTGGCGCCGGTGGCTTTTCTTGCCGGGCGGTTCATTGCCCCGCTGGATAACCGCGCCCAGCTGCGCCCGCTGGTGTATATTGCCAGCATTGCCGTGGTGTGTCTGGCGGAGCATCTGGTGCTGTGGCTGCTGCGCAGCCTGCCCCGCCGCGCCCAGCTGCTGCGCATCGTGCCGCTGGCCGCGCTGAACAGCGGCGTGCTGGGCACGGTGCTGGTGGAGCGCACCCAGTCCTTTACCCTTGGCCAGAGCCTTGGCTTTGGCCTTGGCAGCGGCCTTGGCTATGTGCTGGCGGTGCTGCTGGTCACCGAGGCGCGCCACCGCCTGCGCAGCAAAGCTATCCCCAAGGCATTCCGCGGCCTGCCCATCACGCTGGTGTATATCGGCGTGCTGGCGCTGGCGATCTATGGCTTTACCGGACATTCCGTCATCCTGTAATGCAGACAGGGAGGAAAGGATACCATGGCTAAGAATAAACGTCAGAAGGTCAAGCATTATAACCGCAGCTTTTACAGCAGGGAAACGCGCGTAAAGCGCGGCATCGGCATCGTGGTGCTGGTGGCGGCAGTGCTGGCAGCCGCATGGTTTGCCGCACCCCATGTGCTGGATTGGGCCACCCACACCTGGTATACCGTGGTCAAGGATCGGGATCTGGAGGCCGAAAGCGCTTCCCGCGCCGAGGCAGCCGCCTCCTCTGCTGCGGCGGCAAGCAGCGCCGCTGCTTCGCAGGCAGCGTCTGAGCCGGAGGAGGAAAAGCCGCTGGACGGCAAGGCCATTACCGGCGGCAGCTGGGCAGAGCTGGACGTGACCACCCTGACCGATGAAGCCGCCATCCGCGCCGCCGCCCGGCAGCTGAAGCAGCAGGGCGCAGACTACGCCCTTGTCACTCTGAAGGACGCCGCTGGCACGGTGTATTATGCTTCCGGGGTGGCAGCCGCTGCCCAGAGCATCACCGAAAACCCGGTGGATGCGGCCAATATCGCCGCCATCCTGCGGGAGGAGGGCATCATCCCGGCGGCGCAGCTTGCCGCCTTTACCGACCCGGTGTCGGTGTACACCGACCGCAGCATGGGCGTGCACTACGACGGCAACAGACTCTGGCTGGATAACGTCAGCGCAGCCAAGGGCGGCAAGGCATGGATGAACCCCTTTGCCGCAAGTGCGGTGCAGTATGTCGGCGACCTCATTGAGGAGGTGCAGGGCATGGGCTACGAGCAGGTGGTGCTTACCGGGGTGCAGTTCCCCAATATCATCACCCGCAAGCAGGACTTCGGCGCCTCCGGCGGCAAGAGCCGGGAGGGACGCGCCGCCCAGCTGACGGCGGATATCGCCGCATGGCAGACCCGCTTTGCGGGCAGCGTGACCCTGTGGGTCAGCTACCCGGACGCACTGTGCACTGCTGCCACCGATGCCCTTGGCACCACCGGTACGTCCCTTGGCATGGAAAATCTGCTGGTCACCAGCAGCACCGCGCTGGACGCGGACAGCCGCGCTGCGCTGGAGCAGGCCGCTGCCGACGCCGGTGTGAAGCACCTTGTGGTGCACGATACCGCAGCGTTCCGCTGAGAAGCGGCTTTTAAAGAGGGGAGGAAACGACTATGAAACCGACTACCTGTTTTGCACCCGCACACATCCTGCTGCCTTCGGAGCAGGTGCCGCTGGAGCAGTGGGGCTGCATTGCCTGTGACCAGTTTACCAGTGACCGCAGCTACTGGCAGCGGGCAGAAGAGACCGCTGCGGGTGCGCCCAGCACCCTGAACCTGATCCTGCCGGAGGTGTATCTGGAGGACGGAGACGCCGACGCGCGGGTGGAAAAGATCCACGCCACCATGCAGGACTATGCCCAGAACGTGCTCACCCGGGCGGTGGACGGCTTTATCTATGTAGAGCGCACCGAGCAGAGCGGCCGGGTGCGGCAGGGTCTTGTAGGACGTGTGGACCTGGAGGCATACAGCTACCGCCGGGGCGAAAAATGCACCGTGCGCCCCAGCGAGTGCACCGTGGAAAGCCGCATCCCGCCCCGCATGAAGGTGCGTACCGGCGCTGCGCTGGAAACGCCCCATATCATGATGCTGGCGGATGACCCGGACTGCACCCTCATCGAGCCCATTGCCGCCCACAAGGACAGCCTGCCCAAGGTATACGAGGGCGAGCTGATGCTGGGCGGCGGCCATGTGGCAGGCTGGGCAGTGGAGGACCCCGCCCTCATCGCGCAGATCGAAAACGCGCTGACCGTGCTGGGCAGTCAGAAAGAATTTGACAAGAAATACCCCGATGCCACCCGCCGCGACCCGCTGACGCTGGCCGTGGGCGATGGCAACCACTCGCTGGCTACCGCAAAGGCCTGCTGGGAGGAGCTGAAAAAGACTCTGACCCCGGAGCAGGCAGAAAACCACCCCGCCCGCTGGTGCTTGGCAGAGGTGTGCAACGTGCACTCCCCGGCTATTGAGATTGAGCCCATCCACCGGGTACTGTTCAACGTGGACTGCGCCACCGTACTGCTGAGCCTCATTACATGGAGCGATTCCAACATGGCAGGCTGCTGCTTTGGCGGCAGCAAAAAGCAGCCCTTTACGCTGGCAGGCCCCCACATGGCCAATGTGCTCAGCTTTGAGGACCCCACCGAGCCGCTGACCGTGGGCACCATCGACGATTTTATTTCGGATTATATCGAGCGCCACCCGGAAGCAAAGGTGGACTATGTGCATGATGAGCCGGCTGTGCGCGCTTTGTGCAAGCAGGGCGCAGTGGCGTTTTTGATGCCGCCCTTCGCCAAGAGCGACCTGTTCCGCGGCGTCGTGATGGGCGGCGTGCTGCCCCGCAAGACCTTCAGCATGGGACACGCGGAGGAAAAGCGCTACTACATCGAGTGCCGGAAGATCACAGAATAATAGGAGAACCATGACATTTAAAGAACTGAATCTGTCCGCCCCGCTGCTGCGCGCTGTGCAGGAAGCGGGCTACGAGACCCCCTCGCCCATTCAGGCAGCGGCCATCCCGCCGGTGCTGGCAGGCCGGGATCTGATGGGCTGCGCCCAGACCGGCACCGGCAAGACGGCGGCCTTTGCGCTGCCCATGCTGGACCGGCTCACCGCCAATGCGCCCCGCCGCAAGGGCGCTGTCCGTGCGCTGATTTTGACCCCCACCCGGGAGCTGGCTTTGCAGATCGGCGAAAGCTTTGAAGCCTACGGCAAGTACCTGAAATTGCGCAGCACCGTCATCTTTGGCGGTGTGGGACAGGCACCGCAGGTGGAAGCGCTGAAAAAGGGCGTGGATATCCTTATCGCCTGCCCGGGACGGCTGAATGACCTGATCGGACAGGGCTTTATCGACCTGTCCGCTTTGGAAATTTTTGTGCTGGACGAGGCCGACCGGATGCTGGACATGGGCTTTGTCCATGACGTGAAAAAGGTCATTGCAAAGCTGCCCGCCCAGCGCCAGAACCTGATGTTCAGTGCTACCATGCCCGCCGAGATCGAGCAGCTGGCTGCCGGCATCCTGCGCGACCCCGCCTTTGTCAAGGTAGACCCGGTGTCCAGCACCGTGGACCGCATCCAGCAGAGCCTGTACTATGTGGAAAAGGGCAACAAAAAGCTTTTGCTGCCGTGGCTCATCAAAAATCTGCAGCCGCCGGTGGTCAATGCGCTGGTGTTCAGCCGCACCAAGCACGGCGCGGATAAGATCGCAAAGGATCTGACAAAGCAGGGCATCCCCGCCGCCGCCATCCACGGCAACAAGAGTCAGACCGCCCGCGTCACCGCGCTGGAGGATTTCAAGTCCGGCAAGACCCGGGTGCTGGTGGCGACCGATATCGCCGCACGCGGCATTGATATCAGCGAGCTTTCCCATGTGTTCAACTACGACCTGCCCGAGGTGCCGGAGACCTATGTGCACCGCATCGGGCGCACCGCCCGCGCCGGTGCGGACGGCACCGCCGTCAGCTTCTGCGCCCCGGAGGAGCAGGAGTATCTGGCAGGCATTGAAAAGCTGAACCGCCGCAAGATCCCGGTGGTATCCGGTCATCCGTGGGACGGCGTGCCCGCCCCGGTGCGCCCGGTGCTGCCCGTGCGTGGCAAAAAGCCCCGCCCCGAAGCGGAAAACTTGGCCGAAGCGCCGAAAAAACAGGCCGAAACTGCGCCCGCAAAAGCTGCAAAGACAGCTGCGCCCGCGCCGAAGCAGGAGCCGAAGGCTGCAAAGAACGCGGTGCCTGCAAAACCGAAAAAAGAGGAAACACTGATGCAAGACAGCAACACAAAGCGCGGAGCCCGCAACGACCGCCGCGCCAACAACCGGGGCGCAAACGCCCCCAAGGAAGCGGCAGCGCCCCGCGCCCGCCGCGAGAATGCCGCCCCCGCCCGAGGCAGCAACGTCCAGCCCAAATTTGACCCCCATTTTGTCAGCGCCCCGGAGGCTACTCCGCTGCGCCCGGCACGCAAGACTCCTGTTGCTCCGGCAGCACCCGCCATCCGCAGCGCACAGGAGCCCCAGAATAACCAGAACGCAAACCGCAGCGGCAGCCGCCGCAACGACCGCAGCGACCGGGGTGAACAGCGCAATGCCCGCCCCGCTGCCCAGAATAATAACGCCCGCCCTGCCCGCAACGAGCGCGGCAATGCCGGGAATCAGAGCCGCACCGGCAGCGCACCCCGCGCTCCCAAGGCCGAGCCTGCCCGCCGCGGCCGCAATGCTGCCGCCCGGGACGAGGACCCGGGGCTGGTGCTCATCAGCCGCCGCCCGCCCCAGCAGAAGTACACCAGCTTTGAGGAGTATATGGACGCCCACGGCGGTGCCACTGCACCCATTGAGGATCACAGCGAAGAAGTATGAGCCGGAACGAAGCCTTTGCCCCGTGGCAGTGCCCCCTGTGCGGCGGCGCGCTGCAAGGGGAGAATGACCTGAAATGTGAAAAAGGCCACTGTTTTGACCGCGCCCGGGAGGGCTACTGGCATCTTTTGCCGGTGCAGAGTATGCGAACCAAAGCCCCCGGGGACAGCAAGGAGATGGTAGCTGCCCGCCGCGCCTTCCTGAACGCCGGATATTACGGCATTTTCGGGCAGGCGCTGGGGGAGTTGTGCCTTACCCACGGCGTGCCCGCCGCGAAGGACGCCCCGCTGCATCTGCTGGACGCAGGCTGCGGCGAGGGCTGGTACGACCGCTGCATCGCGCAGCAGTTCGCGGCGGCAGAAAAGCCGTTGCAGCTGGCCGGGTTCGATATCGCAAAGCCCGCGGTGCGGTTGGCGGCAAAGGCGCTGCCCGCCGCGCAGTATGCGGTGGCGTCCAGCTTCAGCCAGCCGGTGCGCACCGGCTGGGCAGACGTGCTGCTGAACTGCTTTTCGCCCTTTGCACAGGAGGAGTTCAGCCGGGTGCTGCGCCCGGGCGGGCACATGATTTACGTTGTGCCGGGGGCAGAGCATCTGTACCAGATGAAGGCTGTGCTCTACGAAAAGCCCTACAAGAACCCGGTGCAGCAGGTGGAGTACCCGGGCTTCCGCGCCATTGATGAGCGTGAGGTGCAGGGAACCATCACCGTGCCCGCCGCCCAGCTGGAAGCCCTGTTTGCCATGACCCCCTACTACTGGAAAACGCCCCGCGACGGTGCCGCCCGCCTTGCGGCTCTGCCGCAGCTCACCACAACCATCGCCTTCCGCTTTCTGGTGTTTGAAAAGCTGTAATAAGATAAAAAGGACTGCCGTGCAGAGTGCATGGCAGTCCTTTTTTGTACCCATTCTCATGCTTGTTGATTTTCACAAGAACTGACATACTAATATATCAATTTCACACAAAAACAACAAAATCTATTTACAAGCTCGTTATATTGTGGTACGATTTGTGCAGATTTCGATGGCATGATACAACTGGAATGTCTATCGGGCCCGGCAGCAGGGCGTTTGCTGCACAGCTTTGGGCGGCTTTGCTCTGCACAAATGAGCCGTCTGCATTTAAAAGGAGAAATGATGATGAACAGAAGAGACTTTATGAAGCTTTCTGCCGCTTCTGCTGTGACCATGGGCGCAGTGGCTGGCATGGCGCCCGCATCCTTTGCTGAAAACGCTGGCGTGCACACCGATGCTGAGGTGCAGGCCATGGTGGCAGAGGAACTCCGTCTCTCCCGCGAGGTAGCCTTTTATCCGGCTGCTTTCCGGGGCGATTTTGACAAGTTCTATGTGCTGTTCCACAAGCTGTCCCGTGCTCAGTACGAGAAGGTGGACGGTGCACCTGTGCCCGGTATCAACGCCTCCCACTACGATATGTGTGTTGCTCTGACCAATGCCCGCAAGGCGCTGCACCAGATCAAGGACCCCAAGAGCACCGTTTGGGAAATTTGGGGAGATCAGATGGCCGTGGAATCTCCGCTGCCCACCAACTGGGAAAATTGCTACGATAACGAGGGCTTCCGTCCCTTCCTGAACCCGTACTTGCTGCGAGATCAGGGCAAGGTGAAGGGCAACGTGATCATTATTGCAGGCGGCGGCAGCACCCACCGCAACAACGTGGTGGAAGGCTACCCGGTGGCCGAGTTCTTCAACAAGAACGGCTACAACGCCTTTGTGCTGCAGCGCCGCGTCAACCCTTATGCCGCTGTGGATCAGCAGCTGGATCTGGCCCGTGCTATCCGCTACATCCGCCACAACGCCTCTGAAAAACACATCGGCAAGACCGATATCATGATCGCTGTGGGCTTCTCTGCTGGCGGCATGAATGTAATGCAGGTGGTGGCCGACCAGTTCGGCACTACGAATACCCCGGATAAGGTCTACCCCAGCTACGTCTGCGATGCTGTGGACCATGAGAGCGCTGACCTGAATGTGGCGATTCCCATCTACGGACTGTTCGTCACTGGTCTGAACTTCACGAAGAACCCCAACCTGCCTCCGGTCTTTGGTGTTGTGGGTCAGAAAGATGGCCTGAGTGCGATGATGCTGCCCTCTCTGCCGGAGTGCGCAAATATCTTCACGGACTTCAGCTTCTATCTGGCACCTGATGCGCCCCACGGTGTGGGTCTGGGCACTGGCACCAAGGGCTATGTGGACTACTACACCCAGATCGCCCAGTGGCCGGATATGGCTGTCAACTTCATCGAGAGCCGTCTGGGGCTGATGGAAAAGAAGATCGACATGGACTCCGTGGGCTTTGCATGGTAAGCTGCTCCGACAGGAGTACCTGAAAAACAACGACCCGCCGCATCTCTTTCAGTGCGGCGGGTCGTTGTTTGTAAAAATGTTATGTATGATACTCCATCCATTTGCCCTTCCACGCATACAGGATCATGAGCAATGCGCCCAGACCCCAGCTGACGGGGTAGAGGATGAACACGCCCTCGATGCCGGAGAAGAAGGGCAGCAAAAACTGAATCCACACCACACGGAACAGGCACAGCGAGACCAGCAGCACCACCATGGGTGGGATGCTGGCACCCGTGCCGCGCACGGCACCGGCAAGGCCGTGCAGGATGCTGAGCAGGAAGTAGAACGGACAGAACCACCGCATGGCCAGCTTGCCGTAGGTGACCACGGCCTCGTCGGCGGTGAACAGGTGCAGAATGGCGTCCTGTCCGGCCAATAGCGCCGCGCCGGTGCAAAGGGTGTAGATGACCCCAATAGCAAGGGTGACCCACACCGAGCGCTTTACCCGGTCCAGACGCCCCGCGCCGTAGTTCTGCCCCACAAAGGTGGTAGCTGCCATGCTGATGCTGCTCACCGGCAGGATGTTGAAGCCATCGATCTTCATGTAGGCTGCAAAGCCCGCCATGGCGGCGGCGCCGTAGCTGTTCACGCTGGCCTGCACCAGCACGTTGGAAAAGGAGATGACCATATTCTGGATGCCGGTGGGCAGGCCCACCCGGATGATGCGGCCTGCCATTTTGCGGTGCAGCCGGATGGCGGAAAGTTCCACCCGGCAGGCGTCCTCGCTTTTCATCAAAAAGCGCAGGCTCAGCACGCAGGACACCAGCTGGCTTAAGTCGGTAGCGATGGCAGCGCCCGCCACCCCCATCCGCAGCCCCACGATGAACACAAAGTCCAGCACGATGTTGGTCACCGACGCCCATGCCAGATACACCAGCGAGCGGCGGGAGTTGCCGGCGGCGTTCAGGATGCCGGCGGTCATGTTATACACCACGCTGAACAGCACCCCGCCAAAGTAGATGCGGATATAGGTCACAGCGTCGGCCAGCACCTCGGCGGGGGTGTTCATGGCCACCAGCAAAGCGCGCCCGCAGGCAACGCCGCCCACCGTCAGCAAAAGCCCCATGACCACCGCAATGGCAAGGGAGGTGTGCACCGCCTCACGGGTCTCCTTGTGGTCGCCCGCGCCCAGATACTGCGACACCACCACGCCCGCGCCCACGGCAAGCCCCTGACTGAAGCCGATGAGCAGGTAGATGGGCGACCCGCTGGAGCCCACGGCGGCAAGGGCATTGCTGCCCACAAAATTGCCCACGATGATGCTGTCGGCGGTGTTGTACATCTGCTGCAGCAGGTTGCCGAAGATCAGCGGCAGGGCAAACAGCAGCAGGCTTTTTACAATGCTGCCCTCGGTCATAAGGGTAGCGGTATTCCGTGTTTTTACGGCGGCCATGGGGCTCCTCCTCTCAGCGCAAAAAATCGCTTGTACCCCTTAGCATAGCACAAACCCCGCCCCGGGACAAGGGGGCGGGGCTGACGATTTAAAATGGCTTCCGCATCGTCTCGCCCGCCGACAACAGCGGCGGCGCGTGGCTGCCGTGCAGCTTGCGGGCAAGATAGTTCTGTGTGATGCGTACCACCGTACCGGACAGCGCAATTACGCCGATGAGGTTCGGCAGCATCATCAGGCCATTGAAGGTGTCGGAAAGCGTCCACGCAAGGTCCAGCCGTATCACCGCGCCCAGCGGCATCAGCGCCACGAACAGCACCCGGTAAAATGTCCCAGCCCCCGCGCCGAAGAGATACTCCACGGCTTTGCAGCCGTAGCAGCTCCAGCCCAGCGCGGTGGAGTAGGCGAACAGCAGGATGCACACTGCGATGAGCTTTGACCCCAGCGTGCCAAACACGGCGTCAAAGGCCTGCCCAACCAGCGCACTGCCCGCCGCCCCGGCGGCAATGCGCCCGGTGTCCAGATCCACAAAGCCGGAGGTCAGCACCACCAGCGCCGTCAGGGTGCACACCACCATGGTGTCCGCAAACACCTCAAAAATGCCCCACATGCCCTGCTGCACCGGCTCCTTTACGTTGGAAGCCGCGTGCACCATCACCGAGGAGCCAAGTCCGGCCTCGTTGGAAAAAGCACCCCGCTTGAAGCCCCAAGTGACCGCCCGGGACAGCCCATAGCCTACGATGCCCCCACCGGCGGCCCGCAGCCCGAACGCGCCCTTTACGATGGCGGCAAGCGCCGCCGGGACAGCGGTGATATGCACCCCCACCACGGTGAGCGCACCCACGATGTACAGCAGTGCCATGGCGGGGACAAGCCGTTCCGCCACCGCAGCCACACGCTTCAGCCCGCCCAGCAAGATCACCGCCGACACTGCCGCCAGCACTGCGCCGGTGACGGATTCCGGCACGCCAAAAGCCGCCTGCAGATTGCCCGCGATGGAATTGAGCTGGCTCAGGTTGCCGATGCCAAAGCTTGCCAGCGCACAGAACGCGGCAAACAGCACCGCCAGCCCCCGCCCCGGCTTGCCGCCAAGGCCGTCCCGCAGGTAGTACATCGGCCCGCCGCGCCAGCCGCCCGCCGGGTCTTTGCGGCGGTAGTAGATGCCCAGCACGTTCTCGGCGTAGCTGGTCATCATGCCCAGCAGCGCCATGACCCACATCCAGAACACCGCCCCCGCCCCGCCGGAAAGGATGGCGGTGGCCACCCCCACAAGGTTGCCGGTGCCGATGGTGGACGCCAGCGCAGTGCACAGGCTCTGAAACTGGCTGATGGCCTGTTCCTCGCGGGCGGTATGGGCGGTGACGCTCCGGTCGGTCAGGATGGCGCCGAGGGTGTGCCGCATCCAGTAGCCCCACCGCCGCAGCTGGAAGCCCCCGGTGCGCACCGTCAGCAGCAGCCCGGTGCCGAAGAGCAGCCCCAGCCCCACCGGCCCCCACACGATGCCGTTCAAAGCCTCGATTCCCCGCATGAACCGCTCTGGCATCCCATCCCCCCTTTTTACCGTATCCTATGCAGCAGCCTTAGTCCTCATGCGGTGCGGAGGGCTTTTCGGGGTCTGGGGCGGGAAGGGGTTCCAGCGTCAGCCAGAAGTCCTCCTGTTCCTCGCGGTCTTTTTCGTTGGGGTTTTCTGTTTTATCCATACAGCATCCCTGCCTTTCTGCATAAAGGGTCGCCCGGTGGGCTATGCTTTATGCACAAAAAGGAGGCAGAGCCATGAAACACGCAAAACGCAGCGGCTGGCGTCCCTTCTGGGCGGCGCTGTGCGCCGCCCTGCTGGTGTTGCTGCCGCTGGTGGGCGGCACAGTGCTGCTCAGCCGCGCCCAGCTGCGCAGCAGCCTGCGGCAGGCTGCAAAAAGCCAGAGCGGGGTGCCCATCCGCCTGCCCAAAGCCGCAGACCAGTGCACCGTGCTGCTGTGCGTGGCAGACGAGACCCCGGGCTTTGTGCTGGCCTACCTGAACGCCGGGCAGAACTGCATCCATCTGCTGGCGGTGCCCGCCGCGCTGGAAGTGCCCTTCGGGGGCAAAAACGTCCCTCTTGCGGATTGTTACGCCGCCGCGGGCCCTGCCCGCTGCCGGGAGGCGCTGGGCGAGGTGTTCGCCCTGCCGGAGGATACCGATTATCTTGCCATCGCCCCGGCGGTGCTGACAAAGCTTGCGGCGCGGTACGGTGCAGTGCGGGTGGGCTTTACCGGGGCCCTCACCCCGGAGCAGTTGGCGCGGTACGGCAAAGGCACCGGGGTGCAGGGCATTTCTGCCGCCGACGCCCACAGCTTTTTAGCGGCGCTGGATGCCGACACTTCTCTTTCGCCCCGGCGCAGCGCCGCCGCCCGGGCGGCGGTGTGGGATGCGTTTTTCCGGCAGGCGCTGGAGCTGCTGCCCACCACCCTGCCGCAGGGTCTGCGAGAGGTGAGCGGCAGTCTGCTGACCAGCCTGACCGCCGTAGACCTTGCTACACTGGAACGCACGCTGGAATTTTTAGCCACCAGCGCCGAGCCGGTGGATATCACCGCCGACGCCCTGCCCGGGGACTGGGCAGGCGGACACTATACGGTGTCTGATGCCTCCCGGGCGGCGGTGCAGAGCTTTTTCAACCTCTCCCCGGCGGCGGCGCAGTCCGCATCCGGCAGTGAGCCATAACCCAGCACCAGCGTCCCGGCGGCAGAGTGCGCCGTGCCGGTCAGGTCGTAGTCGCTCAGTAGGGAACAGCGCACCCCGTACTGCCGGGCAGCAGCCCGCAGGGCGGCGTCCGGCGGCGGGTCTTTCAGCTGCGCCAGCAGGTGCAGACCGGTGTGCAGCCCCGCAAGGGTCAGCTCTTCCGGTGCAAAGGAGGTGCGCAGCGCCGCCACCAGCGCATCCCGCCGGGCTTTGTAGGCGGTGCGCTCCCGCGCTAAGTGCCGGGTGAAATACCCCCCGGTGATAAAGCGCGCCAAGGTCTGCTGCTCAAACCGCCCTACCGTGCCGGAGTACAGCCGGTACTTGGCCTGCCACGCGCCCAGCAGCTGCCGGGGCAGCACCATGTAGGCAATGCGGATGCCCGGGGCAAGGCTGCGGGAGCAGGTGGACAGATACACCACCGGGCCGTCTGCGCCCGCCATGCCCTGCAAGCTGGGCAGCGGGCGGGTGTCAAAACGGAACTCGGAGTCGTAGTCGTCCTCAATGATGTACCGCCGTCCCGGGGCGCGGGCCGCCCAGTGCAGCAGCTCCGCCCGGCGTCCGGCGGGCATGGTGACCCCGGTGGGGAACTGGTGGCTGGGGGTGACGTAGCACACCGCCGCATCGCTGGCGGAAAGAGCCGTCAGCGACAGGCCGTCCGCGTCCACCGGCAGGCAGCGGCAGGGCACGCCGTTGTTTTCCAGCACCTGCCGGGCGCGGGGGTAGCCGGGGGTCTCCACGGCAGCAGGGCCGGGCAGCAGCGGGGCCAGCAGCCCCAGCAGATATTCCAGCCCTGCGCCCACCACCAGCTGTTCCGGGTCGCACTGCACGCCCCGGTACTCGGCCAGATACCCTGCCAGCGCCTGCCGCAGGGCGGCATCGCCCCGGGCATCCCCGGGAGTGAGCAGTTCCGGCGCAGAGTAGAGCAGCTCCTTTTGCAGCCGCGCCCATGTGCGGAAGGGGAACAGCCCCGGGTCCACGCCTCGGGTGGATAAATCGAACTGTACCGGCGGAGCAGCATCGGCGGGGTGCACTGCCGTCGGCGCAGAGGGCGCGGCGGGCGGCTGCGTCCCCTGCGGCAGGGCAAGATACTCCTGTACCGTAAACCCGCTGCGCTCCCGGGCGGTCAGGTAGCCCTCGGCTGCCAGCATCTGGTAGGCGGTGTCCACCGTGTTCACCGAGATCGACAGCTCCGCCGCCAGCCGCCGCTTGCCGGGCATCCGGGTGCCCGCCGTCAGGGTGCCCGCCCGCATCTCAGCGGCAAGGCTGCGGTAAAGCTGCTCGTACAGCGGCACCGCCGAGGCCGGGTCCAGTGCCGTGGTCAGATGTACCATAGAATGTCCCTCCCGTGTAGGCATTTTGTCAAACTGACCCCATAAAAAAACTTTATTCTGGGTATTTTCATAGGGTCAGTTCTGCGTATAATAGGAGCATACCCGCCGAACACCCAAATGTCAAGTAGTTTTGTGGGGTTATCGGCGTGATTGGAGGGAAAGTATCATGTCTACTACTGCAATGTGGCTGCTGCTGGCAGTCGTTGTTATCCTGATCCTGTTTTTCAGTGTGCTGTACAAGCGCCGCTTTACGGTGCACGAGCTGGCGCTTACCGGCGTGATGGCTGCGCTGAGTCTGGTGGCCTACCTGTTCTTCCGCATCCCGTTCTACGGCGGCTCCTCGTTCCATCTGGGCAACACCTTTACCGCACTGACGGCGCTGCTGCTGGATGGCGTGTCCGGCGGTCTGGCCGGTGCCATCGGTCTGGCGCTGGCAGATATCCTTGCCGGTGACCCGGGCTACGCCATTACCACCTTCGTGCTCAAGTTCATCATCGGCATCACCTGCGGTGCCGTGGCACATAAGGTGTTCAAGCTGCGGGATCAGGATCGTCACAGTGCCGGGTATCTGGTCAAGGTGATCGTCTCTGCGGGTTCCGGTCTGCTGCTGAACGTGTTCACCGACCCCTTCCTTGGCTACTTCCGCAACGTGTACATCTTTGGGCAGGAGTACACCGTGGCACAGGCGCTGACCAAGATCGCCGGCGGCGTCACCTTTGTGAACAGTGTGGCCTCCACTGCCTGCGCCGTGGTGCTGTATCTGGCACTGCGCCCCGCACTGGAGCGTGCAAAGCTGCTTTCCAAGGGTGAGAATAAGGCTGCCTGAATTTTAAATAAAAAGGGATCCTGAAGCGCCAGCTGGCGTTTCAGGATCCCTTTTTTGTTACCGTTTTCGGCTGCAAAGGTGCTTTGCGGCGTCCCGCCCGGCGGCAAGGCCGCTGCCGAACGCCCAGTGCAGGTTGAAGCCGCCGCAGCTTCCAGCGCAGTCCAACGTTTCCCCCACAAAGTACAGCCCCGGACAGCCCTTGAACTGGAAGGTCGGTTCCACCTCGGTCAGGGCAAGTCCGCCGCCGGTGGTCTGCGCCTGCCGCCAGCCGCAGGGGGTAAGCCCCTCGAACCGCCAGTGCTTGGCGGTGCGGGCAAGCTTCTGCCAGCTGCCTGCGGGCAGGGCGTGGGGGGCGGTATCCGGCAGGGCGGCGGCAGCCCAGAGGGCGCGGCCAAGCTTGCCGTGCAAAAGCCCCAGCCAGAACGCCGCCGCCGTGTCCTCGGCAAGCAGCGGTGCACGCGCCGCAAACAGGGCGGCAAGCGCTGTCTCCGGCACAGCGGGGAAGAGATCAAGCTCCACCGCCGGGTGCTTCGGGCTGCGCCCGGGGGCAAGCAGGCCGGACAGCTGCATGATGCAGATGCCGGAAAGCCCGTAGTCGGTGAACTGCACCTCGCCGATTTCTTCGGCCAGCACCCGGTCACCGTCCAGCAGGCGGGCGGCGGCTTTGGCGCGGATGCCCGCAAGGCTCTTGTTCGGCTTTGCGCATTGCAGGGCGGTCAGGCAGGGGTAAAGGGGGCGCATCTGCCCGCCGCAGTCGGCGGCAAAGCGGGTGCCGAAGCCGTCCGTGCCGAACTGCGGCCCGGCGGCGCCGCCCATGGCGCAGATAACGGCATCTGCCCGCAGGCTTTCGGTACTGCCCTCGGCGGTGGTAAACTGCACGGCGTAGCCGCCCTTGCTCTGGCGCAGGGTGCTTACCGTGCAGCCGGGGCGCAGCTGCACCTTGTGCCGCTGCAGATGCAGCTCCAGCAGCGCCAGCACGTCTGCCGCCTGATTGGAATAGGGGTACACCCGCCCGGCTTCATCGGTGCGGGTATACAGCCCCAGCTGCTCAAACCACGCCAGCGGCGCGGCGGCATCCACCGCCGCCAGCAAAGGCCGCAGCGCGGCGGGGTCGGCGGTGAAGTATTTTTCCGGCGCAATGGCGGTGTTGTCCAGATTGCAGCGGCCGTTGCCGGTAGCCAGCAGCTTTTTGCCCACCTTGGGGTTGCGCTCCAGCACCGTGACGCGGGCAGCGGGCGCGGCCTGTGCAGCCGCCAGCGCAGCGGCCAGTCCGGCGGCACCGCCGCCCAGAATAAGGATGTGTGCCATGCGGACACCTGCTTTCTTTGGGTTTATTCCTATTTATTGTAGCAGAACCCCGCCCGGAACGCAATGCGGCGGGCAAAGCAAAAAATGCGCTGCCGGTATAATTTGCCGCCGCTGACAGATACTACATACAAAGGAAACCGCAAGGAGGGCAAAATAATGAAAGCAACCGGTATCGTGCGCCGCATCGACGAGCTTGGCAGGGTGGTGATCCCCAAGGAGATCCGCCGCACCCAGCGCATCCGGCGGGGCGACCCGCTGGAGATCTTTACCACCGGCGACGGGGAAGTGATCTTTAAAAAATACTCGCCCATGGGCGAGGTGAACACCCTTGCCGCCCAGCTGGCAGAGGTGCTCAGCCGCCAGTTTGCGCTGACCGCCTTTGTGTGCGACAGGGACCGCATTCTGGCGGTCAGCGGCAGCGGGCGGCGGGAGCTGACCGACCGCAGCATCAGCCAGCCGCTGGAAAAGCTGATGGATGCCCGCAAGCCCTACCAGAGCCCCGGCACACCGGAAAAGACCCTGCTGCCCTGCGAGGGCGCACCCCGGGTGCTGCTATGCGCCGCACCGGTACTGGCGGGCGGGGACGTGACCGGCGCGGTGGGTCTGTTGACCGAGGACCGCGCCGCCTGCCCGGAGGACGCCCAGTGCAAGGCGGTGGCAGTGGCAGCGGCCTTTCTGGCAAAGCAGATGGAGGAGTGAAAACACCGCCGCCCGGCCTGTGGAAGCAAGTCGGGCGGCGGTGTACATGAAAGGATGAATGTGAGGATGATTAGTTTGTGATGGGCACAGGCACCTTTTTCAGGCTGTTCCATGCGCGGATAATGCGGGCATTGGTCACCGTGGTGTCCGGGCCGAAGGTTGCACCGTAGTCGGAGAGCAGACCCTGCTCCACGCACCAGCGGGCGGCCTTCTGCTGCTCGATATTGTCAGCGGGGATATCGGTGTACAGGGCGGTGCTTACAGGGTCGGGTTTTCCGGCAGTCGTCCACAGGACGGTTGCCAGCTCCTGACGGGTAGAGGGGATAAAGCCGCCCGGCAGCGCATAGTGCAGATACAGGGAAGTGCCGTTGACATAGGTGACATAACCCAGACCCGCAGTGCCCAGTACCACGCCAAGTGCGGCTGCACCGGGGCTGAACTCCGGGTCGGTCTCGTCGCCGGGTTGGTCCGGAGTGGGCGGTGTGGGCGGTGCGGGCTCTTCGGTCACCAGAACGATGGACGCCGGGGAATACACGTCAATGGCGTAGCTGCCGTCATTGTTTTTCCGGACTTTATCGGTTCCCATAATGGATTCGCCGTCTGCACGGCAGTCGGTCAGTGGGGTGGCGGTCTTTACGGTAATGGTGTTGGGCTGCTCAGACGATCCGCTGGGCACATAAAGTTTGTTGTAGCCGTCTTTAGACCAGTCTCCATTTACAGGCACATGGAAGGCTCCGCCATTCTGATCGCTCACAGAGGTAAAGGCAATGTCGCTGCCGTTCGGCACAGTGGGCTTGCTTACAAAATAGCCGCCGGTGATAGAAAGATCGGTCGGGTTGTAGACGTGGCTTACATCCACAGCTTTGGTAAACAGGCCGCCGCTGATGGAAAGCGGGAAGCGACATATTCCGGTGAAAACCTCGCCGTCAAACAGACCGTCGCTGATGGTGATGGAAGCGTCATCATTCATGAGCGTCATACCCTTTTCAAAGGTCCCGCCCTCGATCTTGGCCTCAGCGCCGGAGGCGGCGTCTACCTCGACAGCTTCCTCAAAGGTGCCGCCGGAGATGGTGCCGCTGTCGTTGTGCAGAATCCCTTGGAAGGTACCGTTGGAGATGGTGCCGCGGAAGTTGTACACCTCCCCTTGGAAGGTGCCGTTGGAGATGACGCCGGGGATGGACACATTATTGTTGTTGTAGCTGTAGTCGTTGTTCACCTCTCCTAGGAAGGTGCCGTCGGAGATGGTGCCCCAGTTGACAACATCCCCTTGGAAGGTGCCACCGGAGATGACGCCTGGGATGGACCCCTGATTGTCGTAGGCGCGGTAGTTGTACACCATCCTTTGGAAGGTGCCGCCGGAGATGGTGCCGTAATTATCGGTTCCACTGCCGACGATGCCGCTGTTAAATTCGGCATCTTTAATAATACGGAGAGTTGCCTGCAATGCGCTTTCAGCCTCGGCCTCCGAGGAGGGCTGCAGGGCAAAAACGCCATTGTACAGCCAACAAGCGGAGTCAGCGACGTAGAGCCAATGGGTACCGTCGCCGCTGTCTGCGGGATAGCCTTCGGCGTTCAGCTGGATGGAAAAGCTATCGGCGGTGCCGTTTTCCGCGTCCAGATCACGGCTGCTGCGGGTGGCGGCTTCCTCCTCGGTGCTGCGGGAGGCATCGGCCTCCTGTACAAGGGGTGCAGCCTTTTTGGCCGTGGTCTGGGCGGGTGCATCGAACACCGGGGCAGCTGCCAGTGCAGACACCGGCAGCAGGGACAGCAGCATACTGCCGGTCAGCAGGATGCTTACAATGCGTTTGGCTTTCATAGGGGTTCGCTCCTTTCGTGTGGTTTTTATACGGGGGTCTCGTTACCATAAATATACCATAAACTAGGCAAAAACAAAAGAAATTCTGCGCGAATGGGGGTTAAAACTGCGCGAATGGCTGAAAAAGAGGAGAACGAACCCTCTCAGGCGCTCCCGCGCCAGCTCTCCCGAAGGGAGAGCCAAGCCGTTACGTTCGTTGCTAAAGTGTTAGGTACAACGAGGAAGCTTTCGGGCGTGCTCTTGGCTCTCCCTTTGGGAGAGCTGTCACCGCAGGTGACTGAGAGGGCGCACGCCGTTAACTCTGTCACTAAAGTATCAATAGCAATGAGAAACCTTGCCGCCATGCCAAAAGCTCCCCCTGAGAGGAAAGACTCCCCCCGGCCGGGGGGAGATGTCGCGCAGCGACAAAAGGGGGAATCTGGCACGCCGTCAGGCGTGACTGAGAGGGTTCAGCCCCGCCCCACCTAGGGCGCACATCCCCTTTATGACAGAATTATGAATCTTTATAAACATTTTTGCAAAGGGCTTGACAGCAAGGCAAAAACGGTTATAATGGTCTTAGCACTCAGGAACAAGGAGTGCTAAACAAACAAAAGCGATACAAAAAGGAGGCAGGCGCTATGACGATGGATGCACGCAAGCAACGGGTCTTGCAGGCGATCGTGGCGCTGTATGGCCTTGAGGGCGAGCCGGTGGGCAGCAGCGTGCTGGCAAACTACTTTGATATGGCAGTGTCCAGCGCAACGCTGCGCAACGAGATGGCGGCGCTGACAAAGCTGGGTCTGCTGGAGCAGCCCCACACCAGCGCGGGGCGTGTGCCCAGCGCCAAGGGCTACCGGTATTATCTGGATAATCTGCTGACCGATGATCAGCCGCTGGACCGCGTTACCCGCGCCCGGGTGGATGCGGTGTTCGCCAGCCTTGACCACGAGCCGGAAAAGCTGGCACAGGGCGCTGCCAAGGCGCTGGCCGCCATCAGCGGCTGCACCGCCGCCGTCAGCACCCCCTGCGCCGAGGATCTGTGCATCGCCCATTACGAGGTGGTGCAGGTGGGCCGCAGCGCAGCCGCAGTGCTGGCTGTGACCACCGCCGGCTACGTCCGCACCCGGGTGGCGCGGGTACGCACCGGGCTTTCCCGGGAAAATGCAGCTGCCCTTGCGGCGCTGCTCAACCGCAACCTTACCTTTGTGGCGCCGGTGGATCTTTCCACCCGGATGCTCAGCGAGCTGTGCAGCCAGATCGCACCGGAGCTTGTGCCGGTGGTCAGCGCCGCAGCCGCAATTTTGCAGGACAGCGTAAAGCCCCATGTATTTCTGGGCGGCGAGCAGTACCTGCTGGACTGGCCGCAGCTGGACGGCCGGGTGGGTGATATCCTTACCCTGCTGAACGACGAGGAACAGGCCGCAAGCCTGATCGCACCCCCGGACAACCGCAGCGAAAGCGTGCTGCTGGGCGAGGATCTGGAACCGCAGATCCCTGGGCTGTGCATCGTGAGCGACCGGTATCTGGTAGGCGGCGGGCTGTGGGGCTCCATTGCCCTGATCGGCCCCACCCGGATGCCCTTCCAGAAGCTGATGCCCCTGCTGCACGAGTTTGCAGACCAGCTTGGCGAGGGCATGAGCGGCAAACGAAAAGACACCCCGCAGGCTGCCGTACCACGGCGGACTGTGATCTATAAGGAGGATCTGGAATGAGCGAAGAAGCAAAGAACACGGTGCCCGAGACCGAGCAGCCGGAGACTGCCCCCGAGGAAAAGACCGCTGCCGCAGCGCCCGAACAGGCTGCTGCCGAAGCTGCCACCGAAGAGGACAAGAAGAAGGACGGCGGCTGGTTCAACAAGAAGGCCCGGGAGATGGAAGCCGTTAAGGCAAAGCTGGATGCAGCGGAAAAGAACGCTGCACAGGCCAAGGATCAGCTGCTGCGCATGGCTGCCGAGTACGACAACTACCGCAAGCGCTCCACCCGCGAGGCCGACCAGAAGTTTGGCGACGGTGTTTCCCACGCAGTGGAAAAGATCATCCCCATTCTGGATACGCTGGACATGGCTGCCAACGCCCCCACCACCGACGAGAACTACAAGAAGGGCGTGGTCATGACGCTGGATAAGGCGGCAAAGGCACTGGAAGCCCTCCATGTGGAGGAGATCGAGGTGCTGGGCAAGCCCTTTGACCCCAACTTTATGAATGCTGTGCAGCAGATCCCCGCCCCGGACGGGCAGGAGAGCGGCACGGTGGTCACCGTTTTCCAGAAGGGTTACAAGCTGGGTGACAAGATCATCCGCCATGCAACCGTTGTGGTGGCCGAATAAACAAGCCGAACCTCCCGCAAGGGAGTTTGCAATAACATCCGCTTGACATCATCATAAGCATCATATAAACAAGATTTGTTCTTTCGAGAGGAGACTTCATTATGAGTAAGATTATTGGTATCGACCTTGGTACTACCAACAGCTGCGTAGCTGTTATGGAGGGCGGCGAGCCCGTTGTCATCGCCAACTCTGAGGGTGCCCGCACCACCCCGTCCGTTGTCGGCTTCACCAAGACCGGCGACCGTCTGGTAGGTCAGGTTGCAAAGCGTCAGGCTATCACCAACCCCGACAACACCGTTTCTTCCATCAAGCGTCAGATGGGCACCGACCACAAGGTGACCCTGAACGGCAAGGAGTACACTCCCCAGCAGGTCAGCGCTATGATTCTGCAGAAGCTGAAGGCTGATGCCGAGGCTTATCTGGGCGAGACCGTCACCGAGGCTGTCATCACTGTGCCTGCCTACTTCAACGACAGCCAGCGTCAGGCAACCAAGGACGCAGGCACCATTGCCGGCCTGAACGTCCGCCGTATCATCAACGAGCCCACCGCAGCTGCTCTGGCTTACGGTGTGGATAAAGAGGACGACCAGAAGATCATGGTTTACGATCTGGGCGGCGGCACCTTCGATGTGTCCATCATCGAGATGGGCGACGGCGTTACCGAGGTTCTGGCCACCAACGGCGATACCCATCTGGGCGGCGATGACTTCGACCAGCGCATCATTGATTGGATGGCAGACGCCTTCCAGACCGAGAACGGCATCGACCTGCGCAAGGACAAGATGGCTGCACAGCGCTTGAAGGAAGCTGCCGAGAAGGCTAAGATCGAGCTGTCCAGCGCAATGAGCAGCCAGATCAACCTGCCCTTCATCACCGCTGATGCTACCGGCCCGAAGCACCTGGATATGACCCTGACCCGCGCAAAGTTCAACGAGCTGACCGCTGATCTGGTCGATCGCACCATGACCCCCGTGCGCAAGGCTCTGCAGGATGCAGGTCTGCGCGCTTCCGACCTGAAGAAGGTCCTGATGGTCGGTGGTTCCACCCGTATCCCCGCTGTCTACGACGCCGTGAAGAAGGAACTGAACTGCGAGCCCTTCAAGGGCATCAACCCCGATGAGTGCGTGGCTGTCGGTGCTGCTATTCAGGGCGGTGTTCTGAACGGCGAGAAGAAGGGTCTGCTGCTGCTGGATGTCACCCCGCTGAGCCTCGGCATTGAGACCTTGGGCGGCGTGTGCACCAAGATCATCGACCGCAACACCACCATCCCCACCCACAAGAGCCAGGTGTTCTCCACCGCAGCCGACAACCAGCCCTCTGTTGAGGTCAACGTGCTGCAGGGCGAGCGTGAGTTTGCCCGCGACAACAAGAGTCTGGGTGTGTTCCATCTGGATGGCATTGCTCCGGCTCCCCGTGGCGTGCCTCAGATCGAAGTTACCTTCGATATCGATGCCAACGGCATCGTGAAGGTCAGCGCTAAGGATCTGGGCACCGGCAAGGAGCAGAACATCACCATCACCGCTTCCACCAATATGTCCAAGGAGGACATCGACAAGGCTGTGAAGGAAGCTGAGCAGTTTGCTGCCGACGATAAGAAGAAGCGTGAAGAGGTCGATATCCGCAACGGTGCCGACCAGATGGTGTTCCAGACCGAGAAGATGCTGAAGGAGAACGGCGACAAGCTGCCCGCAGACGTGAAGAGCGATGCCGAGGCAAAGCTGGCCGACCTGAAGACCGCTGTCCAGTCTGGCAACGTGGACGACATCAAGGCAAAGCAGGAAGCCCTGAGCCAGGTGTTCGAGAAGATGTATCAGGCAGCCGCTGCCGCACAGCAGACCGCCGGTGCACAGCCCGGTGCTGACGCAGGCGCAACCAACGAAAAGCCCAACGATGACGGCGTTGTGGATGCCGACTTCAAGGAAGTCTAAGTCTGACACAAAGCGCTGTGTCCGGCCAAACCGGCGGGCACACGCGCAATAGAGCAAAAGCCGCTCCGGTTTAGGCCGGAGCGGCTCTTGCTGGTTATAGAGAGATGCCTCTGCATACTTGGCTCCCCCTTTGGGGGAGCTGGCGCGCCAGCGCCTGAGAGGGCGAGGATGCTGGAGAAACAAGCGGGTTCGCCCTCTCCGTCATTGCTGCGCAATGCCACCTCTCCCAAGGGGAGAGGCAAGAAATGTAGAGATCAAGTTACAGGAGGAACCGACCGGGGCGTTACCCGGAGAGGGCGTTCCCGGAGAGGTGAGTGGATATGGCACAGGAAAAGCGTGATTATTACGAAGTGCTGGGGGTATCCAAGGGCGCAAGCGATGCCGAGATCAAAAAGGCATACCGCAAGCTTGCCATGAAGTACCACCCGGACTATAACCCCGGCGATAAGGACGCCGAGGCAAAGTTCAAGGAGATCAACGAGGCAAACGAGGTGCTTTCGGACCCGAAGAAGCGCCAGCTGTACGACCAGTACGGCTTTGCCGGTGTTGACCCCACTTATGCAGCACAGAACGGCGGCGGCCCCGGCGGTTTCAGCGGTTTTGGCGGCGACGGCGTGGATCTGGGCGACATCTTTGGCGATATCTTCGGCGGCGGCTTTGGCGGCTTCGGCGGCTCGTCCCGTCAGGCAAACCCCAACGCCCCCCGCAAGGGTCAGGACATCCGGGTGCGCATCACCCTGAGTTTTGACGAGGCCGTGCACGGCTGCAAGAAGAACATTACCATCACTCGCCAGCAGGAGTGTACTGAGTGCCACGGCTCCGGCTGCGCCGCCGGTACCAGCCCCGAGACCTGTCCGGACTGCGGCGGACGCGGCTTTGTCATCCGCCAGCAGCGCACCCCCTTTGGCGTGATGCAGACCCAGCAGCCCTGCTCCCGCTGCGGCGGCAAGGGCAAGCTGGTAAAGAACCCCTGCAAGGTCTGCCACGGCAGCGGCAAGGTGGCTACCAAAAAGACGCTGGAGGTGTCCATCCCCATGGGCATCGACGACGACCAGAGCTTTGCACTGCGCGGCATGGGCGATGCCGGTACCAACGGCGGCCCCGCCGGTGACGTCATCGTTATGGTCACCGTGCGCCCCAGCGAGGTGTTCCAGCGTGACGGCTACGATGTGTGGGTCACCGTGCCCATCACTTACAGTCAGGCTGTGCTGGGCGACAGCGTCACCGTGCCCTCCATTGACGGCAAGGTGGAGTACACCGTGCCCGAGGGCACCCAGAGCGGCACCACCTTCCGCCTGCGCGGCAAGGGCATCCAGTATCTGAACGGCCGTGGCCGCGGCGATATGTACGTCAAGTGCGAGGTGGAGATCCCCAAAAAGCTGAACAAGGCGCAGCGCGATGCCCTGAAGAAATTTGAGGGCACGCTGAAAGAAGAAAACTACGAAAAGCGTAAGGGCTTCTTCAAAAAGCTGAAGGATATGTTCAACGCATAAGGTATGAAATCCCCTGAGCTGCCGGGAACAGCAGTTCAGGGGATTTTTGTTTTTGTTGAAAAGCTACACAGAATCGAGTATAATATAACTGATGATTCGGGACGTCGCATTTGGGAAAGAGGTTTATATGGCAAGGTTTATACCGTTTATTCTGAAAACGGATGATGAACAGAAAATAGGTGTGAGGATCACACGCATGAAAAAAGCAGATGCGGCACAGACGGAAAAAGAGCCTGTATGGCAGACGAGTTGGATGTCTGCCTATATCCAAAAGGATGCTTTTGAAAAGTATGCATTAAAAACGACAGATGGCGAGCTGGTCGCACTGGCAGCGTATGAGATACTGGAAAATGATGTGATGGTACACATTACCTATATTGAAAGCCAGCCGGAAAGCAACCCGACAATTGTTGGTCATTCCAAAAGATATCAGGGAATCGGACGGGTTTTGATTGCCTACGGTATCAAGCTGTCGATCGATCATGGATGTGGCGGGACGGTCACATTTGAAGCAAAGGTTCCGGAGTTGGCAGAACACTATGTTCGGGATTATGGCGCGTGCCCACTGCCGAGTTTTGGCGGAGCGCCGCGTTATGAACTGTCCGGCGAGGCGGCGATGAATATCTTTGTGACATATTTGAAGTGAGGTGTTTTCGATGGAAGCAAAACAGTATTTTCAGCGCGACCCGGAACGAGAGGCGTTTTATCGCACGTTTTATCAGATTTGTCGCCGTTTCAATGTTACATGGTCTACGGCAACGCCGGAGGTCAGAGCCTTTGTGGAGGAAGCGACCCGTGTGACCTACGAACAGGAGAAAGCACAGCGCAGCGGGCTTTCGCCCAATACAGTAAAACCATTTTTTGGAGATACCGCTTGCTGAAAAACAGGCACGATACCCGTGTTGATTGTATTATAAAAAACCAAACGGCGGTACGTTCCATCGGAGTGTGCCGCCGTTTTTTTGCGTGTGAGCCCTACAAAAACAGCGGAGGCGCTGCCCTTTCGGGCAGCGCCTCCGCCTGCTTTGTTCTTTGGTGTACTCCGAGCCGGTCTTATGAGATAAGATGGATCAGAGCAGGATGACTGCTGCATTGATGATCAGGCCGACACCGGTAGCGGTGGAGCTGATCATGTAAGCGGTGCAGGCGATGTCACGGATGGCGTTGGCAGTGCTCTTCTCCATATCGGCAGTCAGAGCATCCAGACCGGTCTCAGTCCAAGTGTTGGGGTTCTTACGGCGGTAATTGCGGACAGCGGTCAGACCCTTGAACCAGCCGTACGGGGGAATCAGCCAGCACAGCAGAGCCTCAGACATGGTAGCATTGGCGCCGCCTTCGGTGTAGGTCATTTCCTCAGTGGACAGTACATTGTAGTACGCGGGCATCATCATTTTTTCCATAATAACACTCCTTTTGAAACAAAGCTATCCAAAACGGTGCATCCAAAAACGCACCGTTTTATCTGATTAAAAAGGTCAGCGCACGATCAGCAGAACGGCGCTCAGGGGAGCCAGCGCCACCACCATGGTGGTGGAAACGGCATCCCGCACAAAGTTGCCGGCGGATTTGCCCATATCGGCGGCAATGGCATCGGTGGCGCGGCCCATCACGGTAAAGAAGTTGCCGTCCTTGTTGCCGTCCTGCTGCAGCCAGGTGCGTGCCTGCTTGATGCCCCAGATATAGCTGGAGGCCAGCACCACAGCACCTACGACCGTTGCGGCAGTGGTGGCGATACCGGCAGCATCATCCACTGCGCCGCCGCCGGTGGTATAGGTCATTTCTTCGTTGGAAAGTACCGCATAATCTGCGGGATAATTCATCTTTTTCATCTTCAATACTCCTTTGTCAAAGGGAAATGCCGCATTGCATCCCGATCCCCCGGCGTCTATACCCAAAGGCTGATAGAGCATTGTTCTCTATATGGTCATTCTACAACAGTGGTCGGATTTTATCAAGGGGTTTTGGCACATCTGTGCAAAAACTGGCGGGACGCATGAAATTGCGGCTATAAATTTGTGAAAATAGACTGCAAAAATTTAGGTTTTTGGCTGTTTACCCCTGTACTCCGGCGCGGTAGAGGTAGGGGTCGCTCTTGAAGCTGTCAAAGTTGTACAGCACAAGGATCTGGTCGTAGCCGTTATCGGCAATCAGCTGATCCAAGCCGTAGTTGTAGTTGCGGAAATCCACCACGTCAATGTCGGCGTAGTTGGCGGTCAGGTAGGGCACAAAGCAGTTGGCGTAGCTGTCCTTGATGACAAGGATGCGCCCGCTGCCGTTGCCCTGCACCCGGCTTAAACCGTTGTTGCCGTGCAGGAACATGGCGTACTTGTCATAGACGGTGAGCTTCTCCGTGTCGTACAGTCCGGTGGTCTGCCCCTCGGTGGGCTGGCCTGCCGCCGTCACGTTCCATACCGTCAGGGTGTTGGCAAGGTCGTAGTAGGTGATCACGTCCGGTACGGCGTTCCATGTGCGCGCCTTGGCGTAGTGGGTGCCGTAAAAGCCGTCGGCAGTCAGCGCGGTATGGGCAGCGGTATCAAAGGGGGTAAGGCCAAGGGTCTGGCACAGCTGGCTGTAAGCGTAGTAGGCGCCAAGGCTCGTCCAGTGGTGGTCGGTGCGGTAGTAGATATACTCGCTCTTGTGGGCGGCAAGGGTCTGGCGCACGTCCACAAAGCGGCCGCCGGCCGCCTGCACCGCAGCGGAAAGCTGGTCAAGGTAGCCGTCCTCGTCCAGCAGGGGGGCGTTTGCGGGCACGTTTTCTTTATAGATATCGCTGGCAGCAGGTGCCAGCAGCACATTCACCTTGCCCGGGTAGCGCTGGCACAGGCTGGTGAGCGCTGCGGTGTTTTTGGGCAGGGTGCGCTCCTCGCTGGAAAGCAGCCCGTAGGTGCGGGGGAACATCATGTGCTCCTTGCCCAGCAGGATGCCGCCGTTCTGCTGCTTTTGCAGCAGGGTGGTCTCCACCACGCTTTGCAGGCTGATCCACTGGTCGCGTCCCGCCACCTGATCTTTGACATATTTGGTGTAGGCGGTAAAGTAGCTGTTCAGCCCCTTGGCGGTGAACTGGGTCAGTGCCGGGCGCTGGCTCAGGGTGGTATTCTCCAGCTCGCTGTAACTGCGGTCCGGGGTGACCATATCCAGCGCGAACAGCCCGATAAAGAACAGGCTGAACACCACCAGCACCGGGTAGTGCAAAAGGGAGGAGGTCTTTTTCTCGTGTTTGGACATCTTCCCGCCTCCTTAAAAGTTAAAATACAGGAACGGGCTGTTGGTGCTGCCCACCACATAGGCGGTGGAGACCACCAGCAGCGTCAGGATGGCGGCGCAGCGGGTGACCACGTTCTTGCGCAGCGCATCCCACAGCTTTTCAATCAGCGGGGTGCAGCACACCACGCTTACCGCCAGCAGCACGCCATAATTCCGCAGGAAATACAGCGGTGACACCCCGCCGGAGGGGATAAAGAGCTTCTGGAACAGCAGCCCGAAGGACACGCCGGTGTCGTTGCCCACGAACATCGCCCAGCCTACCACCACAAGGAACAGGGTGTAGAAATGCGGCCACACCTTGCCCTTTTTCAGGTAGGGCAGCAGGAACAGCTTTTCAGCCGCCAGCAGCACAAAGTAGTAAAGACCCCAGCAGATAAAGTTCCAGTTCGCGCCGTGCCAGATGCCGGTGAGCAGCTCCACGATGAACAGGTTCAAGATCTGCCGCTTGAGCCCCTTGCGGTTGCCGCCCAGCGGGATATACACATACTCCCGGAACCAGCCGGACAGGGTCATGTGCCAGCGCCGCCAGAACTCAGTGATGGAAGCGGAGATATAGGGGTAGTTGAAGTTTGCAGGGAAGTCGAAGCCCAGCATCTTGCCCATGCCGATGCCCATGAGGGAGTAGCCGGAGAAATCGAAGTACAGCTGTAAGCTGTATGCGATGATGCCCAGCCACACCAGCGGGGTGGAAGCGTTTGCCAGACCCACAAAGGTGGTGGAGGGGCTGTCTGCCACCCCGATGATATCCGTCCACAATGCGCCCACGGCGTCCGCCAGCAGCACCTTTTTGGCAAGACCGAAGGTGAACAGGGTCATGCCCTCTTCAATTTGTTTGAGGTTATAGCGGTGCTTGTAGACGTGTAGCTGGTCGGAGACGTCCCGGTACTTGACGATAGGCCCCGCGATGAGCTGCGGGAACATGACCACATAAGCGCCGAAGTCGATGATATTGCGCTCGGCTTTTACATCCCGGCGGTAGACATCGATGGAGTAGGAAAGGGTCTGGAAGGTGTAGAAGCTGATGCCCAGCGGCAGGGTGCCAATGCCCTGAATTTCGGCAAAGGCGGTGCCCAGCAGGGCATTCACGCTGCGCAGCACAAAGTTTGCGTACTTGAAGTAGAACAGCATCCCTAAGCTGCCAATGAGCGCCACCAGCAGAAAAAAGCGGCGCAGCGCGGGCTTTGCATCAAAATGTTCGATGGCAAGGCCGCTGAGATAGTTGATGAGGATAAGCGCCACCATGACCGGGAAAAAGCGCACCTCGCCCCAGCAGTAGAACACCAGACTGCACAAAAACAGCACGGTGTTCTTCAGTTTTGCGGGGGCAAGATAGTACAGCGCCAGCGTGATGGGCAGAAAACGAAACAGGAAGATGATGGTGCTGAAAACCAAGGGGTCAGCCTCCTTTTTTACACGGAATTACAGACTCAGCCTTCCCCCGGCCGGGGGAAGGTGGCATGACGGATGCGGGCGCAGCTTCAGCAGAAATCCCCCTCATCAGGGGCTTTCTACTGAAAAAAGCCGATGCCGCAGATGGCACCGGCTCAGAAGGTCAGATTCAGCTGTTCAGGGCGCTGTCCACAGCACTGTTCAGGTCTGCGGTGCACTCGTTGGAGGCGATCACCATGACCACACGGTCGCCCTTGGAGGAGATGATGGCGTTTTCCACGTTGTTCTGTGCCTGTGCAAACTCGGCGTAGTTGCCGTAGAAAGCCACCTGATCCTGCTTGTAGCTTTCCAGCGCGGTCACCACGTCCTGTGCCTTGCCGGAAACGGTATCCACCACCAGCACAAGGCCGGCATCGCCGTTGTCATTGCTCTTCACGCCCTTGTAGGCGGCTACGTCCTCCGCCTTCAGGCCGAAGTCGTACTCGATGTTCATGGCAGCGATCTCGAACTGGTTGGAGATGGGGTCAGCAGCCAGCAGGGTCTCCACGGCGCTGTCCAGATCGGCGGTGCCGTTTTCGGTGGTATCCGCCGCCGGAGAAGCTGCATCGGAGACCGGTGCAGAGGCGGAGGCGCTGGACACGGAGGACGGCGCGGAAGAAGCGCTGCCGCCGCAGCCGGTCAGGGCGACAGCCAGCACGGCACTGACGGCGATCACAGAAAGTTTTGTGCGGTTTATCATAAAATATTCCTTCTTTTGTTGAATTCATTTGTCGGGGTGCGGGGCTGCGCCGCGCACACGGGCAGACTGTATTTATCTTACCATAACAGCAGGTAAATTGCAACGCACCCCACAGGGTTTTCCGGCAGTTTTCATCGGATTTTAACCGATCACGGTCTCCCCGGCGGCAATGCGCTGCAAAACGGCTACCGCGTCCTCCAGACACAGGCCGCTCCGGTTGAGCAGGGCGGCGTTTTCCGGGCCCACATAGCGCCAGTGCCACGGCTCGTAGGTGATGCCGGTCACGCTTTCCGCCTCCTTGGGGTAGCGCAGGATAAAGCCATACTGCTCCGCGTTCTCGCACAGCCAGCGGAAAGCGGCGGTGTCGGCAAAGCCGGTGTCAAGGGTGGTGTGCTCCGGGCTGTTCAGGTCGGCGGCAAGGCCGCAGTTGTGCTCCGAGCAGCCCGGCGGGTTGACGATGGCAGCCGCCTTTTCCCGGGCGGCGGCTTCGCTCAGACCCTTGTTGAGGTAGTACTGGGTCTTGTCATCGTACAGCTTTTTCTGGTAGCTGACGCTGCGGTAGCCGCTCTGCATCCGCACATCCACGCCGTCCTTGGCGGCAGCGGTCTGCATGGAGAGAAAGGCATCGGCAGCTTCGGTCTGCAAGGTCTTGTTGATGGCGGTAGCCGAGCCGCATTCCTTAGTCTCGATGGGGTAGTCCTCCGGCATCTTGTGGGTGCGGCTCACAAGGATCATGCGGGGGTCGTCCAGCAGCGCCTGCGCCTGTGCGGCGGTAAGGAGGCTCTGCTGCGTGCCGTTCTCGGCGGGCTGCGCAAGGCTCTCGGCGGGCAGCTCCGGCAGCTGCGGCACAGCAGCTTTGCGGGTGCAGGCGTAGGCGGTGCCGCCCGCCACAAAGCAGGCCAGCGCCGTCAGGCAGAGCAGACGCCGGGCGTGATGGTTACGGTGATGGGAAGAACGCATGGAACCTACCTTCTTTCACAAAAAAAGGATAAGCACCCGCCGCCCCGGGCAGACTATCCGCAAAAGGGGGCGCGGGAAGATGAAGATGACAGCGCAGGAATACGCACGCCGGGTGCAGAAGGCCGGGCCGCACTCGCCGCTTCTGGCAGACTGCCTTTGGGCGTTCTGCGTGGGCGGCGGCATCTGCCTGCTGGGTGAGGGGCTGCGGCAGCTGTTTCTACGGCAGGGCGCGGACGCCGAAGCGGCGGGCACCCTGACCAGCTGCACTTTGATCTTGCTCTCGGCGGTGCTGACCACGCTGGGCTGGTACCAGAAGCTGGCAGCAAAGGCCGGGGCGGGGTCGCTGGTGCCCATCACCGGCTTTGCCAACGCGGTGGTCAGTGCAGCCATCGAGTTCAAGGCCGAGGGACGGGTGACGGGCACGGGCGCCAAGATGTTCCTCATCGCCGGGCCGGTCATCGTGTACGGCACGCTGGCAGCGGTGGTGTACGGCGCGGTGCTCTGGCTGCTGGGGGCCTCTGCTTTATAATACGGAACAGCCCCGCCGGATATTGCAGCGCCGCAGCACCAGTATAGCACGTGCCGGGGCATTTTTTGTAGAAAAAAGGAGAAAATTTTATGACAGAGCGCCGGGGCGATACCCTGTTGTTCCATACCCCGCCGGTCATCGCCGCACAGGCGGCGGTGGGCGGCAAAAAAGAGAGCGATGGTCCGCTGGCGGCGGGCTTTGACGAACTGACCACCGACAACCGGCTGGGACAGTGCAGCTGGGAGGCCGCCGAAAAGCAGCTGCAGCTGCGGGCGGCGCGGCTCTGCCTGCAAAAGGCGGCTCTGCCCACCGAGCGGGTAGACCTTGCGCTGGCAGGGGACTTGCAGGCGCAGTGCACCGCCTCCGGCTATGCGCTGCGGGAGCTGGGCGTGCCCTTTGCGGGGCTGTTCGGGGCGTGCAGCACCATGGCGGAGGCGCTGGCGCTGGGCGCGGCGCTGTGCAGCAGCGGGGCGGCGCAGAACCTGCTGGCCATGACCTCCAGCCATTTCTGCGCGGCAGAGCGTCAGTTCCGCACCCCGCTGAGCTATGGCGCGGTGCGCACTCCTACCGCGCAGTGGACGGCCACCGCCGCCGGGTGCTGCCTGCTGCGTCCGGCAGGGCAGGGGGTGGGCATTGCCGCCGCAACCCTTGGCCGGGTGCAGGACTATAACATCAAGGATATCAACAACATGGGCGCAGCCATGGCACCGGCAGCAGCTGCCACCCTGCTGCACTATCTTGCCGATACCCATGCGGAACTGCGGGATTTCGACTGCATCTACACCGGCGACCTTGGGCTGGTGGGCAGTCAGATGCTGCGGGAGCTGTTGGCAGCAGAGGGTCTGCTGCTGAAAAACCACGCGGACTGCGGCTGTCTGCTTTACGATGCCGAGGAGCAGCGGGTGAAGAGCGGCGGCTCGGGCGCGGGCTGCTGCGCCGCCGTGCTCTGTGGGCATATCCTGCCAAAACTGCTGCGCCGCGGCAGCCGCCGGGTGCTGTTTCTCGCCACTGGGGCACTGATGAGCCAGACCACCTTTTTGCAGAAGGAGAGCATCCCGGCGGTGGCGCACTTGGTAGAACTGACCGCACCGGAAAAGGAGAGCTGAAATGAACTATCTGTGGGCATTTTTAATAGGCGGCGCCATCTGTGCGGTGGGGCAGCTGTTCATCGACCTGACAAAGCTGACCCCGGCACGCATCCTGACCGGCTATGTGGTGGCGGGAGTGGTACTCTCGGCGGTGGGGCTGTATGCGCCGCTGGCAGAGTTTGCCGGTGCAGGGGCAACGGTGCCCCTGCTGGGCTTTGGGCATCTGCTGGCAAAAGGGGTACGCACCGCCGTGGCGGAAAAGGGTGCCATCGGCATCCTGACCGGCGGGCTGACCGCGGCTTCTGCGGGCATCACCGCAAGCCTTGTCTGCGGCGTGGTATGCAGTCTTGTGGGCAAAAGCTACGACCAGAACTGATGTTTTGCCCGCGCTGTTTCGCCACATTTTGCGCCCGGCGGCTGGTAAACTGGGGGCAAAACGGAGGTGAGGCGCATGAAACACAGCGGACAGACCGTATTGTGGGAGCTGTGGGCGGCGCTGTGCCTGTGCACGGCGCTGGTGCTGCCGCCGGGCAGTCCGTGGCTGCACGAGCCGGCGCTTTTGTACCCGGGACTTATGCTGGCAGCGGTGGTTCCCGCCGCGTGGGTGGTGTGGTGGATGGCGTTGTCGCCGCAGCCGTTGCCGCCGGAACAGCTGCTGGAACCGGTGCAGCGGCAAAGCCTTGCCGCGCTGTGCGGGACATAACAGCGGAAAAAACAAAAACCCCTGTGCCGGTTACCCGGTACAGAGGTTTTGTTCGTCAATCAAACTGCGCGATCAAGCGTTCTTGTTAGCACGCTTTGCCATACGGCTGATCTTGCGGCTGGCGGTGTTCTTCTTGATGACACCCTTAGCGCGAGCCTTGTCGATCGCGGAAACAGCAGCCAGGACGGTTGCGTCCTTGTCAGCGGCATTCGCATCGATGGCAGCGTCTGCCTTCTTGACGACTGTTTTCAGGTTGGTCTTAATGGCCTTGTTGTGAGCCTGCTCTGCAGCAGCCTGCACGACGCGGTCCTTCTGAGATTTGATGTTAGGCATTCGTTCCACCTCCTTGGCTACCTATAACAGCGCACCCTATGATACCATATTTCGCGTACCAGCGCAAGCGTTTTTTTGATTTTTGTTTGGAAAAGTTTTATTTTTCCCATACTTTCCGGCAAGAAGGCGGGCTTTTGCCCCAAAAAGGAACGGAGAGTGTGGAAAATGCGTACTACGGATATGGCTGACGAGCTGTTTTCAGCAGCGGCGCAACCGCTGCCAGCAGGGGTGCGGCTGGCCACCGCCCGCCACGGCGGGGTGACGGTGACAAGGGTGGAAGTCGCTCGCGAGGGGCTCAGCCGCCCCCGGGGCAGGTATGTCACGCTGGAAATGCCCAGCGTCAGCGTGCTGGACGAGCGGGACGCCGCCGTCATCGAGGTGTGCGCCCGGGAGCTGCGGGCCCTTTTGCCGCCGGAAGGGCCGGTGCTGGTGCTGGGGGTGGGCAACCGCCGCATCACCGCCGATGCCCTTGGCCCGCGCACGGTGCAGCGCATTCTTGTCACCATGGGCGCGGGCGCTGCCCCGCCGGTGCGGGGGCTGCGCCCGGTAGCAGCCGTTGCGCCCGGGGTGGCGGCAGCCACCGGGCTTTCCCTGCAGCAGCTGGCGGCGGCGCTGGTGGGGCAGCTGCGCCCGGCGGCGGTGGTCTGCGTGGACAGTCTCTGCTCCGCCGAGGGGCAGCGGCTGGGGCGCACGGTGCAGTTTTCGGACTCAGGGCTTTACCCGGCGCAGGCCGACCACACCCGCCACCTGACCCGGGACACCTTAGGCGTGCCGGTGGTGGCGGCGGGCATCCCCACCCTGATGCAAGCGCAGGAGGGCGCAGACCTTGTGGTCACGCCCCGTGCGCTGGACAGCGTCATCGCCCACGGCGCGGCCCTGCTGGCGGGCAGCGTCAACCGCGCCTTGCAGCCCCGCCTTACCGTGCAGCAGCTCTGCTGGCTGACGGGGTGAAGAAAGGAGGTCTTGCCATGCGCAGCAGAGAGCCTTGGCGTCTGCCTGCGGGGCAGAGCAGGGCAGTGCCCTTTTTGCAGGCTGCGGTGCTGTTTGCAGCCCTGTGCATCTTTGCCCGCAGCGCCGCGCTGGTGCTGGCGGCCTTTCTGGCAGCACCGGTGCCTGCTGCGCAGACTTTGCTGCATCTGGGGCAGCAGGCGGTGGAGAGCCGGGCAGCAGAATCGTCTGCGGAAAGCGCGGCGGAGGCTGCATCCGCACCTTCTCCGGCGCAGGAGGCCGCCGCCCCGGTACAGACCGGAGTGGAGCAGTATTTTGTGGCCTTGCAGCCGGACGAAGCCCGCCCTGCCGATGCAGGCGCGGTGACAGAGCAGCAGTTCGGGCAGGGCAGCGGCGAAAAGTACATCCCCTGCGGTGCGGGCAGCATCAAGAATAACACCCGGCAGACGGCGGCAGACATTGCCGCCGAGGCGGCGCAGCCCCTGCCCTTTGCCATCGAAAAGGACAGCGCCGCGCCGCAGGTGCTCATCATGCACACCCACGCCACCGAGGACTACCGCCTTTCTGCCGGGCTGTGGTTCACCCCCGGGGACGGTGCCCGCAGCACCGACCGCAGCATCAATATGTGCGCGGTGGGGCGGGTGATGGCCGATACCCTCAATGCGGCGGGCATCTGCACCCTGCACGACGAGACCCTGAACGACTACCCCAGCTACACCGGCAGCTACGCCAACAGCCGGGCGGTGGTGCAGCAGTATCTGGCGCAGTACCCCAGTATCAAGGTGGTGCTGGACGTCCACCGGGACGCCATCGAGCGGGAAAACGGCACCCGCTGCGCCCCGGTGTGCAGCATAGATGGGCGGCAGGCGGCGCAGGTGATGATCATCTGCGGGTGCGACAACGGCACCAGCGTGCAGCTGCCCGCATGGCGGCAGAACCTTCGTTTTGCCGCTGCGTGGGAGCGCAGCATGGAGGCAAAATACCCCGGCCTTACCCGCCCGGTGCTGTTCAGCTACCGGTTCTATAATCAGGACCTGACCACCGGCAGTCTGCTGATCGAGATCGGTGGGCATGGCAACAACTTAAATGAGGCCCTGTACGCCGGATATCTGGCAGCACAGGGCCTCGTGGAAACATTATTAGGCTGAGGCAACCCCGCACAATTCCCGCCTGACGGCTTAAGCACCGTTCCGGCGGCTGCGGCACGGCATCTGCGTTGCCAAAATGCTCGATAATACACAAAGTATTATCTGCGCTTTTGGCTTA
>OGLE01000528.1_pt1 | contig 37152 bp, 33 predicted proteins | sample 1572671 | NCBI WGS metagenome assembly OGLE01 (sample SAMEA2581923, study PRJEB24529) | metagenome | biome: Human gut stool | place: China | collected 2011 | reverse complement strand
CAAACGGAGCCATGTATGCAAAATATGGCTTTGGCAGACAAGGAAGACAGTTCCTTTCCGATGAAGTTTATAAGGAAACAGGCGTAAATTCCGTGATTGAAAAGGATCACTGGACAATGAGCCTGCTCATTCCGGAGAAGTTTCTGAAGGAAGTCTGCGATTATTTACCGGATGGCAGCGGCAAGGAGATATACTGTAATTTCTATAAAATTTCAGAAGATCCGGCTGTTGAACATTATATCAGCTTTTCACCAATTGACAGTGAGAAGCCAAACTTCCATCTTCCGGTCTTTTTTGCAAAAGCGGAAGTGGAATAAACCTGAAATCAGAAAGGAAGAGGGATATGGTTTTATATCAGGCAAAAGATTATAAGGATATGAGCAGAAAGGCAGCAAATATTATTTCTGCCCAGGTTATCATGAAACCGAACGCTGTTTTAGGTCTGGCAACAGGTTCTACACCGGTAGGTGCATACGAACAGCTGGTTGAATGGTACAACAAAGGTGACATCGATTTTTCACAGGTAACTTCTGTAAACCTGGACGAATACAAAGGACTTTCCGGAGACAATGATCAGAGCTACCGTTATTTCATGAACAAAAATCTGTTTGATCATGTAAATATCGACAAGGCACGTACCTTTGTACCGGATGGAACAGAACCGGACAGCAAAGTTGCATGTGCAAAATATAATGCGATCATCGACAGCGTTGGCGGCATCGACCTGCAGCTGCTGGGCATCGGCCACGACGGCCACATCGGCTTCAACGAGCCGGGCGAAGCCTTTGAGCTGGAGACCCACTGCATCGACCTTGCGCCCACTACCATCGAAGCCAACAAGCGCTTCTTTGACGGCAACGAGGCCCTTGTCCCCAAACAGGCATACACCATGGGCATCAAGACCATCATGCAGGCACGCAAGGTGCTGGTGGTAGCCAACGGTAAAGCCAAGGCACAGGCCGTCAAGGACGCCGTGACCGGCCCTGTGACCCCTGCCTGCCCCGGCAGCATCCTGCAGCTGCATCCGGACTGCATCCTTGTGGCAGACGAGGAAGCACTGAGCCTGCTGTAAACTCCCAAAGCCAACTTCTTCATTTACCATAACTTTGCTCAAGATCCAACCAAAGCACAGAAAGGGCCGGACTCGTTGCACGGGTTCGGCTCTTTCTGTCAGAAATAAGATTTATTTTGCTATCTTACGCAAAGAGCAACTCCAAAAGAGCCATCATGGAGATGGTGGGTTCGCCTGCTGCGGGATTTACGCTGAAAATATGCTGAAAAGAGGTCACCCCGATCGGTGGCCTCTTTTTTGCTGCCGCGAACTGTCTGGCTGCGGCAGCGGATAACAGCAATGTCCATTGCGCTTTGTTTTGCCCGGATGCGCACCCGCAGAAAGCTCTCCCTCGTCAAACTGCCCAAAATACGCCCTTAAAAGTTTACTTGACGCAATTCTCAAATCAATATATAATTGGGTCAGAAACCAATCATAGAAAAGGATGATTTCCAATGGCGCGCAGATACGACAGCAAGGAAGCAAAACGGCGGATCCTGACCGCCTGTGTCCGGCTTTTTCTGGAAAAAGGCTACACGAACACCAAGGTTGCAGAAATTTTAAAGGAAGCAGATGTTTCCGCCGGGTCGTTCCAGAATATTTTCCGCACCAAGGACGGTGTGCTGACCGAGCTGATTGGCATGATGTTCAGCAGGCAGTTCGGCGCGGTAAGGCCGCTGGCGGCAAACGCCCCCTCGCCGGTGTACCTCTACGCGGTGGAGACGGCTTTGCAGCTGGCGATGACCGAGCTGAGCGAGAATCTGCGGGATATCTATGTGGAGGCGTACACCTTCCCCGCCACGGCAGAGATCATCCACCGCAGCACCACGGCCGAGCTGCAGGCGGCGTTCAGCGCGTATCTGCCCGGGTGCGCCGAGTGCGATTTCTACGAGATGGAGCTGGGCACGGCTGGCATGATGCGCGGCTACATGGCACGGCGGTGCGACCCCTACTTTACGCTGGAACGCAAAATACGGCGGTTCCTGAGCATGAGCCTGAGTGCGCTGCAGGTCCCCGCGCAGGAGCGCGAGCAGGTCATCGCTTTTGTGGCGGAGATCGATATGCTTGCCGAGGCGCGGAAGGTGGTAGATGCCGTGCTTGCATCGCTGTCCGTGCAGTTTGATCTGAAAGGATAACAAGGTTTGATGACAAGGAGGGAGTAACATGAAAAAATGGCTGATCCGGTGTTTGACGGTGCTGGCAATGGTGTGCCTGATACCGGGGATCGCGTTAAACGCTAAAGCAGTAGCTAATGCCTTCACGTACTGCATCCAATGTAAGGCTGATAAAACCTGTGATATCCTCGGATACGTATGGCAATCAAATGCTGATCCAATCTATCATAAGATCCGTATAAAATGCAGGACCTGCCGCACGGAGAACGAGATCATTTATAAACCGTTTTCGTATCATACCGGCGGCACCGAAACCCCCACCTGCACCACAGGCAAAATCTGTCGCTTATGCTGGTCGGAATATGGCATTCTCGGTCACGCATGGGGCGAGTGGTCATCCGCCGGCAACGGCACACACATCCGCAGCTGCACGCGCAGCAACTGCGACGCGGTTGATACTGCAAGCTGTACCGGTGGCACAGCAACCTGCAGCGCCAAAGCGGTCTGTGTGACGTGTGGTGCAGAATACGGCGAAAAAGACTCAAACAACCATGCTCTGGAGCAGCACGCAGCAAAAGCCCCCACCTGTACGGAAATCGGCTGGGATGCTTACGACACCTGCTCCCGCTGCGACTATACCACCTATGCAGAGCTGCCCGCGCTGAAACATGCTCTGGAGCAGTACGCAGCGCAAGCCCCTACCTGTACGGAAATCGGCTGGGATGCTTACGAAGCCTGCTCTCGCTGCGACTATACTACCCGCAAAGAGCTGCCCGCACTGAACCATGCTCTGGAGCAGCACGAAGCGCAAGCCCCTACCTGTACGGAAATCGGCTGGGATGCTTACGAAGCCTGCTCCCGCTGCGACTATACCACCCGCAAAGAGCTGCCCGCACTGAACCATGATTTGGTGCGTCACGTAGCGCAAGCCCCCACCTGCACAGAAAAGGGCTGGGCTTACGATACCTGCTCCCGCTCCGGCTGCAACTATACCACCCGCAAAGAGCTGTCCGCACTGAATCATGATTTGGAGCAGCACGCAGCAAAAGCCCCCACCTGTACAGAAATCGGCTGGGATGCTTACGAAGCCTGCTCCCGTTGTGACTATACCACCTATGCGGAACTGCCCGCACTGAACCATGATTTGGAGCAGCACGCAGCAAAAGCCCCCTCCTGTACGGAAATCGGCTGGAACGCTTACGACACCTGCTCCCGCTGCGACTATACCACCTATGCGGAGCTGCCCGCACTGAACCATGATTATCAGGCTGTTACCGTAGAGCCTACCTGTGAAACAGACGGCTATACCATCTTTACTTGCTCCCGCTGCAAAGACAGCTACACCGCAGACCCGACGGATAAGCTGGGACACCAGTTCGGTGCATGGTCCCCGAACGGAACCGGCTCTCAGAGTGCCAGTTGTCTGCGGCAGGGCTGTGCGCACACTGGCAGCACGGATTGCCGGAAGTTTACTTTCCGCACTGCGGAAGGCGAAACGCTGACCTTCTGCCCCGTGTGCGGGCAGGCAGAAAACGCTGCGCAGCTGGAAAAGATCGAAGCCGCAACGGCGTGGGCTAACAGCGGCAGTCTTTCTGCGGAGGATGTGACCGCACGGACGAACGGGGAATACCTGAGTGTGGCCTTTGAAACCGCAGGCAGCCTGACGCAGCCCACCGGTCGGGTAAGGCTTGCGCTGCCCGCCGGACTGCTGGAAGGCAAAACGCTTGTGCGCATTGCCCCGGACGGCACACAGACGGAGATGCCTTTTGAAACAGAGCGCGGAACGATCATCCTTACGCTGGATTTTGCAAACAGCGCGCTGCCCGTAATGCTCTTCCGGCTGGTACCCCAGACCGCCGCCCTCTGAACGCTTTTACAGCGGCACAAACAATAAAACGCAAAATGCCCGCTCACCGTGGTTTTCCACAGGTGGGCGGGCATTCTTTTGTGCCTTTTGGGGCATCAAAATACCCCCGGAGGATGCAGCGTTTTTTACGCTGTCTACTCGGTGGTCATTTCCATCGTGCTGTCGCTGTTCTGGCCTGTGGTGCAGACCGGCATCAATAACTTCGGCATCTGGATCGCCAACTCTTCCGAGACTTCTCCCATTCTGGCTCCGTTCATCTATGGTACGCTGGAGCGTCTGCTGCTGCCCTTCGGTCTGCATCACATGCTGACCATCCCCATGCAGGACTGGCTGGGGCTGGATAACGCCGCCCGCATCAATAAGCCCTCCACCGTAGGCCAGAACTGGCGCTGGCGGCTGAAAAAGACCCAGCTGACCAAGAAACTCCAAAAAGAGATCTGCCAGCTGACCACCCGCTACGGCCGGAAGAACTGGGCGTGAGCGTAAGAGAACTCAACACAAAGGGCAGGGCGGCCTGTGGGCCGCCCTGCCCTTTGTTGCGGAGTGCCCCCTTGGCAAACCGGACGGGATTGCGCTATAATAGAGCCGTAACAGTTCCACAAAGGTGTGGTAAGGGAGGTGTGGTCATGATCCGGGTGGCGATCGTAGAGGACGACGCGGAGGTACAGGGGGTATTGCAGGAGTATGTCCGGCGGTATACCCGGCAGTACGGGACAGAGTTTGAAGTGACGGTCTTTGCGGACGGGGTGGATATTCTGGAGGATTACCGCGCGGTCTACGACATTATTTTTCTGGATGTGGAGATGAAGCATCTGGACGGCATGACCACGGCAGAGCGCATCCGGCAGATGGATGCAGACGTCATCCTGATCTTCATTACCAATATGGCGCAGTACGCCATCCGGGGCTACTCGGTGGGAGCGCTGGACTATGTGCTGAAGCCGGTGCCCTACTTTGCCTTTTCGCAGCAGCTGCTCAAGGCGGTTGCCCGGCTGGAAAAGCGGGCAAAGCACTACCTGACCGTGCCGGTGGAGGGCGGGCTGCGCCGGCTGGACACCGCAAGCATCTATTATCTGGAAAGCGAGGGTCACCGGGTGCACTTTTACACCGACGAGGGCGATTTTTCCGCCCCCGGCGCCCTCAAGGCCTTTGAGGAAAAGCTGGCAGACTGCCCCTTTGCCCGGTGCAACAGCGGCTACCTTGTCAATCTGGCACAGGTGCGGGAGCTGCGGCAGAGCACCGTGCAGGTGGGCCCCTGCGAGCTGCAGGTCAGCCGTCCCAAGCGTAAGGCTTTTCTTGCCGCACTGACCGACTACATCGGAGGTGAGGGCTCATGACCGCGCTGCCGGATATCCCCCGGCTGTACACCGCCCTTGCCGAGTGTCTGGCGGTGCTGCTGTTCACCCCGGCGCTTGCGCCCCGCTTTTCCAGGGCGGTCACCGGGGGCATCACCCTGCTGTGGGCGGCGGTGCTGTCGGCCTTTCTGGGGCTGACGGGCAACGTGCCCGGCGGGCTCTGGATCCCCTGCATGGTAACGGCCATCGGGCTTTCCTACTTATATTTATGGGGTGTGTGGAGCATCACCCTGCTGGAAGCCGGGTATCACTGCGCCCGGGCGTTTATTCTGGCAGAGCTTGCCGCCAGCGTGGAGTGGCAGCTGCACTGCGCCCTCTGGCCCGCCCGCGGCCCATGGGAGCCGCTGTCTTTGCTGCTGCTGGCGCTGGTGTATGGGACGCTGTTCGGCATCATGTGCTATCTGCAGCACCGCCGTCCCCAGCCCGCTGGGCACTTACAGATCGGCGGCAGCGCCGCCCTGACGGCGGTCATGTTGGCGCTGACTGCCTTTGCGGTGAGCAATCTGGGCTTTCTGCCCGGCAGCGAGATCAACATGAGCATTTTTTCCATCCGCACACTGGTGGATTTTTCCGGCGTGCTGATCTTATCTGTGCAGCACGAGCAGCTGCAGGAGAACGCTTTGCACAGCGAGCTTGCCGCCATGGACGAGGTGTTGCACCGCCAGTACGAGCAGTACAAGCGCAGCAAGGAGGGCATCAACCTCATCAACCGGCGGTACCATGAACTGAAAGTCCAGCTTGCCCGCATCCGGGAGGAGCAGGACCAGACCAAGCAGAACGCCGCCATTGCTGCCATGGAGCAGAACATCCGCCAGTACGAGGCCGAGAACAAGACCGGCAACCCGGTGCTGGATACCCTGCTCACCGCCAAGACCATGGAATGCCAGCAGGAGAACATTACCATCACCAGCGTGGCGGACGGCAGGATGCTGGGCTTTCTCACCATCCGGGAGCTGTGCACCATCGTGGGCGTGGCGCTGGACAACGCCATTGCCGCCGTCCGCGCCGAGCCGGACCCCGAAAAGCGGCTCATCAAGGTGGCGGTGTACAGTCAGGGCGGTTTTGCCATGCTGCGGTTCGAGCATTATACAGAGGCCGCCCCGGCACTGGATGCGGACGGTCTGCCGAAGCAGGGGTCGGACCTGAAAAGCGTCCGCACCACCGTCGGGCAGCACGGCGGCAGCATGACGATGCACTGGGAAAACAACTGGTGCACCCTGCGGATCTTATTTCCGCTGCCCAAAAACAAATAATTTTTACGGCAGGTATCCCCTGCCGTTTTTTTGTTGTCTGGCAGGGTGCACAAATACAATGTTGCAATATTTGTGTATTAGCACAATAAAAATTGAAAATTTATTGTAACTTTTGCAAACTGTGTATCCAAAACGACAGATTGTGCAAAAGATGATAACGATGCGCAAATATCCGTTATAATGGGTCACAGTTGGGTACGGCCCAAAAAATATAAAAGAATATGGAGGAGACAACACAATGAAGCGCGATCCGAACAACAAAAAGCCCACAAAGTTGCTGACAGCTGTTACAGCACTCTTACTGGCAGTTGGAATAGTGGCAGATGTAGCAATGTTTGGTGTGTTTCCCAGTTCTCTGGACAAGGCATTCCCTGGCCAGAATGGAGACCCGGAATTGCAAAAAACATCTTATGCAAATGGTTTGTCAGTGGCTCAGAAAATCGAGGAGGAAGGCGCGGTCCTTCTGAAAAATGACGGCGCTCTGCCGTTGGCAGGAACAAACCGAAAAATCAATCTTCTGGGCTATGCTTCCGCAAATCCGGTTTATGGCGGTACGGGTTCCGGTGGTAGCAGCTACACTGCAAACCGGACAGATTTTGTAAAAGCCTTTACGGATGCAGGTTTTGAAGTGAATCAAAATCTGGTCAATCTCTACAGCCCCAAAAACAACGAAGGCGGAAATACATTCTCTGTTGATTTTTCCATCCCGGAACTGCCTGCAACCGAGGAATTGGCTAAGAACATGGGTGTGGAGTACCAGTATACTGGAGACTGCTCATTTGAAGCAATGAAGGATTTTTCGGATACTGCTGTGGTCGTGTTCTCCCGCAAGGGCGGTGAAGGCAATGACCTGCCCACTTCGATGGCTGAAAATACCTCGTATGCACCGGATCAGAGCAAGCATTATCTGGAACTGAACAGTGCGGAACAGTCTTTGCTGGAACAGGCAGAAGCGACATTTGATAATGTTATCGTTCTGATCAATTCGGGCAATGCCATGGAACTGGGCTTCCTGAATGATGAAGGCGTTGATGCAGCCCTCTGGATCGGTGATCCCGGTGATGTGGGCACGATTGGAATTGTCAACATTCTGACGGGCGCAGTCAACCCCTCTGGCCGTCTGCCGGATATCTACCCTTATGCAGTAGAAACGACCCCTTCTTACTACAACTTTGATACCTTTGAGTATACCAACTCTAAGGACTGCTTCAAAAACTTCGAAAGTCATCCTGCCTACCTTGTAGAGTATCAGGAAGGCATTTATGTGGGATATCGTTATTACGAAACCCGTGAAAGCTACGATTACACTACCCGTGAAGGAGAGAATCTGACGGGACTTTCCTACAATGATGTAGTGCAGTTCCCCTTTGGCTATGGCTTGAGCTACACAAGCTTTGACTGGGAACTGGAAAACACGATTCCGACTACCGTTACCGCACAGGATACGCTGGAGTGGAATGTCAAAGTTACCAATACTGGCAATGTGGCTGGCAAAGATGTTGTGGAACTGTATTACAGTGCGCCCTATTACAGTGCAGCTGAAGGCGGCAGCGGCTTGCAGAAGGCTGGCGAAGTACTGGGCGGCTTTGCAAAAACGAAGGAATTGCAGCCGGGCGAAACGGAAACGGTTACGATTTCTATGCCAGTAGAGCAGATGGCTTCTTATGATGCACAGAAGTACTACACTTCTACCGGTTCCTACGTGCTGGAAGCTGGCGAGTATCAGATTTCTCTGCGTACGGATTCTCATACGGTGAAAGATAATCTGACCATGACCTGCAAGGTTGCTGAGAATGAAGTGTTCCAGGACAGTGCGTTTGGCAGTGGTGTGGAAAACTGCAAGTATGTCGGCAAGCGCTCTTCGGACGAAGTGGTAGCAACAAATCAGTTTGATGATGCAGCTGGTGATGTGGCTTACCTCAACCGTGACACTTGGCAGATCGTTCCCGGTACCAGCAAGGAAGCAACTGCTGAACAGCTGGAAGCCTTCAACAATGCGCTGGTAGTGGATGATAGCTATGTGGATGCAGATGACACTGCGCCGACCTTTGGTGCAAAGAATGGCCTTACGCTGAAAGACATGGAAGGCCTTGCCTATGATGATGCACAGTGGGATAAGCTGCTGGATCAGCTGACCCTTGATGATATGTACAAACTGCTGGGCGCAGATGGCTGGGGAAGTGCAGCAGTTGATAATATCGGTAAGGGACAGACTTATGAAATGGACGGACCTGCCGCTCTGAGTTATGTGTTCGATGCCTTTATGGGTACCTGCACATATAAGACGGTTACTTATCCGGCAGAAGTTCTGCTGGCGGCTACTTGGAATGTAGACCTGGCTTCTGAATTTGGCGATGCAATCTCGCAGGAAGGAAAGGCGTGGAATATTTCCGGCTGGTATGCACCTGGTGCTAATACCCACCGCAATGCATTTGCTGGCCGTAACTTTGAGTACTATTCTGAGGATGGCTTCCTTTCTGGTTCCATGTCCGCTGCTACGGTTGGTGCGGCAGAGAAAAATGGTATGTACTGCTACATTAAGCATTTTGCACTGAATGAGCGTGAGACCTGGCGTCATTATGGTCTGTGCACCTGGGCCGATGAGCAGGCAATGCGTGAAATTTACTTCGTGCCGTTTGAAAAGGCTGTGAAGGAAGGCGGCAGCACGGCTGTGATGTCTTCCTACAATAATATTGGTACTACTTGGGCCGGTGCAAGTACTGCACTACTGACCAATGTTCTGCGTAATGAATGGGGCTTTATTGGCACTGTGATTACGGATAACAACGAGGAGCATGGCTTTATGGATATTGAAAAAGCTGTCTTGGCAGGTGGTACCAATCTGCTGTTTGGCTGGGGCACTAAGACCTTCGATAACCTGAGCCAGACTGCTACCGGTCAGCTGAAGATGCGCGAAGCTGCACATCAGTATCTGTATACGCTGGCGAATAGCTACGGTGTAGATGTAGATGCGCCTGTGCCTATGTGGCGCACGCCTGCACTGGTAGGCAGTGTGATTGTCTATGTGTTGGTTCTGGCAGGTGTTGTGGTGATTCTTCGCCGCCGCAAGTATAATAAAACGCTGGCTAATACCAATGCAGGTGCGGATGTGAGTAAGGCATAAGTACTGACCCGTAATCAAAACTGTCTTCCTTCTAATCCCGGAACACGGCTGCACGGCAGTTACGACCCGCAGCCGTGTTCCCTTTTGGAAACAGAATCACGCTTCTTCTCCTTATGCGTGGTCCTGTTTCCAAAGGCAATACCGTTTCTACTGAAAGGAGATTTCCCCGTGAAATATCAGGATATTATTGCAAAACTGAGCCTGGAACAAAAATGCGCCCTGCTGAGCGGCGGTACGGTGTTCACCACCCGGGCGCTGCCGGGCAAGGGCATCCCGGCCATTACCCTGTCGGACGGCCCCAACGGCGTGCGTAAGCAGGCGGGTGCGGCTGACCATCTGGGCCTGAACCCCAGTGTGCCCGCCACCTGCTTCCCCACCTCGGCCACCGTTGCCAACAGCTGGGACCCGGAGCTTGGCGAGGCTGTGGGCGCAGCCATGGGCGAAGAAGCAGCGGCACAGGGCGTGTCGGTGCTGCTGGGCCCCGGCCTGAACATCAAGCGCAGCCCCCTGTGCGGCCGCAACTTCGAGTATTTCTCGGAGGACCCCTACCTTGCCGGTAAGATGGCGGCGGCCTACGTCCGCGGCATCCAGAAAAACGGCATTGCCGCCTGCCCCAAGCACTTTGCCGTGAACAGTCAGGAGCTGCGCCGTATGGCCTCGGATTCCATCGTGGACGAGCGCACCCTGCGGGAGATCTACCTGACCAGCTTCGAGATGGTGGTCAAGGAGGCGCAGCCAAAGACCATCATGTCCGCCTATAACCTTGTCAACGGCACCTACGCCAACGAGAACGCCCACCTGCTCATGGATATCCTGCGCAGGGACTGGGGCTTTGACGGCGCAGTGGTCACCGACTGGGGCGGCAGCAACGACCACGCTCTCGGCGTAAAGAACGGCTCTACGCTGGAAATGCCCGCCCCCGGCGGGGACGCCATCCGGGAGCTGATGAAGGCGGTGCAGACCGGCAAGATCACCGAAGCGGACGTGGACGCCCGGCTGGAGGAGCTGCTGGAACTGGTGTTCACCACCAAGGCGGCGGTGGACGCCGCACCCGGCAAGTTCGATGCCGACGCCCACCACGCACTGGCACGCCGGGCTGCTGCCCAGAGCATCGTGCTGCTGAAGAACGAAAACAGCCTGCTGCCCCTTGCAAAGGGGGAAAAGGTGGCGGTCATCGGCGACTTTGCCCAGACGCCCCGCTATCAGGGTGCAGGCTCCAGCGCCGTCAACTCCATCAAGGTGGATTCCTTCTTGGACTGCCTTGCCGAGAGCGGCCTGAACAGCGTCGGCTACGCCAAGGGCTTTGACCGGCAGGGCAAGCCCGACGAGGCGCTGAAAGCCGAGGCAGTGCTGCTGGCAAAGAACGCCGACGTGGTGCTGCTGTGCATGGGTCTGGACGAGATCAAGGAGAGCGAGGGCATCGACCGCGCCGACATGAAGCTGGCAGAAAACCAGCTGGAACTGCTGGCCGCTGTGGCGGCGGCAAACCCCAACGTGGTGCTGCTGCTGAGTGCAGGCTCCTCGCTGGAAAGCGATTGGGTCAAGGACTGCAAGGCGCTGGTCTACGGCTGTCTGGGCGGTCAGGCCGGTGCAGGCGCACTGGTCGAGGTGCTCACCGGCGCGCAGAACCCCTGCGGTAAGCTGGCGGAGACTTGGGCGCGCAGCTACGCCGACACCCCCGCAAAAGCGCATTTCGGCGGCGACGGCCCCACTGTGGAGTACCGCGAGGGCCTGTATGTGGGCTACCGCTACTACGACACCGCCGGTGTGCCCACCGCCTTCCCCTTCGGCTACGGCCTGAGCTATACCAGCTTTGCGTACAGTGACCTGAAAGCAGACGAAAAGGGCGTGACCCTGACTGTCACCAACACCGGCAGCTGTGCCGGTGCCGAGGTGGTGCAGCTGTATGTGGCAAAGCCGGATGCAAAAGTTTTCTGCCCCGCCAAGGAGCTGAAGGGCTTTACCAAGGTGCAGCTGGAAGCCGGAGAGAGCAAGACCGTCACCATCCCGCTGGACGACAAGGCGTTCCGCTACTGGAATGTCAAGACCGACCGCTGGGAGGTGGAGGGCGGCAGCTATCAGCTGCTGGTGGGCGCTTCCAGCGCCGATATCCGCTTGACTGCCGCCGTCACGGTGGCGGGCACCGGCGCACCCGACCCCTACGCGGGCAAAAATCTGGAGCATTACCGCACCGCACAGGTGCAGAACGTGCCGGACGCGGAGTTTGAGGCGCTGCTGGGGCATGCCATCCCGGAGAACAAGGTGCACATCGACCGCAACATGACGCTGGGCGAGATGGGGCACGGACGCAGCCCCATCGGCTGGCTGGCGGCGGCGGTATTGGGCACCCTGCTGCGCCGCAGCATCAAAAAGGGCAAGCCCGACCTGAACATCCTGTTCCAGTACAATATGCCTCTGCGTGCGCTGGCCAAAATGACCAACGGCGCCATCAGCATGGGCATGGTGGACGGCATCGTGATGGAGCTGCAGGGCTTCTGGATCATCGGCCTTGTGCGGGTGATTTTTGAGGCCGTGAAGAACCTCGTGCTGAACAGCCGCATGGAAGAGCGCTTGAAAAACAGCTGAAAGGAAGCAGGCTATGAATTTCTGGAATAACTTCGCGGCAAAGCACCCCGCCGCTGCCAAGTGGGTGCGCGAGGGCGGCCTGTTCGTCATCGTGTCCAACCTCATCACGGTGTTCAAGTACCTGCTGCTGCAATTTCTGCCCAAGGCCTTTGCAAGCCTGCCAATGGTGGATTTCGGCTGGCCGGGCATTGACATCACCCTGTTCGGCGAGACCTTCAAGTGGAACATCCTCGGCTACGATGCCGCCCACGGCGGCCTGCCCTACTTCTGCGCCTACATGATCGCCATGGTCATCGGCGAGTGCATCAACTTCCCCATCCAGCGCAATTTTGTGTTCCGCAGCAAGGGCAATCTGGCAAAACAGATCGGCTGGTATGTGCTGGCCTTCTGCGTCATCACCTGCATCGTCAACTCCATCAACTGCATCTGGGTGGCGGTGGCCGGTCTGCTGGTACCGGACTTCATCTACAACATCGGCACCACCGTGCTCAACGGCGGCATCTCCATGGTGATCTTCTTCTTTGTGAATAAGATCATCTTCCCGGAGGGCGAAAAAGCCGCCAAATAATAAGACATCTCCTTCATTTTCTTCTTTTCATCATAAACCAGAAGGGCTGCTCCGTTCTCCGGGGCAGCCCTTTTGGTTTGAAGGAGAGAACCCCCTCGGTCATCGCGCAGCGATGACTGAGGGGGTGCCTGCCGCAGCCATCTTATTTTTGTTTTTCTGCACAAAATGTTCTGCGGGCAGGGTTTTCCTCTTGACAAGCGGGCAAATGTTTCGTACTATATTTAGTAGTATGGAATCAAAGACGCTGTACGCAGGTTTCTGTGTGACCCCTGTACCCGTTTCAGGCAAAGCGTGCCTGTTTGATATAAAATGGAACCGTAAAGAGAAAAGCCGTATGCTTTTGCCCGTGCCGCCGGTTTTGGGTGGTGCGTATGGTTTTGGTGTCACTTTTTGCATTGAAAGCTCTTTCTATATCATTGCCCGTGTCCTGCTGCGCAGCGTCTCCTGCTTTTAATTTTGCATTGAATTGAAACAAAGGAGAGTGAACGCAATGACCGCGATCGGAGTGATCGTGGCCTTGATCGTTGCTGTTGTCGGTGTGGCTGCGGGCTATTTTATTGGTTACAACAACCGTAAAAAGACTGCCGAAGCCCAGATCGGCAGCGCCGAGGCCGAGGCTACCCGGCTGGTGAACGAGGCGATCAAGACCGCTGACCAGAAGCGCAAGGAAGCGGTTCTGGAAGCAAAGGACGAGGCTTTCCGTCTGAAAGCCGAGGTCGATGCCCAGAAGGCAGAGGCCGACAAGGAGATCAAGCAGCGCCGTGCGGAGATCAGCCGTCAGGAGAACCGCATCGACCAGAAGGAGACAGCGCTGGACCGCAAGACCGAGGCGCTGGAAAAGAAGGAAGAAGAGCTGAAAAAGCGCGCTGCCGAGGCCGAGGAGCGTCTGGCAGAGATCGATGCTCTGCGCGCCAAGGAGATGGAGCGTCTGGAAACGCTGGCCGGCCTGAGCCAGGAGGACGCCCGCGAAGTGCTGCTGCACAAGGTGGACGAGGAGCTGACCCACGAAAAGGCCGTGCGCGTTGCCGCCTACGAGACCGACCTGAAGGAAAACTGCGATAACATCGCCCGCAACCTCATCGGACAGGCCGTCAGCCGCTGCGCTGCCGACCATTGCAGCGAGACCACCGTCAGCGTGGTGCCGCTGCCCAGCGATGAGATGAAGGGCCGCATCATCGGCCGCGAGGGCCGCAACATCCGCGCACTGGAGACCGCTACCGGCGTGGATCTGATCATCGACGATACCCCGGAGGCCATTACCCTGTCCTCCTTCGACCAGACCCGCCGCGAGGTGGCCCGCATGACGCTGGAGCGCCTGATCGGCGATGGCCGTATCCACCCCGCCCGCATCGAGGAGACGGTGGAAAAGTGCCGCCACGATCTGGAACTGCAGATGAAGCGCGAGGGCGAGCGCGCGGTGATGGAGCTGGGCATCCACGGCCTGCACCCCGACCTGATCAAGCTGATCGGCCGGCTGAAGTACCGCACCAGCTTTGGCCAGAATGCCCTGACCCACAGCATGGAAGTGGCTTGGGTGGCCGGTCTGCTGGCAGGCGAGATGGGCGTGAACGTTACCATGGCACGCCGCGCCGGTCTGCTGCATGATATCGGCAAGGCACTGGATCACGAGATCGAGGGCAGCCACGTCCAGATCGGCGTGGACATCTGCCGCAAGTACAAGGAGAACACCCAGATCATCCACGCCATTGAGGCACACCACGGCGACGTGGAGCCCAAGACCCCGCTGGCCTTCATCATTCAGGCTGCCGACGCCATCAGCGCCGCCCGCCCGGGTGCCCGCCGCGAGAACGTGGAAAGCTACGTCAAGCGTCTGGAAAATCTGGAGGAGATCTCCTCCAGCTTCGAGGGCGTGGAGCAGGCCTTTGCCGTACAGGCAGGCCGCGAGGTGCGCATTCTGGTCAAGCCCGACGTCATCAGCGACGATCAGGTCATCCTGCTGGCACGCGCTATCGCCAAAAAGATCGAGGATACGCTGGATTACCCCGGCCAGATCAAGGTCAACGTCATCCGCGAGAGCCGCGCTGTGGAGTACGCAAAATAAAGCTTTTTCCGCAGGCTGCCGTGTTTTTTGCACGGCAGCCTGTTTTTTGTGCCAAAACGATTGCAATTCCTGTTAAAAAAAGGTATCATGGATGCAGAAGAAAGCAAAAAGAACTGCGTCCGTGCGGATGCAGACCCGCAACGACCCCGGAACAGAAAGGAGCATCGTTCTATGAAAAACTGGAAGAAATTACTGGCCTGCCTGCTGGTCGGCTTGATGGCACTGACCGTGTTCACCGCCTGCGATGCCAGCGTAGGTGCGCCCATGGAACCCCAGCGTTCCACTGCCGACAGCGCAGAGGCGCTGTGCGACAAAATCGGCAAGGACTACAGTAAGGAACTGAGCGATAAGGCCTACACGATCGCAAACTGGGTCGTCAGCTCCTCGGTGTCCTGCAAGGTCTATCCGAACAAGCCGGAACTTTACCGGTATGATAATGTAGATGACGTCGCAAAAACCTACCTGAAGCAGGGTTCCTACGCCTATGCCTTTGACAGCATGGGCATCGGTAAGGGCATCGGCGGCGGTATGGGCGCCAACGACTTTACCCCGGGCTTTGGCATTAAATGCGACGATCTGGACGCCAACGGTACTTCGGACATAACCTTTGTTCTGCCGAAGGACGATCGTGTGACCGACACCATGACCAAAGCCGCAAAGGGCAAGACCAAACTGGGCGTTGCCTATGTGGTAAAGGACGGCGTAAGCTACGCCGTGGTGCTGTTTGGGTGAATTTCATTACAACAAACAAAGCAGCCGCTGCACTTTCTCGTGCAGCGGCTGCTTTGTTTGTGCTGGGATACGATCAGCCCTTCAGGAAAGCCGGCAGAGGCTTGCCCTCCTTGAGCCACTGGTGATACTCGGCGGTGGCGGCAAATTCCACGTCACCGGCAGAGTTCAGCGCAGTTTCCACCGAGTCCTGCACCACGCCGATGATGAAGCCTACGCCTACCATCTGCATGGCGATGTCGTTGGAGATGCCGAACAGCGAGCAGGCCATGGGGATCAGCAGCAGGGAGCCGCCGGCCACGCCGGAAGCGCCGCAGGCACCCAGAGCGCTCATGGCGCTCAGCACGATGGCGGCGGGCAAAGACACCTGAATGCCCAAGGTGTTAGCTGCTGCCAGCGTCATGATGGTAATGGTGATGGCGGCACCGTCCATGTTGATGGTAGCGCCCAACGGGATGGACACGGAGTACATATCCTTGTCCAGACCCAGCTTTTCACACAGGGACATATTCACAGGGATGTTGGCTGCAGAGCTGCGGGTGAAGAAAGCGGTCAGGCCGGATTCCTTCAGGCAGCGGAATACCAGCGGGTACGGGTTGCGGCGCAGGTAAACGAACATGATAAAGGGGGAAACAATCAGCGCCATGAACAGCATGGTGCCCACCAGCAGCGCCAGCAGCTTGCCGTACTGGGTAAAGATGGCCAGACCGTTGCCGGAAACGTTGGTGTACACCAGACCCATGATGCCGAAGGGGGCCAGATTGATGATCCAGCGCACGATCTGGGAAACAGCATCGGCGGTATTGGCCAGAAAGACCTTGGTGCTCTCTGCGCCGATCTTCTTCATGGCAATGCCGAACATGCAGGCCCAGAACAGAATGCCAATGTAGTTGCCGTTCATCAGGGCGCTGACGGGGTTGGCCACAAAGTTGGTCAGCAGGGTGCTCAGCACCTCACCCAAGCCCTGCGGGATCACATCGGACTGTGCCGCATCGGCCAGTACCACCTTGACCGGGAACATAAAGCTGGTGATGACCGCAATGGCTGCCGCCAGAAAGGTGGTGAGCATATACAGCCAGATCACGGTGCCAAAGCGGCGGTCCAGCTTGGACGAGCCCTGTGCCAGCGCGCTTGCCACAATGACGAACACCAGCACCGGGGCAATGCCCTTCAGCGCACCGACGAACAGGCTGCCCAGCTCGCCGACCCAACCCGCGCCCGGCGCAACAAGCGCCAGCACCGAACCGACTGCCAGGCCGATCAGGATGCGCAGGATCAGGCTGGTCTGGTTGTATTTTGCTACAACCGCTTTCAAGGTTTTCATATCGTAACACTCCTCTTACACTGTACGCCTAGTGCGTACATTTTCCTGTTTCTTGTGCGAGAACAGTTGTCATTATAGCATATACGGCAAAAAAAGAAAGCGTTTTCAGGCATTTTGACGCCTCAAATCACGTTTTTTGTAAGCTTTTGCAAAATTGCCCTGAAAACTGTACTTGTAGAAAATACAGTTTTGCGGTTTTGACGAGGAACAGAACCCTCTCAGGGAAGTACCCCTTCGGTCTGCATCCCCGGCTCCCCTGCCATACCAAATTTATATACAATGCAACTTTTACTTGCCAAACTATTGTCTTTTACTGGAAAGTATTGTATACTCATCACGTTAGAAGCAAGTATTGCTTGCCAAAATGTTCACATATTTGAAAAGAAACACTTGTCAATACAGACGAGAAAGAGAGGACACCCCTATGAACGAGGCCGTAACCAAGCGCTTTCTGCTTTACTTCCGCCTGATGCTGCTGGTCTGGATCCTGATCGCAAACGCCATCATCCACCTGACCGGCATGGAGTACAGCTGGCTGATCTTCCTGAGCAACATCATGATGTTCACGCTGGAGGGCGATGTGAAGGATCGCCTTGTCACCGTGGAGCTGGGCGGCCTTGTGGGTCTGGTGCTCACTGTGGCGGCGCTGCTGTCCATCAGTGCCCTGACCCCTGTTCTGGGCGATTTCCTCGGCTTTATCCTGCCGCTGGCCGTGGTGCTGTTCATCCTCATCATCCTGCACCCCTACGCACCCAAGGTGCTGAACAACGTGGGCTTTGCCTACCTGACCGTGGCCTGCATCGATATCCCTGCCCTGACCACCCATCTGCCGCAGTTCTTTATCACCTTCATCGTGGGCTCTGTGATCTTTAACGGTGTCTGCGTGCTGCTGATGAAGCCCGCCAAGGCGCTGGCTGTGCGCAGCGCGGAGAAGCAGGGCGCATAAAAAAGTATATTTCTGCCGTTATCTCTTGATTTTTTTGTTCCGGCGTGCTACAATCAGCGTAGTTTCATCCTGTCCAAAACATTGATGCGGACAAACTGAAGCCCCGCTTTTCATGCCGCAGAGAGGGCTGCCCCGGGTTTCCGGGTGCTGCAAGCAGCCTGCCATGACCCCGGCTTCTACCACCGCAGAGTGCAGAGGCGAACCTCTGCCGGGCGTGCCCGTTACAGCACTGCGAGGGGCGCGTTTCCCCGCCGGGGAGCGCGCAATTCGGGTGGAACCGTGGAACGCAGACATTTGATCGGCGCTTCATCCCGTGAGTTTTACGGGGTGAAGCGCTTTTTATTTTTGTTCAAACCCACATTGTCAAAGGAGAATCTACTATGAAGATCATCTACAAGGACGGTCATGTGGACGAGTGCCCGCAGGATCAGGAGCTGCACGTTATCCGTCACACCGCTGCTCACGTTATGGCACAGGCCATCAAGCGCCTGTATCCGCAGGCTGATTTTGCCTTCGGCCCTGCCACCGAGAACGGCTTCTACTACGATGTCGATCTGGGCGACCAGAAGCTGAGCGATGAGGATCTGGCCAACATCGAAAAAGAGATGCGCAAGATCGTCAAGGAGAACCTGCCCATCAAGCCCTTCATCCTGCCCCGCGCCGAGGCCGTGAAGCTGATGGAGGAGCGTCAGGAGCACTACAAGATCGAGCACATGGCAGATCTGGCCGACGAGACCGAGTTCAGCTTCTTCCAGCAGGGCGAGTACGTGGATATGTGCATCGGACCCCACCTGACCTACACCAAGGCGCTGAAGGCTTTCAAGATCACCCAGCAGTCCGGCGCATACTGGAAGAACGACAAGGAAAACAAGATGCTGACCCGTATCAACGGCGTGGCTTTCCGCAATCAGGAGGAGCTGGACGCATGGGAGAAGGAGCAGCAGGAGGCCCGCGAGCGCGATCACCGCAAGATCGGCAAGGAGATGGGCCTGTTCATGACCGATGATCTGGTGGGCCGCGGCCTGCCCATGTTCCTGCCCGCAGGCTACACCGTCTGGCAGGAGCTGGAGAACTATATCAAGGAGAAGGAGCGTGCACGCGGCTACCTGCACGTTATGACTCCCTGCATCGGCACTGTGAACCTGTATAAGACCTCCGGTCACTGGGATCACTACCGTGAGAACATGTTCCCCGCCATGGAGATGGAGGGCGAGAGCTATGTGCTGCGCCCGATGAACTGCCCCCATCACATGATGATCTACGCAAACCGTCCCCATTCTTACCGTGACCTGCCCATGCGCATCGGTGAGATCGCCCACGATTTCCGTTACGAGTCCTCCGGCACCCTGAAGGGCATCGAGCGCGGCCGTCACTTCTGCCAGAACGATGCTCACCTGTTCTGCACCCCGGAGCAGATCAAGAGCGAGGTCGCAAACGTGTGCGACCTGATCTTTGAGGTGTACAAGGACTTCAACATTACCGATTACCGCTGCGTGCTGAGCCTGCGTGATCCTGCCGATAAGAAGAAGTACCACGACGATGATGCCATGTGGAACCATGCAGAGCAGGCCCTGCGCGAAGTGCTGACCGAGCTGGGCATCCACTTCACCGAGGAGATCGGCGAGGCTGCTTTCTACGGCCCGAAGCTGGACGTGAACGTGAAGCCCGCCGTGGGTGCCGAGTATACCCTGTCCACCTGCCAGCTGGACTTCTGCCTGCCCGCAAAGTTCCACCTGACCTATGTGGACAAGGACGGCTCCGAAAAGACCCCCGTGGTGCTGCACCGCGCAATTCTGGGCTCTCTGGACCGCTTCATGGCCTACCTGATCGAGGAGACCAAGGGCAAGTTCCCCACCTGGCTGGCTCCCACGCAGGTCAAGGTGCTGCCCGTGTCCGAAAAGACGCTGGAGTACGCACAGGACGTGACCGAGAAGCTGTCTGACGCCGGTATCCGCGTTGTGCTGGATGACGACAACCAGAAGATCGGCTACAAGATCCGTGCCGCACAGCAGGTGGACCGCGTGCCCTATATGCTGGTGCTGGGCGCCAAGGAAGCCGAGGCCGGCAACATCTCCGTGCGCGACCGCAAGGGCGAGACCACCGAGATGAGCCTTGAGGACTTCATCGCCAAGGTCACCACCGAGATCCGCACCCGCAGCCTGTAAGGTATAAATGATAAGTGCCCCGGAAACGCCGACAGGCGTTTCCGGGGCACTTTTTTTCACAGCAAAAGCCCCGCTCCCTTGTGCGCAGGAGCGGGGCTTTCGACTTACTGGTGACTCGAACGAAAAAAGGAAAAAGGAAAAAGGAAAAAGGAGAACGATCTATCTGTCACGCCGGGCGGCGGGGACTGTGTCGGAGCAGCCGGGCTGCCGCCGCAGCGGGAACAGCGGAGAATTTTGTGGAGGGTTACTCCACATCCTGCAGAGCGGCGTAGTCTTCCTCGCCGGTGCGGATCTTGACCACGCGGGTCACGTTGTAGACAAAGATCTTGCCATCGCCGATATGGCCGGTGTACAGCGCCTTCTTGGCGGCTTCCACCACAGCGTCCACGCTGATGCGGGAGACGATGACCTCCACCTTGATCTTGGGCAGCAGGGTAGTATCCACCGGCACGCCGCGGTACTTTTCAGGCGTGCCCTTCTGGATGCCGCAGCCCATGACCTGCGTTACGGTCATGCCGGTGACGCCCAGATCATTCAGGGCGGTCTTGAGCTGATCGAACTTAGCCAGCTTTGCAATGATGGACACCTTATGCATACCGGTGTCGTAGACGCCATCGTGGATCACGGGCTCGCGCACCACCGGCACGGCAGCATCCATCTGCTTTGCCGAAGCCTTGGTGATGTCGTCCTCGCCCAGATCGGTGTTCTCGTTGGGGGTCATGGCAGCGGAGTTTGCATCCGAGATGGCAAAGCCTGCATAAGCGGAAGCCAGACCGTGCTCGTGGATGTCCAGACCGTCGATCTCCACCTCGGCGGGCACACGCAGGCCAAGGGTCTTATCAATGATCTTGAAGATGATGAACATTACGATCACAACGTAGGCATCCACGCAGACCAGACCCAGCAGCTGGGTACCCAGCTGCGCCAGACCGCCGCCGTAGAACAGACCGGCATGGGCGGTGTTGGAGCCGGTGGAGAACAGACCCACCGCAATGGTGCCCCAGACGCCGTTTGCAAAGTGGACGGAAACAGCACCTACGGGGTCATCCACCTTGGCGATCTTATCGAAGAATTCCACGCTCAGCACCACAAGGATACCGGCCACAAAGCCGATGAAGAAAGCGCCAAAGGGGGAGACAGTATCGCAGCCTGCGGTAATAGCCACAAGGCCAGCCAGAGAGCCGTTCAGGGTCATGGAGACATCCGGCTTGCCGTAGCGCAGCCAAGTGAAGATCATGGTCACGCAGGTAGCAACGGCTGCGGCAAGGTTGGTGTTGAAGCAGACCAGACCGGTCAGGGTCATGGTGGCATCGGTGGACAGGCTCAGGGAAGAGCCGCCGTTGAAGCCGAACCAGCAGAACCACAGGATGAACACGCCCAGTGCACCGGCGGTCAGGTTGTGGCCGGGGATGGCGTGGGGGTTGCCGTCCTTGTCGTACTTGCCAATACGGGGACCCAGCATCCATGCGCCCAGCAGAGCGATGACGCCGCCCACGTTATGCACGGCTGCGGAACCTGCAAAATCGTGGAAGCCCATGCTCTGCAGCCAGCCGCCGCCCCACATCCAGTGGCCGCAGATGGGATACACCACCAGCGAGATGGCGGCGGAGTACACGCAGTAGGCCTTGAAGTTGGTGCGTTCGGCCATGGAGCCGGAGACGATGGTGGCTGCCGTAGCGCAGAACACAGTCTGGAACACGATGTACACCCACAGGGGGATATCCAGACCCAGATGGCTGTAATCGCCCTGAATGAAGGGATCGAAACCGCCGATCAGTGCGCCGGTACCGCCGAACATCAGGCCGAAGCCGATGAGCCAGTAACAGGGCGTGCCGATGCAGAAATCCATCATGTTTTTCATCAGGATGTTGCCGGTATTCTTTGCCCGGGTGAAGCCGGCCTCGCACAGGGCGAATCCGGCCTGCATGAAGTACACTAGAAACGCTCCTACGAGCGTCCAGCAGGTGTTGACGGAGCTAAACATACTTTCCTACCTCCTACGGTCGTTTTTTGCACAGGGAGCCCTCTATTCTCTCCGTGCGGCAGTATCCCCGAAAACACAAAAGGCGCTGGCGGAATTGCTTCCGTCAGCGCCTTTGCTTTCGATGGCACGAGTATAGTCTCTTTGTGCAAACCTGTCAAGTATTCATCTCAAGGTTTTACGTTTTTCACAACACGGTGAAACTCTGCCGTGCTAAAGTTTGGCAAATGTTTTGCCTGTCAGCCGTTTTTGCCGTCCTTCGGAGAGCCGGACTTATCCTTTTCCTTGGCGTTGGCTGGGCGGTGACCGCCCTCCATCTCCCAGTGCAGCAGCATACTCATCAAAGCGCGTAGCGCAAAGGTAGCCGCCAGCGGCACCACCGACTCCAGATTTTGCAGCAAAAAGGTCTTGGCGATCTCTGCCGACATCAGAAATTCCAGCGCGGTGGTCAGGCCGCTGCTCATTTCATGGTGGAAGTCCCGGTGGTCGTTGAAGAAGGTGGCGCGGACATAGTAGAAGGTGGCCTTGGCCAGACTGGTGATGATGATGAACAGACCCACCACCTCGGCAAGACCGGCGATCATGGGCACTGCAGTTTCCAGAAAGGCATCCAGCAGGTGGGTGAGGTTCAGGTTGAACAAGGTCAGTCCTTGCATGATCTCCTCCGCAGCTTACAGCAGGGTCTTGACGTAGGCGGCCAGCTCCTCGTCCTTGCAGGAGGCAAAGAACAGCTCAGAGAACTTTGCACCCGCCACAGCGCCCTTCAGCAGATCCTGATCGATGCTCTTCAGGCACTCGATGAGGGGCTTGAAAGTGGCAGCGCGCACGCCGTCCAGGATCTTCTTGTTGCGCTGCTCAGGCACAACGCGCTCCTTGGGGTAGCCCTGACCGTGGCCGAAGCCGAACAGCTTCTCGAAGCAGTACTCGAGGTTCAGCTCGCCGCCCCAGCCGAAGCCCTTGGCAAAAGGCATGGCAACGGCGTTGCCGTCGTTGACGTGGGCAAAGGTGTAGGCATCCACAGGGTCCTCCACGTGGCCGCAGATGACGCCGGGGAAGCTGTTCAGTGCCAGCATGGCGCCCTCGCCGGTGCCGCAGCCGGTAACAACGTAGTCCGCCGCGCCGCTGTTCAGCAGGATAGCAGCCAGAATGCCGCACTGCACATAGGTCAGCTGTGCAGCATCGTCGGCGGCGTACATGCCGTAGTTGACCACCTCGTGGCCCATGGGCTCCACCACCTTCTTCAGGGCAGCTTCGATGATGCCGTTCTTGGCGGCCTGACTGTTCTCGTTGATAAGTGCGATCTTCATAACAATGGTTCTCCTTCTTATTTTTCCCTGCGGTGCGCAGGGATTATACAAAGTCCTCCCGCATGGGGGTAAAGAAATCCAGCATCACGCCGCCCTCCAGACAGACACAGCCGTGCATGACGCCGTTCTGCTTGAGCAGGGTGTCGCCGGGGCCTACCTCCCGGGTCTCGTCCCCGATGGTAAAGCGGTACCGCCCGGAGACGATATAGGTGATCTGGGTGTGGGGGTGGCAGTGCATGGCACCCACGCCGCCGGTCTCAAAGGTGTTTTCCACACACATGGCGTCCTTGCTGTAAGCCAGCACGCGGCGCTGCACCCCGGGGCCGCAGGGTTCCGGGGAAATTTCGGCATGGGGCACCCAAGGGATGTCCTGATGTGCTTTTTCCATTATAGCATAACATCCTTTCCCGTACAAATGCAAAAGGGACTGCCACACAACGCTGTGCGGCAGTCCCCGGGGTCAGAACTGCGGAGTGCCCTCAGCGTTTACTGGGGCTGCTTGCCGATGTAGGCCAGAATGCCGCCGTCCACATACAGGATCAGGCCGTTGACAAAGTCAGAGGCCTCAGATGCCAAGAACACAGCGGGTCCGCCCAGATCCTCGGCCTCGCCCCAGCGGCCTGCGGGGGTCTTGGCAACGATGAACTGGTCGAAGGGGTGACGGCTGCCGTCGGGCTGGATCTCGCGCAGCGGTGCGGTCTGCGGGGTAGCGATGTAGCCGGGGCCGATGCCGTTGCACTGGATATTGTAGGCACCATACTCGGAAGCGATGTTCTTGGTCAGCATCTTCAGGCCGCCCTTTGCTGCTGCATAGGCAGAAACGGTCTCACGGCCCAGCTCGCTCATCATGGAGCAGATGTTGATGATCTTGCCGCCGCCCTGTGCGATCATATCGGGGATGATGGCCTTTGCCACGATGAAGGGAGCGTTCAGATCAACGTCGATGACCTGACGGAACTGAGCAGCGCTCATCTCGGTCATGGGGATGCGCTTGATGATACCGGCGTTGTTGACCAGAATGTTGATGTGGCCGACTTCCTCGGTGATCTTTGCCACCATAGCGTTGACGGCATCCTCATCGGTGACGTCGCAGACGTAGCCGTGAGCCTTGATGCCGGCCTCTGCATAGGAAGCCAGACCCTTGTCCACCAGCTCCTGCTTGATATCATTGAACACGATGGTAGCGCCGTTGGCTGCCATAGCCTTTGCAATTGCCATGCCGATGCCGTAGGATGCGCCGGTGATCAGCGCCACCTTGCCGGTCAGGTCAAAAGATTTGGGAGTGCACTGTGCCATAATAAAGTCCTCCTGTCAAAAATCGTATTCTACACGGCGCAAATTGCAGCCGTGCTGCTTTGCAAAGCGCGTCGTATCCGGCTGTGCCGGAGCGCGCTCTTACTTGTATACCAGTCTAGCATCCTTTGCAGGAAGTGTCAAGGCACATTCTTGTGAAGTTTTGTTGTACTTTCTTTAGATTTTCGCTTTTATGCCGAAAAACAGCACGAAAAACCGTCGTTTTTCAGCGCGATAGTTTGTGCAGGCTGACGCGCCTTGTCACGGTGCACAAGATATTCCGACGATCTTTGGGCTTGTTGACAAGTTTGGACGACCTTTGTCTTTTACCCCAGCTTTTTCTTCTGCTGGCGCGCCACGATGGGCATCAGCAGGGGGATGGGTACAAGGCGCTGGGCGCTGGTGCACAGCCGCATAAAGGCAGAGGGCACAATGATGGTCTTGCGGTGCATCATGCCCAGCAGGGCCTCCTCTACGCACAGCTCGGGGGTAATGCCCCGCAGGGCAAACACCACCCCGGCGTGGTCGTTGAACTCGGTGTCCACCGGGCCGGGGCAGAGGGCGCAGACGTAGACCGGGCTGTGCATCTCCCGCAGTTCCTCAGCCACGCCGCGGGTCATACTGACCACATAGGCTTTGCTGGCGTAGTAGCCCGCCATATAGGGCCCGCCGGGCAGCAGCCCCGCAGAGGACGCCACATTCAGGATGGTGCCGCCGCCCTGCGTGTTCATCTTGCGCACCACGGCGCGGAACAGCCGCGCCATGGCGGCAACATTCACTTGGATCATCTCTTCCTCGCGGGCTTCGTCCGTTTCCAGAATGCTGCCGCAGACGCCGAAACCGGCGTTGTTGATGAAGATGTCGATGTGCTCATCGGCCAGTACTTCGCACAGGTGGCTGCACTCCTCGGCGCGGGAGAGGTCGGCGGCCTCGATGCGGCATTCCGTGCCGTGGGCTGCGTGCAGCTCCTTGGCAAGGGCCTGCAAGCGGTCGGCGCGGCGGGCGGTCAGGATGAGCCGACAGCCCATGGCGGCATACCGGCGGGCGAACTCCCGGCCGATGCCGGAACTTGCTCCGGTGATCCAGATGGTCTTTTGCATGGTGGTTCTCCTTTTTTTCGCCCCCAAACGGGGCTTTCTGTACTTGTTGCCCTTATTTTAGCATAGTTTGCCCGTGCTTTCTATGCAATTTTCGTAAACGATGCAAAAGAGAACCCGAAACGCCGCAGGCGTTTCGGGTTCTCTCATAAATATTATTTCAGCAGGTTATCGTTCTCGAAGTAGTCGATGCGCATGGCCTTGCGCACCTCGTCCAGCGTGGCGGCAGCGGTCTTTTCGGCGTAAGCGCTGCCCTCCTTCAGGATCTCCACCACCTCGGGCAGGCGCTGCTCCCACTCCTTGCGGCGGGTGCGGATGGGCTCCAGCTCAGCCTGCATGACGCTGTTCAGGAACTTTTTCACCTTCATATCGCCCAGACCGCCGCGCTGATAGTGCGCCTTGACCTCGTCCAGATTCTGGTACTCCGGCCAGAACTCGGCAAAGTGCTCGGGGCGGCAGAAAGCGTCCAGATAGATGAACACCGGGTTGCCCTCCACCTTGCCGGGATCCTGCACGCGCAGGTGGTTGGGGTCGGTAAACATGGACTTGACCTTCTTCTCGATGTCCTCCGGCTCCTCGGACAGGTAGATGCAGTTGCCAAGGCTCTTGCTCATCTTGGCCTTGCCGTCAATGCCGGGCAGACGCAGGCAGGCGGCGTTCTGGGGCAGCACGATCTGGGGCTCTACCAACGTTTCGCCGTAGACGGAGTTGAACTTGTGCACGATCTCGCAGCACTGCTCGATCATGGGTTTCTGATCCTCACCGGCGGGCACGGTGGTAGCCTTGAAGGCGGTGATATCGGCAGCCTGACTGATGGGGTAGCAGAAGAAGCCCACCGGGATGCTGGCTTCGAAGTTGCGCATCTGGATCTCGCTCTTCACGGTGGGGTTGCGCTGCAGACGGCTGACGGTGACCAGATTCTGGTAGTAGAAGCTCAGCTCGGTCAGCTGGGGCACCATGGACTGGATGAAGATGTGCACCTTGTTGGGGTCCAGACCGCAGGCCAGATAGTCCAGCGCCACCTGCAGGATGTTCTGGCGCACCTTCTCCGGGTTGTCGGCGTTGTCGGTCAGCGCCTGCGCGTCGGCGATCATGATAAAGATATCATCATATTCGCCGGTATTCTGCAGCCGCACCCGCTCCTTCAGAGAGCCGACATAGTGGCCAACGTGCAGGCGGCCGGTGGGACGGTCGCCGGTCAGAATAACTTTTTTCATGATGTTCTCCTTTGTCAAGGATTTGACCCCCTCCGACAAGCCTTGCGGCATTGCCAGCTCCCCCAAGGGGGGCGCCTTTTCACCTTACTGCACCGTAAAGCTGCGTGGCAAGAGGTTCCTTTTATACTTTATAGTGTGTTAAGTATAGCCCCCCGGGGCGGTGCTGTCAACAAGGCCGCCGGAAAAAGAAAAAAGCGATGGAAAATTTCCATCGCTTTGCTGGCGCCTCTTGCCTGACTCGAACAGGCGACACCCTGATTAACAGTCAGGTGCTCTAACCGACTGAGCTAAAGAGGCATCTATATAAAACGGCATGCAGCCGTTTTACTACTATAAAATGGTGACCCGTACCGGAATCGAACCGATGTTAAAGGCGTGAGAGGCCTCTGTCTTAACCGCTTGACCAACGGGCCATACGTCCATTTTGCATCAGGTGTTCGCACCCGACTTGGCTATTTTAGCATACCGGGTGCCCTTTGTCAACAGCAAATTTTGATTTTATTGAAAAAATAAAAATTCCCGCCGCCCCGGAACGGCGGCAGACGCCGCGCCCGCTGCCGTTCTATGCGGCCTTTTATAAAGGAACGATAAAATGGTGAAACCTGAATTCGGATAGTTGACAATGTGGTAAAATGTGGTACTCTTAGGGTGCAAAAAAGCTTTTGAGGAGGGCTTATAATATGGCTATGAAAATAGATCGTCGTGCGTTTTTAAAGACTTCTGCCGCAATGGCAGTGGCAGTATCCATGACCGGACTGCTGGGCGGCTGCAGTGATAGTGACATTGGCACCGATCTGGGTGGCTTTACGGTTGCTGTGGGTAAATGGAGCGCCGTCCCTCATGATCAGGGCATTGGCACCGGGAAATCCTGGTATGCCGATTTCACGGTGACAGTGTGCGTTCACAATCTGGATAGCGTCAACGGCTTCAGCTTCCCGGCAAAATCCGTATTTGTGCTTAAGATCAACGGTCAAAAGGTCGCGCTGCAGGGCGGAGATCTGCTGAGCAATATCACGCTGGTCATGAAAAAGGGCGAGCGCAAAACGGGTGTGCTGACCTTCCGGCTGGATGAGAGCCAGAAGATGCTCTATCAGGCAATGGAAGCACATACCGCAGATATCAAGCTTAGGGTTGGCGTAGACCCCACCGAGACCTATACCGGTGTTTATGAAGGCTATACCTTTAAGAAGGATTCAAAACTTGCATAATTGAACCCAAACAGCCTAATACAGGAGGTGCATTGCTATGATCGACCGCAGAACATTTCTCAAGCTCAGCGCCGGGGCACTGGTGCTGACCGCCGCAGGGGCTTTGACCGGCTGCGGGGATACCGAGATCGAAAAGACCAGCGGTGTGGCGAAGATCGGTGATGTCACCTTTATCTGCGCAATGCCGTTTCCGCGCGGCGGCCTGGGCGACGGCATAGTCAAGCAGCTGACCTACTGGACGAAGTTCACCATCCAGAACAACAGCGCCGAAAGGGTAGTTATCAAGCCGGAGGACATCACCTGCATCTTCCGCGAGAAAGATACAGAGGAAACGCTGTATTTCAAGCGGAAGGAACTGGTCGCAGAGCCGGGGCAGACGATCGACTACAATGGCTCGCAGGAGTTCTATCTGGAAACCAAGGAAGGTGTGCCGGAAAAGAACAGCACCGGCACTTATGAACTGCGTGTATGCTACAATGGCAAAACCGCTGTATTCCTCTATGGGAATAACGGCAAAAACGTAACGGGCCGCGTAGAGTAAAACCAAATACACCCCGCCGCCGGGCACTTCTGGAAACAGGAGCGCCCGGCGGCTTTTTGTTTTGTGCCGCATTACCTGTTCTTTACATTGGGGCTGGCATTGTGCACAAAGTTTTACGCACTTTTTGCACGTCCATGGTCGCGGCAAGGGCGGCAAAGCGGTAGAATAAGGCCGTTCCCAAGGAAAACACAAAAGACAGTGCCGGGCGGGCGCCCGGGTTTTTAATGGAGGAAATTCTATCATGAAAAAGATCTCTCGTCGTTCGTTTCTGACCGTTTGCGGTGCAGCTGCTGCGGCTGCTGCCCTGACCGCCTGCGGCGGCTCTGCTTCTTCTGCATCCGGCACCGCTGCTTCTGCTTCCACCACCGCTTCTTCCGCTGCCGGGCAGGCAGCCGGCACCCTGAGCGGCAACGTTGCGACCGGCGGTTCTACTTCCATGAAGAACGTCATTGCTGCCCTGACCGAGGGCTTTGCCGAGGTTGAGCCGGGCGTCACCGTCAGCTACGACCCCACCGGTTCCGGCGCAGGCATCACCGGCGCTACCGACAAGACGCTGGACATCGGCCTGTCCTCCCGCGCCCTGAAGGACGATGAGAAGTCCGCTGTGGACGGCACCATCGTGGCGCTGGACGGTATCGCCATCGTTGTGAACAAGGACAGCAAGGTCGCTGACCTGACCGTGGAGCAGCTCAAGAAGATGTTCACCGGCGAGATCACCAACTGGAAGGATGTCGGCGGCGACGACGGCGAGATCGTTCTGGTGGGTCGTGAGGCCGGTTCCGGCACCCGCGATGGCTTTGAGAGCATCGTGGACGTGAAGGACAGCTGCAAGTACGCACAGGAGCTGACCGCTACCGGCGCTGTCATCAGCGCTGTGGAGGCAAACCCGCTGGCCATCGGCTACGCTTCTCTGTCCGCCGTGGGCGATACTGTCGCCATGGTCACCGTGGAGGGTGTGGAGTGCAGCGAGGACACCGTGAAGGACGGCAGCTACAAGATCCAGCGTCCCTTCGTGTTCGTCACCAACAAGAGCGCTGCCCTTTCTGAGCAGGCACAGGCCTTTGTGGACTTTGCCACCAGCAAGGACGCTGCCGACCTCATCTGCACCGCAGGCGCTGTGCCTGTGAACGAGTAATTGCCGGGTGGTTTGCCGGGGAGTTTCCCCAGCGAATGATCCGAGGGTGGGACCCTGTTGCCGTAGGCAATAGGGCGGGAGCTGGAAGCCCCGAATTTCGCGGGGAAAGCTCCCCGGTGAACCACCTGTCCCGCATCTGAACAAGAGAATCGCCGCGTCGGCCTGCCCTAAAAGGCTGGGCTGGTGCGGCTTTTTATAGGATCGCGTTATGAAAAATACAACCTCTTCTCTGCGCCGGGTACGGCTGCCCCGCACCCCCGCCGACTGGCTGGAAGCGGTGATGAATTTCATCTTCTTCCTGTGCGGAATGCTGGCGGTGTGCTGTGTGGTGCTCATCTCGGTGTACATGGTGGTCTCCGGCGTGCCGGCTATCCATAAGATCGGCATTTTCAAGTTCCTCTTCGGCACCAAATGGGCGTCCACCGCGGCAGAGCCGCTGTTCGGCATCCTGCCCTTCATCCTGTCCAGCGTCTACGGCACGCTGGGCGCTACCATCCTCGGCGTGCCCATCGGCCTGCTGACGGCGGTGTTCCTCTCCAAGGCCGCAGCCCCCAAACTGCGCACCGTGGTGGTCACCGCCATCGAGCTGCTGTCCGGCATCCCCAGCGTAGTGTTCGGCCTTTTGGGTATGCAGGTGCTGGTGCCCGCCGTGGCCAAGACCTTCGGCAAGGCCTCCGGTGCCTGCCTGCTCAGCGCTATCGTGGTGCTTTCCATCATGATCCTGCCCAGCATCGTGTCCGTGTCGGTGACGGCGCTCAATGCCGTGCCGCCGGAGTATGAGCAGGGCAGTCTGGCGCTGGGCGCTACCGACACCGAAACATGGTTCAAGATCAGCATCCCGGCGGCGAAAAGCGGCATTGCCGCAGGCGTTGTGCTGGGCATCGGCCGCGCCATCGGCGAAGCCATGGCTGTGATGATGGTGGCGGGCAACAGCCCCAATATGCCGGACAGCCTGTTCCGCAGCGTCACTTTGCTGACCACCGCCATTGCCAAGGAAATGAGTTACGCCGGCGGCTTGCAGCGGCAGGCACTGTTCAGCATCGCGCTGGTGCTGTTCGTGTTCATCATGCTCATCAACGTGGTGCTGAACGTGGTACTGAAGGGAGGAAACCGCGATGAATAACGGCTTTTCGCCCTCCCGCCGGGCATGGAACCGGGTAATGACCATTTTGGTCTGGGCAAGCGCAGTGCTGGTGATGATTCTGGTGGCCGGGATCATCGGCATGGTGCTGGTGCGGGGCATCCCCCACATCAGCTGGAACTTCCTTTCTACCACCGCCAGTGTGCTGAAAAAGACGGACGGCATCCTGCCCGCCATCCTCAACACCCTGTATGTCATTGTGTTGACATTACTCATCGTATTGCCGCTGGGCGTGGGTGCGGCGGTCTACCTGACCGAATACGCCTCCAACCGGCGGCTCATCGAGGTCATCGAGTTCACCAACGAAACGCTGGCCGGTATCCCCAGCATCATCTACGGCTTGGTGGGTATGCTGGTGTTCAGTCAGGCACTGGGCTTCCAGACCTGTCTGCTGTCCGGCAGTCTGACGCTGGTGGTGATGAACCTGCCCACCATCATCCGCACCACGCAGGAATCCCTCAAAACCGTGCCGCAGGGCTACCGCGAGGGTGCCATGGGTCTGGGTGCAGGCAAGTGGCACATCATCCGCACCATCGTGCTGCCTTGCAGCATTGACGGCATCGTCACCGGCTGCATTCTGGCGGTGGGACGCATCGTGGGCGAAAGCGCCGCGCTGCTGTTCACCGCCGGTGCGGCAGAGGTGATCGCCAAGAGCGTGTTCAAAGCCTACACCTCCAACGGTGCCACCCTGTCGGTGCTGCTGTACCTGCGCGCCTTTGAAGACGGCGATTTCACCTCCGCATGGGGCATCGGCGCAGTGCTGCTGGTGCTGGTGCTGCTCATCAATCTGGCAGCACGTCTGGCGAAAACGAAACTGAAACAGAAGCAGTAAAAATAAAGAGGTACTCTATGGAAAACACGAATGTGCCGGTGATATCGGCAAAGGATCTGAACCTCTGGTACGGCGACTTCAAGGCGCTGAAGAGCATTTCGCTGGACGTGGGCGAGCGGGAGATCACCGCACTGATCGGCCCCTCCGGCTGCGGCAAATCCACCTTTTTAAAGACCCTGAACCGCATGAACGACCTTGTGCCGGGCGTGCGCATCGAGGGCGATGTACGGCTGAAGGGCGCGGATATCTTTGCCCGCGAGATGGAGCTGACCGACCTGCGCCGCCGCGTGGGCATGGTGTTCCAGAAGGCGAACCCCTTCCCCATGAGCATCTACGACAACATCACCTACGGCCCCAAGCTGCACGGCGTGCGCAATAAGGCCGAGTTGGACGAGCTGGTGGAAAGCTCGCTGCGGGGCGCAGCCCTGTGGGACGAGGTGAAGGACCGCCTGAAAAAGAGCGCCCTTGGCCTTTCCGGCGGGCAGCAGCAGCGTCTTTGCATCGCCCGGGCACTGGCGGTCAAGCCCGAGGTGCTGCTGATGGACGAGCCCACCAGCGCACTGGACCCCGGCTCTACCATGAAGGTGGAGGAGCTGATGAACGAGCTGAAAAAGAACTACACCGTGGTCATCGTCACCCACAATATGCAGCAGGCGGCCCGTATCAGCGACCGCACCGCCTTCTTCCTGCTGGGAGAGCTGGTGGAAGTTGGCCCCACGAACCAGATCTTCAGCACGCCCCGGGACAAGCGCACCGAGGACTACATCTCCGGCCGGTTCGGTTAATGCAGGGAGGAACAAAACAATGAGCATTCGCAAACAATACGACAGCGATCTGGAAGCCCTCAGGGTTGCGCTGGTGGAGATGGGGCAGAACGCCGCCGAGGCCGTGGAGAACGCGCTGGAAGCGCTGTGCACCGCCGACACCGCAGCCGCCCAGAAGATCGTGCAGGGGGATGACCGCATCAACAACATGGAGCGGGACATCGAGCACCGCTGCATGACCTTGCTGCTGCGCCAGCAGCCGGTGGCGGGCGATCTGCGCCACATTTCCACCGCCATGAAGGTAGTCACCGATATCGAGCGCATGGGCGACCACGCCTCGGATATCGCGGAGATCATCCCACATCTCGTCACCGTGCGTAAGGAGAGAGACCCCGCTGTCAGTCAGGCTATTGCCATGGGACGCAAGGCCTACCAGATGATCTTAGACGCCATGGACGCCCTGACCGCCGAGGACGAAGTTGCCGCCCGCCGCGTCATCGCCGCAGATGACGCCGTGGACTACGACTTCAACGCCATCAAGCACACGCTGGCACAGGAGATCGCCGCCGACCCCGCCAAGGTGGACGCCGCGCTGGATCTGCTCATGGTCATCAAGTATCTGGAGCGCATCGGCGACCATGCCGTGAATGTAGCCGAGTGGGTGCAGTTCGTGCGCACCGGGCGCTACAAGGACGAAAGCATGTTCTGATACTCACTCTGCCCTTTTGGGTGCGTGTTTTCCTTATTTTCTTCTGGAAAAGGCTGTCTGCCGTTTGGCGGGCAGCCTTTTTCTGCGTGAGGGAGTTCGTTCCAACCCCTCCCGTGAAAATGCGTTTGGAGCGCTCCGCAGAGCGCGACAAACGCGAAATTTAAAATAATTCTTCCGCTGAAGATGCGCAAAGCGAACGCGGAGCGCATTCCAAATCGTCCTCTTCCCCCCTATAACCAAAATTGACTAAAAAATTTTTATCTTTTCTGCAATGTTTGCGGCGGGTGATTCGTATTCAGGGTATAAGAGCCCGGAAGGGGCTCCGCAGTTATCGTGCGGCGGGTGGTCCGGCTTCCCCCAGTCCCCCGCCTGCCGCACCGTTACGGAGGACAGATACAATGATGGCAAAGCTTGAACGCTCCCCGCAGCAAGCCCGCATGGAGGCCGTGAGCCGCGATGCACTGGTGCAGGCGGCGCTGCAGGAGATCACCCAAAATTATCGTGAGGCCAGCCTTTCCAATGTGGCAAGGGCTTATGGTGTTTCGCTGGCGTATGTCAGCGAGTGCGTGCGCGCTCAGACCGGGCGCACCTACAAGGAACTGCTGCAAAAGCACCGCATGGAGACCGCCGCGCGGCTGCTGCGCCGCAGCGATCTGAACATCCAGCAGATCATTGCACAGGTGGGCTACGAGAACACCAGCTACTTCTACCGCCTGTTCCACGAGCGCTACGGCCTGAGCCCCCGGGAGTACCGGCTGGTGCGCACCGGCACTGCTCCCCGCCGCCCCACCGCATGAACCGCCCCCTGTTTTGCTTCCCCCGACCGTCGTGCTGCTGCCCCGCGCACGGCGGTCTGTTTTTGCCGCGAGATGGAGAAAATTCTGGTACTTTATGGAATATTGTGTTATACTAAAATAAATGTACCCCGCGCGGCAGGGCGCGGGCAAGAGAGGATGAGTGGATATGTTTCGCGGAGCGGTAAGAGCAGATATGGCACGGATTTTGGATATCTATGCCCGTGCGCGGGAATTCATGGCGAAAAACGGCAACTCTACCCAGTGGGGGGACAATTACCCAAGCCCGGAGCTGCTGGAAGAGGATATCGACACCAACCGGCTGTTCGTGTACATGGTGAACGGCCGGATGCAGGCGGTGTTTGCCTTTGTCCTTGGCGAGGACCCCACTTACAAGGTCATTGAGGACGGACAGTGGCTCAACGACACTTTGCCCTACGGTACGCTGCACCGGCTGGCTTCGGCGGGCGAGAGCAAGGGCATCGGCAAGGCGGTGGTGGAGTGGTGTCTGGAGCACTGCGAGAGCCTGCGCGCCGACACCCACGCCGACAACAAGGTGATGCAGCACCTGCTGGAAAGCGAGGGCTTTACCCGCTGCGGCATCATCCATGTGGAGGACGGCACCCCGCGCATCGCCTACCAGCGGTTGTCCCTGACCCAGAGCCAGCTGGGGTGAGCGGAAAAACAGTTTGATTTGGGAGATCGGAAACGCCTGCGGGCGTTTCCGATCTCCTTTTTCATAGATGGAGCTGCCCTGCCGCGCCCTCTCCCGTGAAAATGCAATGCCGGAGCGTCCGCAGACGCTCCGGCATTGCGCTATTAAAAAAGAATTTTTCCGCTGAATATGCGCAAAGCGCACGCGGCGCGCATTTCTGATCCTCTCCCCCCTTCTGTGCCTTGCCACCGGCGGCGAAGCAGTGTATAATAGCCTCAGAACGCTACAATGCCGGAAACCCCGGCAGATACAGGAGGAATTGCAGATGAATAAACCGGTACTGGTCGTCATGGCTGCCGGCATGGGCAGCCGTTACGGCGGCATGAAACAGATCGACCCGGTGGGCCCCAACGGACAGGTCATTATGGACTATTCCCTTTACGACGCCCGCCGCGCCGGCTTTGAGACCGTGATCTTTGTCATCAAGCACGAGATCGAGGACGCCTTCAAGGCAGCCATCGGCGACCGCGTGGCCAAGGCGATGAAGGTGAAGTATGCCTTCCAGCAGCTGGAAGAGCTGCCCGCAGGCTTTGCCGTGCCGGAGGGACGTGTAAAGCCCTGGGGCACCTGCCATGCCGTGCTGGCTGCAAAGCCCCTGATTGACGGCCCCTTTGCGGTCATCAATGCGGACGACTACTACGGTCCGGAGGCGTTTCAGGTGATGTACGATTACCTGTCCACCCACGCCGATGATGATTTCTACCGCTACTGCATGGTCAGCTATCTGCTGAAGAATACCCTGTCCGAGAACGGCAGCGTGGCACGCGGCGTGTGCATCAAGAACGAGGACGGCACCCTGCAAAGCGTGACCGAGCGCACCCGCATCGAGCCCTGCGACGGTGGCGCACATTACACCGAGGACGGCGGCGAGAGCTGGGTGGACCTGCCCGGTGACACCCCTGTGAGCATGAACCTGTGGGGCTTCGGCAAGAGCTTTCTGGACGAGGCCGAGCAGCGCTTTGCGGGCTGGCTGACCGAGAATCTGCCGGTGAACCCCCTGAAGTGCGAGTATTTCCTGCCGCTGGTGGTGACCGAGCTGATCGAGGAGAACAAGGCAAAAATTCAGGTGCTGCGCAGTACGGATAAGTGGTTCGGCGTCACCTACCGGGAGGATAAGCCTTTGGTGGTGGATGCCATTGCCCGCAAGACCGCCGAGGGCCAGTACCCCGAAAAGCTGTGGGAGTAAATGCTTCGCAATAGCGGAAAAATATTTAGATCATAGCAAAGTCGGGCAGCCTGCGGACTGCCCGACTTTGTGTTTTTATGGGGTGGAACGTATTTACAAAAATCGTTCCAGCTGGATGCGGTTATCCTCTTCAAAATCCTGCAGCCGCTGGGCAAGGCGCTTTGCGCCCGGGGCGGCGTTGGGGTAGTCCTTGCAGCTTTTTACGCAGTCCACCACCCCCATGCCGCTGCCCTGTGTGAGCATCTCGGCCAGATTGCGGGTGGATTTGTCCGTAAGGGTCTTGAGCCCGATGCCCATTTTCGTGTTCAGCTTTGCCATGGTGCTCTGCCCCTGTGCGCTGCCGCCGCAGGCTTCTATGGCGGTGTGCGCCTCCTGATTCAGCTGGTGGTAGATGTTGCGCTGGCGCAGCAGTTCGGCCTTGAACTGCACATCGCTGGTCATGGGTAAAATCTGTTCCAAGGTGTTCTTGCCCATCTCGGTGTTCTGCACCACCGCTTCCAGCAGGTTGAGGTTATCGTTTTTCTGGTTTTCCATACAAAAAAATCCCCCTTTGGCACCTAGTATGTGCCCGAAGGGGGATTTTATACGTTGTTTCTCAGCAGATCTTATTGCCGCCGGAGATCTGGATGCCGCGCAGCCGCTCGTCACAGATGGCGTACAGGCGCTGCCAGCAGTTGGCGGCGCGGTCCAGCTCGTCCAGCCCTGCCACTGCGACGCTCAGGGTAAAGGGCACCCGTTTCATCATGCCCATGGAGGTGATGCACTCGTGGGGCATTTCGGCGTAGATGTTCCGCATCTGCTCGGCCAGCTGGCCGCCGTCCAAGTCCAGACAGCCTACCACAAAGGTGGTGCCGGTCAGGCGGCAGACGATCTGACTGCCCGGGATGTCGAAATACTTTTTCCACTGGTTTGCCACAAAGCAGATCAGCTGATCCATCACCGGCTGACCGTAGGTGTCCCGCAGCTGTGCGCCGTGATCCAGCGATATCAGCGCCACAGCGGCCTTGCGCCCCTGCTCTGCCCAGCGATCCAGCTCGGCGGCGATCACGGTCTCAAGGTAGCGGCGGTTGTACACGCCGGAAAGAAA
>OGLE01000521.1_pt1 | contig 37387 bp, 30 predicted proteins | sample 1572671 | NCBI WGS metagenome assembly OGLE01 (sample SAMEA2581923, study PRJEB24529) | metagenome | biome: Human gut stool | place: China | collected 2011 | reverse complement strand
AGTTTTTACGCTCATCTGCTTTTCGTCTAATATTTCTTTTAACACTTTTCCGTAGTGAAATATTTTCTGGCAGACATTCGATGGGATGAGGGTAGGATACGATTCGGACTACAGGAGAAACTGGAAGCAATGGTGAAACGGGAATTGTATACCCGATATAAGACGGCTGGAACGCCAGAGGAAAGAGAGAAGTCAAGACAGGAGTATTTGGAGAAAGTCGGTATCCAAGAGAACTTCAGATGGTGAGTTTGTACTATCTGTGATTACAACCTCGTGGCACGAGATTGTATGTACGGTGAAGTAAAAAAGGGTTCAAGGGAGTTTTCCCTTGCAAGGACATCCAAGGATGATCCTTTGATGTGCATTCGTGTGGACACAGGATGCGTATCTTGGAAGGCATAAAAGAACAAGAAAAATGTGCATTTTATGTGCTATAAATATACATTGAAATTGATGGAAAATGGGACAAAAATGGTACGTTTGGACATAATGTCTAGACATGACAGGAAAAAACAATGGTATTTAGCGTTTGGACATGATGTCCAAACGGTAACAGATAATTTGACATTTTACACGAGTACAATCGAACGAAACGGGGGAATAAAAGTGAATAGATTGACAGATTATCAGAACCAGCAGATGGAAAAGATGTTGGAATTCCTGCGTGGCATAGATTTGTCGCAGGAAGAAATCCAGATGTTGATATGATTGGCAGGGGGAAGAAAGTACGATTGATACTTTTTTGTCAATAATGGATAAAGTGGTGATGGTAGTGAATATAATAGATTTGAAACAGTATGCGGGAGAATAATCTGCAATTAAACCACAAATATCGATGACGTAGGGAAAAAGAAGATGGATAATATTAAAGTGATAGCAGAGGATGTTGTGTTGAGAGCGGTAATGAGAAGAGCAGGCGTTCTTCTGGATTGAGGAATAATCATGAATTGTAAATTCTTGTACATGTCTTGTAAGGAATGTTTTACGTACAATCTGATGAAAGGTAAAACGATGGGAAAGTGTATAATTTAAAATTAAAAAAGAACGTATGTTTGCGAGAAAGTCCTTGCAATTATTCAGATAAATGAATATAATAGTAGTAGATTAAGGAGGGCATTATGGAATATTTGACAACTGTGGAGGTTGCAACAAGATGGAACATTTCATCAAGAAGAGTTGCTTTATTGTGTGAGCAGGGGCGTATAGATGGTGTTATTAAGAAAGGTAAAACATGGCTTATTCCGCGCAATTCAAAAAAACCAATGGATGCAAGGAAGGTTTGTCATAATAATAAACGAGGTGTATTAGGATGCTGAAAGATAAAACAATGACATATATCAGTTTATTTAGTTGTGCCGGTGTTGGATGTTATGGGTTTAAAAAAGCGGGATTTGAGTGTATTGCGACTAATGAACTAATAGAAAGAAGATTAAATGTACAGCGTTTTAACAATAAATGCAAATATGATTCGGGTTATATTTGTGATGATATAACTTTAGAAAAAACAAAAGAAAAGATTTTTGCAGAAATTAAAAGGTGGGAAAAATTAGGGAATGATCGGGTGGATGTATTGATTGCTACACCGCCTTGTCAGGGTATGTCTGTTGCTAATCACAAAAAAGCAGAAAATGAAATTATAAGGAATAGTTTGGTGGTTGAATCCATTCATCTAATGCAGAAAGTCAAACCAAGATTTTTTATATTTGAAAATGTGGCAGCATTTATGAAAACTGGATGCACAGCACCGGATGGTTCGGTAAAAGCAATTGGTGATGTAATTTATGAGGAACTAAGTGAGCATTATATTATTGCAAGTCGTGTTTTGAATTTTAAGAACTATGGTTCAAATTCTTCAAGAACGCGTACAGTTGTTATTGGTGTAAGCAGAGAAATGGCAGAATATGTTTCTCCAATAGAAATTTATCCTCCATATGCAAACGAGAGAACATTACAACAAGTTATTGGAGATATGCCTAAATTGAAATGGGGTGAAATATGTGCAACAGATTTTTACCATGCTTTTAGAATTTATCCAGAGGAAATGCGTTGTTGGATTCATGATTTAAAAGAAGGACAGTCAGCATTTGACAATGATGATGAATTAAAACGTCCGCATAAGGTTGTGGATGGGAAAATTATTCCAAATAAGAGAAAAAATGGAGATAAGTATACTCGTCAGTACTGGAATAAAGTAGCCCCATGTATTCATACAAGAAATGACCAATTGGCCAGTCAAAACACAGTACATCCGGAAGAGGACAGGGTGTTTTCTATAAGAGAGTTGATGAAAATAATGACTATTCCGGATGATTTCAAGTGGATTGATAGGACGTTGGATGAATTAAATGCTTTACCTGAGAAAAGTAAAAAAGCATTGTTGAAAAAAGAAGAGATAAAAATACGGCAAAGTATAGGAGAAGCTGTTCCAATGATGGTGTTTTATCAGATTGCATGTGCAATTAAAAACTTTATGGAACAAGAGCATTTTACAAATGCAATGGTTAATAAAGTGATTGCAGACTGTGACTTGATTGATGCAAAAAAACTCATGAAGTTTATAGAAAATAATCCATTAAATTTAGGAAGTGCATCTTTGGCCCGTATTGCAGAATTAACAAACTCTAAAAGAGAAAATAATTCGGCATATTATACTAATAAGTTTATTGTGAATGAGATATTTAAACGAATGCCGGAATTTGATAAGAAAGAGATAAACGTGCTGGAGCCGTCTGTTGGGGTTGGGAACTTTCTTCCTTTTATATTTAAAAAGTATGAGGGAGTGCCAAAAGTTAATATTGATGTTGTAGATATTGATGACAAAAATTTGAGCATTTTACGTTTGCTTATGGATAAGCAGGTAATACCTGCAAACGTCAATATTAATTATATTGTTGCAGACACTCTTCTATATTCTTTTGACAAGCATTATGATTTAGTTATAGGAAATCCACCATTTACTAAACTTAAGTCAAAAGAAGCTGCACAATATAGTGCTAATAATATAAATAAAGATACCAAAAATACATTTGAATTTTTTTTAGAGAAAGCACTTCGTATATCCGATTACACGGTTATGATTACTCCGAAAGCTATATTGAATACACCAGAGTTTATGGCAACTAGGAAGTTACTTTCTTCTAAGAAAGTAGATTGTATTCAAGATTATGGAGAAAATGGATTTAAAGGCGTTTTGGTTGAAACAATATGCTTATTTATAGACAATTTGGGAAAACCAGAGAAAACTTTAGTCCAATCATTAACATTAAAGAAGAGTATCGTTCAAAAACAATCTTATATTATGGATGAAAAATATCCATATTGGATTATTTACAGAAATGACTTTTTTGATGCAATTTCAAAAAGGCTTGATTTTAATAAGTTTACAGTGTTTAGAGATAGGCAGGTTACTAATTCAAACACAAAGCAGAAAAAGGGTAAAAATTGTTTACGTGTTATAAAATCCAGAAATATTAGCGATGATGGAAAGAAGATTATAGACATACCAGGATATGATACGTTTATTGATGAAGGTACCGCACAGGGATTAAGTGCTTATAAGTATGTCGGAAATCAAAATGTGTACTTGACACCAAACATGACTTACAAACCAAGAGTTATGCGTAATTTTGGAAATGTAGTTGTCAATGGTTCGGTTGCTATTTTAATACCTAAAGAGGACTTTGAATTAACAGAGTCACAGATGGAGTATTTTTCAACGGAAGAATACCGTCATTTTTATAAAATAGCAAGAAATTATCAGACAAGATCGCTGAATGTTGATGCTACAAGTGTGTATTTTTACGGAATACTTAGGGAGGCATAAGATGGATAATTTAACAATTCAGAATTTTTTGGATAAACATGATTACGACATACGAAAAACTCACAATGGACGTTGGATTGATCAGAAATGTACGATGGATGTTGTGTGCTTAGTGTCGGATTGCATAGTTGAATATATAACGGCAAAAGATAAAAAAACGTTTACTGTGAATGATATTTGGTATAACGAGTATACTGTTGAAAATGTCCAGCAAATTTTCAGTAAACCGGATCCAACAAAGAAAGCATCAAATGAGTATGATAAGTATTTTGGTCAACCAATTAAGTTGCTTGATGCAGCAGGAATAATTCATGGCGAAAGGAAAGGTAGAGGGTATGAATATTCTGTTGTTAATGAAGAATTGTTGGAATATATTAGTTTCCGCGAAAGAAATAGTTACAATTTTTTGTGTCTGTATATTGAAAAAGTTTTGAATGACAGTGGTATGTTCCGGGCGTTCGAATATTTCTTTAAGATGCAGGACAAGGATAGTTTTAAAGAACTTAAAGATAAATACACGAATTTTACAATAAATAACACGCCAATTAATGGAGCAACAGAGTGTGGGCGTATTTTTACTAAAGTATTGAATCCGCTTGCTTGCAAATATAAGAAGCAGGGTACTTTTAAGGGTCATCTTTCTAAGGATGTGATTACTCAGGATATGATTATGTATAATCAACGAAATTGGAGAGATATTTTGGCTGAAAAACCGAAAGATATGACAAGGATTGAGTATGAAGCTATTCGTACAAAGCCACCAAAAGATTATATGACCGCATATCGTATTAATAGAGCAAAAAGAAATTTGCACCGCTTTAACGATAAATATCGTAATGGTCGTACAGAGGTTTTTGATGAACGGCATATTATGGATAAAGCAACACAGATGCATCATATATTTCCGGCAAGTGATTATCCAAGTATTGTAGATTATGTTGAGAACTTGATTGCTTTAACACCAACACAGCATTTTTCATATGCTCATCCCAATAATAATACGCAATACATCGATAGGGCATATCAGTATTTATGCTTAATTGCAAAAACAGGAACAATTAGGGAAAATTTACTTAATGATGGAAAAGAGCCAATAATATATGATTTCTATCTGTTTCAAACAGTGTTGAATACAGGACTAAAAACGGAAGAGTTTTATAAAGTTCGGAACATGGATTTTAATGGATTGTTAAACCGTATTGAGCAATATTATTAGGAATAAGGAGATGTGCGAATGATATTAGACTACGGAAACGTACTTAAATTTCAAAATGAAAATGATTATTATGAAACATTGGGATTCTTATCAAAAGATGAAGAATATATAAGAGTTTATACAGAAAGCAATGATCGAGCTGGTGCTTGGGCGATGCAAGGACGAATGTCTTTAAGAGGAGTTGATATTATATCATTACCTGAAGCACTGAAAAATGCTTTTGAAACCAGTGCAGACGGAAGAATAAGTGAAACAAAATTTGTAAAACATTTGAAAGAGCAACATTATTTTACCAAGGAAGTTGATCCTACAGGGAGTAATTTCACTAAATGGTTATATAAAGAATCTCTTGAAAAAGTTTTGGAGACAGTGCCAGAGCAAAATGAAAATGATTTTTTTCGGGGATATCATTGGAATTGTGAAGTGGTTAAGCGAATAAGAAATGCTTCTATGAATGAAATTAATTTAAGTAATGAATCAAAGCAGGAGGAAGTGGAAGCTGACACAGAGGGAAGACAAATCAAATATTATACCACAAAGTATGAACGCAGTGAAAAAAACAGAGCAGAAGCAATTCGCATTCATGGCACCAAATGTATGATTTGTGGGTTTGATTTTGAACTAAAATATGGAGAATTGGGAAAAGGATACATAGAGGTACACCATATTAAGCCTTTGTCGAACTTGGACGAAGTGGTTATTGTAAATCCAGAAACAGATTTGATATGTGTTTGTGCTAATTGCCACAGAATGCTTCATAGATTCAAAAATTATATAGTTTTACCAGAGGAATTGCAGCAAATGATTGAGGATAATAAAGCAGATTAATGGTGTAAAATAATCTGTCATAAAAATAGTTAGTGAAATAGTTTTAGATTCTGTTTTGTCGAATTATGTCGACGGAAATAAATTGACATAATTAAGTTTGTGGAATACAATATTATTATCATATTTTTATAGAGAATATATAATTATTGTATTTTGGAGGTTACAATTATGAGCAAGTTAGTTTACGGTAAAAATGGTCAGGTACATTTTAATAATGAGCAAGAAAAGGAAGAAGCAATAAATTACATATTAACTTCGTCTAATGTTGTTTTTGGAATTCATGAAGATAATCAGAATCAAGGGGCATGGGGACCAGAAGAAAGAATTCATTTTAAAGAAGAGGAGGGGGTACCAGAATCATTGAAAAAACTGATGACAGCTGGAAGACCAGGGCTATATGGACGAATTAATTGCAAAGAATTTTGTGATGAAATTCGTAGTCGCAAAAAGAAAAAATAAGCAATTTGAAAAAACTCTATATAGAATTATAATGGCCTCATAAATTAAGACACTGAAAGCGACATTTCTTAATGAATCTGATATACTATAATCACCAAAAGAAAGAAGGTACTTATTATGTCCAGATCAAGAAGAAATTTCAGTGCTGAATTTAAAACCAATCTCGTACTCCAATTGCTCAAGGGAGAGAAAGAACTTAAGACAATTATTAAACGAATTAGGGAATAAGGAGTTATTGGCTTGTATTGGAACAACAAAAAGAAGATATATTAAGCCTGTGGATTAAAAAATTCTAGTCTTATTATTGCTAAATATGAAATGCTGATAGATGAAGGCTTGCCGATAATAGATAGGTGGTGGATAAGTGACAAATTCAGAAAAGCTGTTGAGCTATTTTTCAGAAATTTATTTTTATAAGGAACTTGTGTATGCGGATTTAAAATTTACTCCTATAGGTGGAACAGAAATAGAGTTGGCAGATTTGATAATAAATCTCGAAGATATTATTCTGGCGATTCAACTAAAGGAGCGGAATGAAAAGGATAGGACGCAAGACAAAAATATAGAAGAGAAGTGGCTGAAAAAGAAATGCAAAAAGGCTAAAGAACAGATGAAGGATACTATTTCATATATTGGTAGTGAAAAAGTCTTTTTTGTAAATGCTAGGGGAAAGAAAACAATAATTAATCCGAGTGCAGAGGTTATTCCACTAGTGGTTTTTGAAAATAATAGTATATCTGAATATGAACATTTACTTCGAAATCACACTAATGACGGCTTGACAGTTAATTGTATGTCAATAGATGATTTCAAACTTATGTGCAAGCAGTTGTTGTCCCCGATTGAAATCATTGAATATCTCAAGTGGAGGGAAGCGTTTTATAAGAAGAATGGACCGATTAATTTGCTGATTACAGAAACTAATAAAGGATTTGTTTTAAGCAGACCACAGAAGAATGAAAATTTGGTACAGCAATATTTATATGAGACGTATGGAGAAAATGCGATATATGAAGACAGATTGTATTATGAACTTTTTAGGCAATATGTATCAGTTTTATATGAGCATAAGGAGATGGAATCGGAAACTAATGGATGTTACGAGGTAATAAAATTTTTGGCACATTTGTTCCGTGACGAAATTAAATGTTTTGTTGAAAGAACAGAAAAAGCACTTTTAATTGCAAAAACCAAGATGTTTAAATTGGTAGGTACATTACGTAATGTACAGAAAGAATATGCTATAGTATTTACAGCTACGGAGCAAGGGGAACAGATACCATCTGAAAAACTGTTATCTGTATTTTTTGAAAGACAAAAAGTTCATACCTTATTACAGGTAATAACATATTGGGTTAATGATAATGAGTATATGATAGACTTTGTTTTATGGCAGGGATTATAATGGTCTCATAAATTAAGACATTGAACCCGACATTTCTTAATGAATCTGATATACTATAACCAACAAATGAAAGAAGGTACTTATTATGTCCAGATCAAGAAGAAATTCTAGTGCTGAATTTAAAACCAATCTCGTATTCCAATTGCTCAAGGGTAAGAAAGAACTCAATGTCCTTGCTGTTGAAAACGATATTCAACCAAATCTCCTGCGCAACTGGAAGAAAGAATTCCTTACAAATGCGTCTCTTGTTTTTGATAACAAGCGGGAACACAATCTCCGGAAAAAACTTGCCGAAGAACGCAAGGAAAAAGCCGAATATGCCAAGAAAGTCGGTCAATTTACTATGCAGGTTGACTTGCTCAAAAAAATCTGAAGAAGTTGTCGGACCTGATTACAAGAGTAAATTTAGTCCGAAACCGTTCGACAACTAAAGAATTACCAGTTTCTACCGGTGCAAAGCTGCTTGGAATCAATCGTACCAGTGTGTATTACGGTGGACTCCCTGTTTCTCAGAAAGAATTGGAAGGCAAAGCTATCAGTGACCATCTGCATACGGATAATCCTATCTGGGGAGCCCGTCAGATGTCTGTTCAGCTTAAACTGCGCGGATATCAGGTTGGCCGTCGTAATGCAGGCAGATATATGCATATATGCGTGAAATGGACATTAAGCAAAAAGAAAATGTGTACTATATGTAATTTACTTGTACTTTTGCAACAAAATTAGCTAAAGAAAAAAAGATTTAGTCTAAATGCTTAACGAAAAACACCGAAAAATAAGGACCTTTCCATGGACTAATAAATATAATTAGCTCAAAATTAGTCTAAGATAGTTCAAAATTAGTCCAAGATGGAATACTTAATTTCCGTTGCATGACAAATTGCAGAAAGTGGAGAAGAAATTATAAAGAGTTGTTAGCAAAATGTAAGCAAAAATGTGGCAAACTCAGAAAATCGCAAGAATAAGTAGGTAGAACATACGAAATACCCGCTTTGACGAAGTGACAAACCACAATATATAGGTGCCGGAATTGAGTTACGATAGCAGGAAATACTATCTTCTTGTACTGTAAGACATAACAATATATAGTGTGATACAAAGGTTTCACGATGCGGTAAGCGTTGTGAAACCTTTTTTTGAGTGGATTTGCAATGTGGCGGGTGTCGTGAAACCTTTTTCTTTGTCGGGCTCGCAATGCATATTGGCAAAACCGCAGAAAAAGAGTATACTGTAAATAATTATGTGCAGCTTTGTAAAGTCGAAGCTGTAACAAAGAATGTGTATATATGTGGGGATGTATATACTTGGGTGGCAAAACACGAGAGGAGCTATATGATAGCATATGAAAAAGCATATTAAATTGGAATGGGTTTACATTGCTGTGCTGGTTATCTCATTAATTTTGTCAATTGTTACAGGCGTTCAGATCGCCGGTGAAGTGGTTAATGTGCGACACAACTTATCAGAGCAGAACATGGGCATGAACGCATTTGTCTATGGCAAATATATTGACTCTTATTTAACGAATAGAGTGGAATTGCTCAATACAATGGCAGACTGTATCGCAGAACTTGGCAGCACAGATCCTGACGATCTGCATACAGTTCTGGTAGGACAGAATGAATTTAGCAGAATATGCCTGTTAAACAACGAGGGAAAGAAGATCTGTGGGGCAAATTACGAGGTAGACAATCTTAAGGACAAGCCTTTTTATGATACGCTGATGCAAGGAAAAAATGTTGTAGCGCCGTCGATAGAGATCGATACGGACGATAAGGAAGTATTGCGCTTTTATGCACCGGTTCAAAAGAACGGCAAGACAATTATGACAATCACAGCAGGGATTTTGACACAGGAAATTAAGACTGTCTTGAATGAAGCGGATTACAAAGGAGACGGTGCACTCTGTATTGTCAACGAATTAGGCGATTATGTGCTTGGAGATAACGACTATGAATCCATGTTGAAAAATCGTGGTGGCAATCATTTCTCATACTTGAACAGCTGTCAGATGTTGGATGGTGTCAGTTCAGTGGATGAACTAGAGGAACGCATGGAGAATCAGTTGATCGCATCAGTAGACTATCAGCATGCCGGAGTCAAATATTCGGCGCAGTACGTACCGCTTAGTGTCAACAATTGGTACGCTGTTACGACGATACCGACGAAAAGCTTTGGCTCAACGGTCGATGTAGTTAGCACGGGTACGATAGTGTTAACCGTCATATCGGTGATCTTTATCTTGATATTCCTTGCTATGTCTGCATACATAATGGTACGCAATATTAAGCTTCGCACAGAAAACGAGCGACATAACATTTTAGAGCAGTGTGATCAGAGTGTATCATTCCAGGTGACATTTCGTCCACACAAAATGGAGTTTTATGGTGATGTTAAGAGCATCATTGGAACAGAGATCGGCGATCTTTCCGGAGAAGCCGTGTATGATATATATGATTGGATCCATGAGGATGATTATTCTCTGAGAGGTCGCATGAGCAGCTTTTGGGAGGGAGAGGATACGAAATTTAATACAGAAGTACGTATCCGTAACATCAAAGGAACTTACAGATGGTATCGTATTGTCGGTATACTGGAACGTAATGAGTTTGGCGCTAATGAATCGTTCGTCGGTAAAATCGTCAATGTTGATGAGGAATTAAGCGAAGAGAAAGAACTTGTTCAGCGGGCTGAGAATGACATGTTGACAGGTGTTCTCAACAAGAAGACAATGGAAAAACGTGTTTCTTTAATGCTCAAAAACCGAGGCGATAAATACGTTATTTTCTATATGGTCGACTTGGATAATTTCAAGAATGTTAACGATACGCTTGGTCATATTTATGGAGATCAGGCGATCGTAGAGACAGCGCAATGTCTTAATAAAGTATTTGCGAATCAGGATTGCATTGGCAGACTCGGCGGCGATGAGTTTGCAGTATGCGTATCCTATCAGGCATTTGATGAGCAGGGACTATTGGAGTTTATCGGCAAGAAAGCACAGGAAATCTGTGCCGGCAACCGTCGTACTTATACGGACAATGCATCCAGTGTATCGATCACGAGCAGTATTGGAGTAGCGTACGCACCGGATATGGGAGATAGCTTTACGGAGTTATATACACAAGCCGATTGTGCTCTGTATTATTCCAAAGCGAATGGAAAAGATCAGTATCATATCTATTCGCCGAAGGATGATAATTAATATACGGGGATAGAGATGATGGAAATGTAGCGACTCATTGTCCGGAGTTTCCGGACGATGAGGGGCATGGGAGAATAAGATGGATTATGTAATTTCTTATGAGGTGATGTCGATCGTGATACTGGCACTTATTTTGGTGTCCTATACGTGTCACAAATGGCTGGATATCAAGAGAAACCGAACGTTTAATTTACTGGTGATCATGACGATCTGTACGGTGATCGTGGATCTTATAGGACGTTCGTGTGTATATGTTGTAGGCAGCAATGCTCTATTTATGGCAACTGTAGTTGCCACTGTGGTAAATCTCAGCCTATATCAGGTTTGCCTGGTGTTTTATAAATACACACTAAATACGCTCGGATGTGCCAATGTATTTTATCAAGGCATCAGTGTAGTGCTTTTAGTGCTTGACCTGTTGGTTGATATTGCGTTATTGTCTAATCCATGGACACATTTCTTTTTTGAATATAATGGGCTACATAAAGGACAATACCAGATTCATTATGGCATGGTAGTGTTATTGATCTGTGCAGAAATACTTATGCTGGCTGATGCATATTTCCTCTATCGATATCGTCATAAGATTGCAAAAGATCAGCTTCTTATTCTTACATGGACTGTTCCGATCATTATGGTAACGATGTATTTTCAATATATGACACCTACGCGCTGGAGACTTACTTACTTTATTTTGTCACTGCTCGTTATTGTGTACTATGTTACAATGCATATGTCGGATCAGCATTTGGAACAGAATATGCGCTGTTTTTCCCGTATCGGCTTTCGGAAAGTTGTTGAAGAGTACGAAAGATATCAGGATAATTTTGCTTGTGTATCGGTTAATGTCCGTAATCTGTCCAGTATGATGAATATGTGTTCAGAGCAAGAGTTGTCGATAGTTCATAATCGTATTGCTTCCTATTTGCAAAGCACAACGAAAGCACGTGGTGTGTATAAATTCCATAATTCCGAGTATGTTGTAGTGTTCAAAACGTATAGTAAGGCGTGGGAAGCAGGTCGTTATTTGCTGCAGAGTATGCCGAAGGTACTTCGGATCAACGGACAAAATATTCCTGTCAGCTACGGGCTTTATATGATACAGTTCATCGATGCGGAGTATAATGCCGGTGATTTTTATCGGATCATGGAAGGACTGCGGCGTGTGATATTAGAACGGTCTATTTCAGAGGAGGTACTTTGTTACGAGGGTGATATTAAGATTTTATTACAGAGAGAATTGTCAGCTGTCAGCAGATTGAACGAGATGACAAACGGAGATGAGTTTTTATTCCGCTTTCAGCCGATCTATGACACGGAGGCAGGAGAAGTTGCCGGACTGGCAATCAAGGTTATGCTTGCTATGCCGGACGGAGTCTATTTGGAAGAAAGTGATATATGGAGACTTGCCGAGAAAAATGGCAATGGCAATCGAATTACATTGTACTGCTTGGAGCGGGTGATAGGATTTGCTGTGAAACATTATATTTTTGAACAGGGTATCAGGCATCTTCATATTAGTATGACAACGATGCAGATCAGTTCACAGGAAATGATCGAACAGTATTGCGATATATTGCTGTTTCATCAGATACGTCCGGAGCAGTTAGTTATTGAGATTAATGTCGATCAGGCGTTGCCGGAAAATATTCTGAAGGAAAATATTCAGTATTTGCGCGATAAGGGATTTGTTGTATTGTTGGATCAATTCGGTATGAATGTGTGCAACCTTAAAGATATGTTAGCGCTGCCGTTTGACATGGCAAAGTTTCATCAAAACATGACAAAACGTTTTATGCAGGATCGTCAGATGGAGCTAAAGCATCTGGTACATATGCTGCGTAGACAGAATTGGCAGATTTTTCTGGATGGCGTAGATTACAGTATGCCGCTTGGTATGTTTCGGGAGATGGGCGTGACAGGCGTGCAGGGTGAGTCGATGACTCCGTATATGCAAGAAGATGAGTTGATTGACTGGCTCAGACGGAGAGGAGGGGATGTACATTATGAAAATGATACCTTATAATGTGCATTATGAGATCGGAGCTTCGTTGTTAATGATCTTGCTTTTGTGCTGTATTGTCGGCAAAAAGAGACTGCGCACGCGTTCCAACAATCTGTTTTTATGTAATGTATGTCTGTTGATCGTCGGAAATCTTATTGATGGGCTCTGTGGTATGATCAATAGCGGAATGATAACATGCAGTGTACATACACAACGTTTATGCAATGCGTTAGATGGCAGTATTTATTATCTGTTGATCGCAGTATACGTACTGTATTTCTTGAGTTTGGCGTATCTGACGAACTATCATAATAAGCAAATATTTTCAATGAGCATTTTGATGGTGGTGCTTGCAGCGGTTTGCTTTGTACTTCCATTTTTACAGAGTAATTCTTGGAGCAATGGAAAGTATGTTTTTCATGGGATTCCGGTTTCCGGTATTACCGAAGGAATCACGGTAGTGTATGTGGTGAGTGCCATGATCTATCTGCTCTTGCATGAAAAAAAGATGGGCAAGCAGAAGAAAGGTTTCTTTTTGCTCTGTAATATAGTGTTTGTTGGAGCAATTGGGGTACAGCACATGGGAATCTTTAGCTGTCGCTTTGTGTATCCCATCTTGGCAGCTATCATCTTCGCGTATTTTTTGTTGTTCCAGAGTCCGGATTACTACATGGATCGTTTAACTTGGGCATTTAACCAGACAGCCTTTTTTGACATATTGCGGGAATGCGTACAATACCGGGAGCCGGCCAATTTTTTGCTGGTTCGTATTAACGAATACAATTCTTTGCTGCGTATACATCAGTATGAGAATCTGGCTCAGGTAAGAAGTAATATATCTGAAATACTGCGTGATACAGGGACAAAGCGGGAGGCAACGGTGTATCGCATTGGTGCCTCGACCTTTGCAGTCCATTGTCGAGACAAAGAGCAGATCAAGCGTCTGCATGAACTCTTTTTATCCTATCTGCCAAAACGGTGGGAGATTGAGGATGAAGTGATCAAAACGAACTATTGCTACTATTTGTTGGCATATGAAGGCGATGATACGTCTTTTGAAAAATTAGTGCAATGGATCCACTATGCAAGGTCTGATCACAAGTCGCATCATAAACAGGGAGAGTTGATCACTCTGCGTTATGATATTATGACAGAAACCGAACGACAGAGAGAAGTGCTGCGTTATATTGAAGAAGCTATCTTAGATCAAAGAATGGAAATTCATATGCAGCCGGTATATTCATTGGAACAGGATAAGATCACTTCGCTAGAGGTGCTTAGCAGAATGAAAGATCAGGAAGGCAACTTTATCAATCCGGAATATTTCATTCATGTTGCGGAAGAGAATCACTGTATTTTGAAATTGGGTGAGCTGATCTTCCGGCGTGCCTGTATTTTTGCCAGTCAAAATCATATTTTTGATTATGGGATCGAATATATGAATGTTAATATTTCACCGGGACAATGTCAGTACGAGCGGTTGACAGAGGATTTTGTTAAGATTGCCGCGGAATACGATATTCCGGTGGAACGGATCCATTTGGAGATTACAGAGAGTGAATTTCAGGATCCTCAGGCGGTAGAGCGTACGTTAGACAGGCTTCGAAAGTTTGGCATGCAGGTGGCATTAGACGATTTCGGAACAGGCTGTTCTACTCTTTTGAGTATTTTGGAGCTGCCAATCGACTATGTAAAGATTGATAAAAGTCTGGTATGGTCTTATGGCGAAGGCGGCAATCAGTTTTTGGATGATCTGATGCCGGTTATCAAAAATGAGGGTAAGAAAGTTATTGCAGAGGGAATTGAGACGGAAGAACATATTGAAATATTTAGGCGGCTGCAGGGGGATTATCTACAGGGATATTATTATTCAAAACCGTTACCGGAGCATGAATTTGTAAAGTATGTACGTGAGTTTAATCATGTATAGACGGTTGATGCAGATAGAACTTTGATAGTGTTATCCTATGGATGAAGAGTTATGATCATGGAGGACAGAAAATATGACAAAAAATGTATTGGCGTTTGATCTTGGGGCAAGTAGCGGGCGTGGTATGCTGGCACGGTTTGACGGTGAGAAGATCACCTTGGAGGAGGTCCACCGTTTTCCGCATAATTTCAGCATGTTAAACGGCCATGCCTACTGGAATTTACTGCATTTAATGGATGAGATGAAGAATGGACTGCGTAAAAGCGGCAAAGATCTGTCCGGTGTCGGCTTTGACACTTGGGGCGTGGATTGTGGCTTTTTGTCGCGGGAAGGAGATCTGCTTGCTATGCCGGGCAGTTACCGCGATCCGGGACTGGATGACGCCAATATGAGGGAGGCACTGATCGCACTGCATCCAAATGGACAGACCGGAGAGTCAACGATCGGTGCACTGGAAGCGGCTGTTTTGGATGGCGAAAAATATGCATTTGGACAGACCGGAATTGCCAGTTTGGCATATAATACGATTTATAAATTATATTATATGAAGAAGCACATGCCTTCCATCTTAGAACAGACGGACACGATCCTAATGATGCCGAACCTGATCGAATATTTATTTTCCGGTGTGAAACATACGGAATATTCAATTGCCTCGACAACACAGCTCTATAATATGGAGCAAAAATGCTGGGCAAAGCCATTGCTCGACAAACTGCAGTTTGATCCGGGCTGGTTTACAGAGGTGGATCTTGCAGGGCGGGATCTGGGAACTCTGCGTACAGATGTTGCGAAAGAGACAAAACAGCAGGATCTGCATATTATATCCGCACCGGGACACGATACTGCGTGTGCGGTGGCGGCGGTTCCGGCAGAGGAAGAACAGTATACATTTTTGTCCAGCGGCACATGGTCTTTGATGGGTATTTCCTCGAAGACGATGCTTACAGGGGATAACATTATACGCGACAAGATCTCCAATGAGGGAACGAGCGATGGCGGTTATCGTCCAACGGTAAATATTATCGGCTTGTGGATGCAGCAGGAGATCAGACGTAATTTCGCGGCAGAAGGCAGAGAGTATACATTTCCGCAGCTGGCAGAACTTGCGGCCAAGGAGAAGCCGTTGCAAAGCTTTATAAGACCGGATGATTTTATGCAGCCGGGAGACTATCCGACTAAGATTCGGGAATACTGTAAGCAGACCGGACAGCCGGTACCGCAGACAGATGGTGCCTTGGTTCGCTGCATTTTGGAGAGCCTGGCACTTAAATACAAGCAGACGTATTTGTCCCTGAAACCATATATTACGTGGGAAGAAAAGTTATATATTGTAGGCGGTGGCGTGCAGAACGAGTTGTTAAATCAATATACAGCAAATGCACTTGGCATTCCGGTAATTACCGGGGCGAGCGAAGCCACAGCCGTTGGCAATGTCATGGCACAGTTTAAGGCACTCGGCTGTTATGACACGGCACAGCAAAAATGTGATATACTGGCAGCGTCGTTTGATACGAAAACGTATTTGCCACAGGAGCAGGAAGCTTGGCAGGAAGCATATGGCAAATTTGAACAATTAATGGAGGACTAGAATGGAGACAAGATTAAAGACAGTAGAAGATTTTAAGATTCCGAAAGCGTATACTTTACAGAAGGCAGAGTATGTGAAAGAGCTTGACAGTTTTGCGTTGGTGTTAAAACATAATTTGAGTGGCGCGCGAATTTTGGTATTCAGCAATGAGGATGACAATAAAGTATTCAGTATTGGTTTTCGTACACCGCCAAAGGATTCGACCGGCGTTCCACATATCATTGAGCATACGGTATTGTGCGGATCCAAGCATTTCCCGGCCAAAGACCCTTTTGTAGAGTTGGTGAAAGGCTCGCTCAATACATTCCTAAATGCCGTGACCTATCCGGACAAGACATTATATCCGATTGCAAGCTGCAACGACAAAGATTTTCAGAATCTGATGCATGTATATATGGACGCCGTGTTTTATCCAAATATATACGAGCATGAGGAAATTTTTAAGCAGGAAGGCTGGCATTATGAATTAGAGTCTCCGGAGGATGACATTACGTATAATGGTGTTGTATATAATGAGATGAAAGGTGCATTTTCATCGGAAGAAAGCGTGTTAGAGCGTTATGTAATGAATAGTTTATTCCCGGATAATACGTATGGCAATGAGTCCGGTGGTGATCCGCGCGACATTCCGAATCTGACGTATGAAGATTATCTGGACTTTCATAGACAGTATTATCATCCGGTCAACAGCTATATCTATCTCTATGGAGATATGGATGTCACAGAGCGCTTAGAGTGGATGGACGCTAATTACTTAAGCAATTTCCCGGCGATCACGATCGATTCGCAGATCCCGCTGCAAAAGCCATTTGCTGAGCACAAAGTGTTAGAAAAGAAATATGCAGTGGCTCAGGACGCAGATTGCAGTGAGAAACATTATTATGCTTATGGTGCGGCGCTTGACATTACATTGGATGTCAATACGTGCAAAGCGTTCGACGTATTGTCTTATGTGTTAGCACAACAGCCGGGCGCACCTCTCAAGCAGGCATTATTGGATGCAGGTATCGGTACAGACGTAGACGTGGATTTCTGCGACATTATGCGTCAAAGTACCTTTTCGGTTTATACCAAAAACGCAAAACCGGGTCTGCGTGATAAATTTGCAGAGGTGCTACGGGCAACATTGCAGCAGCAGGTAGATCAGGGGATCAACCGCAAAGATTTGGAAGCGGCGATCAACGGCATGGAGTTTAAAGACAAAGAAGCGGATTTTGGTTCTTATCCAAAGGGACTGCTGTATGGAATGAAGCTGCTTCGTACATGGCTCTATGACGATGAGATGCCGTATGATGCTTTGCAGTATGAGGGCTGCTATACCTTTTTGAGAGAGCAGATCGGAACCGGATATTATGAGCAACTGATCAAGAAGTATCTGTTAGACAATGAGCATGCAGTATGGGTGGAGATGATTCCGGAGCCGGGACTTTCCATTCGCTTAGAGCAGGAAACAGCTCAAAAACTGCAGGAATATAAAGATTCTCTAAATGAGGAGCAGATCACACAGTTGATCGAGCAGACGAAAGCGCTGAAACGTTATCAGGAAGAGCCATCTCCAAAGGAAGTGCTTGAAATGATCCCAATGTTGTCCAGAGAGGACATCAAAAAGACGATTCAGCCACTGCATAATACGATGAAAGAATTGCATGGTGTGCAGACCTTGCATCACGAGATCCATACCAACAATATTGTATATCTGCAAATGTTGTTTGATGCAGATGCGTGCAAAGATTATATGCCGCAGATGAGCTTTTTGACAACATTGTTAGGTTATATGGATACGAAAGAGCACAATTACCGCGAGTTTGATACGGAAACCAACTTTTATACCGGTGGTATTTCCACGGATGTGGGAGTATACTGCGAGGCAGGTAAGAGTGACGTATATAGTGTGAAGTTCTCCGTAACGACAAAAGTGCTTACTGACAAGTTAGCGCATGCACTGCGGCTGATCGAAGAGATGTTATTTGATACCTCTTTTGATGATGAAAAGCATCTTCGTGAGGTAGTTGCAGAAAGCCGCTCCCGTTTGAAAGTGCAGTTGATGGCGAGCGGACATCAGGCGGCAGCGGGAAGAGCGATGGCAGCAGTGTCTGAGAGTTCTTATGTCAACGACCGTGCGGTTGGTATGGGATATTATCAATATCTGGTACAGTTAGATGAGCATTTTGAAGAAGAAAAGGAGCGATTGATCACAGGCTGCAGACAGTTGCTGCATATGCTTCTTCGCAAAGATAATATGTTGATCTCCATCACGGGTGGAGAAGAAGAGTATCGTGCTTTGGAGCAAGAGATCGGTTCATTCTTAGAGCGCATTGATGCGTTCCAAGCTGCGGATAGCAAAGCATCTAACGCTGTCTTGTCTGTATTTGGTGGTGAGCGAAAACGTGTTTCGGAGGCGTTTTCCACACCGGCAGAGATTCAGTATGTTGCGATCGCCGGCAAGTTTGATAATGTCAAAGAAGTCAATAACGGCGCTTTACAGGTAGTGCGACACTTGCTAAATTACGATTATCTCTGGAATCAAGTCCGGGTGAAAGGTGGCGCTTACGGTGTAGGATGCCGCTTTAACAGGGAGCGGGAGGGATATTTCACATCATACCGCGATCCAAATCTGTCAGCAACGTTAGAGGTGTATCGCCATGCAGCAGAGTATTTGGAACAGTATGATGCGAAAGAGCGTGAAGTAACCAAAACGATCATCGGTACGATCAGTGGTATTGATACACCGCTCACACCATATATGAAGGGAAAACGTTCTTTGTCTGCATATTTGACCAATGTGACCGAAGAAATGATGCAGAAACAGCGTGATCAGGTGCTTAACTGCGATATAGAGGATATTCGACAGACAGCAGACGTTGTGCGAGAAGTGATCCGTGATGGCGTGATCTGTGTAATCGGTAATGAGAAGAAAATTGCCGAGGAAGAGAAGCTGTTTGAGAGCATAGAGCCATTGCAGTAAGAGAGCTTTGCTTGTTACCACAGAAAGAGAGGACAAGATGAACAATTATAAATCAGGGTTTGTTACTTTGATCGGAAGACCAAATGTTGGAAAATCAACATTGATGAATCGGTTGATCGGACAGAAGATCGCGATCACCTCCAACAAACCACAGACAACGCGCAATCGGATCCAGACTGTCTATACGTGCGATGAGGGGCAGATCATATTTTTGGACACACCGGGTATTCATAAGGCAAAAAATAAACTGGGCGAATACATGGTGTCCGTTGCCGAACGCACTTTGAAAGAAGTAGATGTGATTCTGTGGCTGGTTGAGCCGAGTACGTTTATTGGTGCCGGTGAGCAGCATATTGCCGAGCAGTTGCGCAGCGTAAAGACGCCGGTATTTTTGGTCATTAATAAGATCGATACCGTTGAGAAAGCGGAAATTCTTAAATTCATTGCGGCATACAAAGATATTGTGGATTTTGCGGAAATTATTCCGGTATCCGCGCTCAAAGGAGAAAATACGGATGATCTGTTGCAGGCAATGATGAAATATCTGCCCACAGGGCCGCAATATTATGATGAGGACACGATTACGGATCAGCCGGAGCGACAGATTGTTGCGGAAATGATCCGAGAGAAAGCACTGCGCAATTTGAGCGATGAGATTCCACATGGCATTGCCGTCGCAATAGATCGGATGCACGAGCGTCCGAATGGCAGTATTATTGATATCGATGCGACGATCGTATGCGAGCGCAATTCACATAAGGGAATCATTATTGGTAAACAGGGTGCCATGCTTAAAAAGATTGGATCACAGGCGCGTGCCGATATGGAAGCTTTGCTGGACTGCAAAGTGAACCTAAAATTGTGGGTTAAAGTCAAAAAAGATTGGCGAGACAGTGATTTCCTGATTAAAAATTTTGGCTATCGAAAGACAGATTACGAAGGTCTTTAGGCAGAAAGTTCGATCGATGTAAGAGTGATTACGAGATTTTTTCGACTTATTAGCAAGTCGAAATCTCTTGGGACGGCAATAGTTTCCAGAATAGAGAGCCCATGAAATCACCATGCTAATAGAAAGACTTAAGAAAGGCATGGTGAGAAGATGAAGTACCAAGATCAATGGGAGCAATTTGAAGAAACAGGAAAAGTAGCAGATTATTTGGCATATTGCAGACAAGCAGGACAGATGAGTGCCGGAAATATAATGGATGGCAGTGCATTAGGGATGGCAGTGGCCGAAAATGTCATGTGGAGTGGCAGTGTGAGAAACGCCGGTGAAGGAGACTGGGATCGTGGCGACAATGGGACACCACAGGAGGTAGCAAAACATGCGGGAGACGATAACGGTGACGGGGATGATCTTACAGACATCACCGCTGAAAGAGTACGATAGGCGGGTAGAGATACTCACCAGAGAACGAGGAAGAATATCGGCATTTGCACAGGGCGCGAGAAGACCAAACAGCGCCCTGTCTGCCTGTACGATTCTTTTTACCTTTGGTACCTTTACGCTCTATCCCGGCAGAGATTCTTACCGCCTGCAGAGTGGCTCCATTCAGACGCAGTTTGGAGAATTGGCACAGGATTACGATGCATTATGTTATTGTTCCTATTTTGGAGAAATGGCGCGATATTTCACCAGAGAAGGTGTGGAAGCTTCTAGGGAGCTTATGTTATTATACGTTACACTGCGCGCTGTCATGCATGGCAAAATGACACTTCCACTCGTTCGCGTTATCTACGAGCTGCGTCTTATGATGATCGAGGGCGAGATGGTGGAATTATTTCAATGTCTGCATTGCGGCACGAAAGAAGTCAACACCGTTTATTTGCAAGCGGGGGGATTGCTTTGTCCGGCATGCGCTGCCAAGGATAAGACGACAAAAGATGCCTATCCGATACAGTTAAGCTCCGATGCACTCTATACTCTGCAATACATATTGACCAGTGAATGGAGCAAACTTTATGCGTTCGGTGTGTCCGAGGAGGTTTTGCGCGAACTCACACATTTTATGAAACGTTATCTTGGCAGATATCTGCCACATCAATTCAAATCAGAAGCATTTCTTAAACAAATCTTAAGGAAATAGCACATTGAATCTTAAAAAACATTTTCCTATACTATTCTTAGGCACTGCTACCTGTGTACAATGCGAATACCGTATAGGAGGGATAGGTGTATGAAAAAGAAAATGATCTGTCGTTATTTGGGAGACAAAGAGGCCTCTGCAGATATCTACAGAGCCGAAGAATCGGCGGATAAGAGGACTAAGCCGTAGTCTGCCAGCCAGCAGAAAATGATGGAAATAAAACTGGAAATATGGCATGATGCAGGAAGTTGAAGCTCTTAAAACTATTCAAGAGTTCGTCTGCTCATATTTTTTCGAAGAACAATTTACACTATCTTATGCCAATAAATATCTTGTGCTTACAAGTTGTATATGTTATAATAAAACTAGTTGTTTGAAATTGTACTTTCAAAAGAATGTTTGAACAAGATTTCATATTATTTTTTAATAACATAAAACAGTGTTGGCTTATTGATAATAATGTTTGGGCGTAAGAACAGATCTTTTGGATTATGCGAAAAATGGGCAGCATACTGATTCCTAAATGTTTTATTATGGATAAGTTATATTCTGTAAAACAAGTTAAGAATAGCTATAAAATATAACTAAATAATTCATTAAATATATAAGCGTAGTTGGTTAAGAAGTGATATAGATGCTTATGTTAATAGTTAATATATTCAATGATATTTAAAAAGTAAGATGGAATTATTAATGCTATAATGTGACAAATACATAAAGGAGGTAAAAATAAAGTCATAAAAGCATAATAATAAATAATATGGTACAGATAATTTTATCAATTTAAAATACGGAAGGGAGTTTCGATATGAGAAAAATCAGAACAATGTTAGCAAGTGTAGCTTTGGCGGGATGTTTAGTGGCGTCTCCTATTACGCAGGTGCATGCAGCCACCTCAGACACATAGTCAATTAAGTATATTCCGCATGTGCCAAATGGAATTAGTAATCAGGGGGATGTGTTATGTCTTGGTTACTATAGTGGTGGTTATATTGGAAACTGTAAAAAAATATCAGGAGAAAATGGTCGGAGATTAACGATTAAATCCAATTCGAATGGCGGAATGAATACGATTGATGTGACAACTACAGGAAAAACTAGAGCGTGGAAAATGAAAAAAAGTTCGACTGGAGATGTAAAATTCGTAGTTTTAGCTCATTATGATTATACATGTACATCGACAGGTGTTATAAAATTACATAAATAGCTAAAGATTTGTTAGAAGACATTCAAGAACAATAGCACATCGATAGCGATATATAATTGCTGTCGATGTGTAAATAAGGAGAAGGGTATGAAAAAGAGAATTATTGGTTGCTTGCTGATCACATCGATAGTATTATCAGGGTGTAGTTTATGGAAACCTAAAAACACGGAGGATGACAGAAAACCGATGGAACAAAATTCGGCGGAATTTGATTGGGGAAACTATCAAAAAGCAATTTATCAGGATAGGACATTGATTAAAGAATGCAATGCTAATTATCAGAAAGACATTTCAGCTATTAAACAAAAAGAAAATAAAATGTTAGACTTTTCAGATTGCAAATTTGAACCGATCGATGAAGTGAAAAGTGTTTCGGTCTTGCAGGAACAGATATTAGATGTCACACCGGAACAAAGCGTTAATACGATAAAACAATGGTTAAAAGATATTCATAAGGAAGACATTAATACAGATAAAGAAATTCGAGATGCGAGTGGACAATATCCAAATAATGATGTCGACGAGAATACAGATTCATCAGATTATTGGCCGGCAGTGGCTGATCATTATCCGGATTTTAAGACGGGAAGTGGTTTTTTTATTAATACCAATCAATGCCATATACAGATGGGTGCAGGGATTTATTCGATGAGTGACGGTGCTATCACTCGATATTTAGGCACGAATGGAATGGCTGGTTTGGATGCACTGGGATCTAATAGCGAAGATGTGAAAGCGGAAGGTTTTGTATCTGAAATGAAGGATCAATCTTGGGAGCTGTTATCAGGGAAGGTAACAGTTGACGAAGGTGCAAAGATTGCAAAAAGATATTTTGAAGAAGGAAAATATTTTCCTGTAGCTCAAGGAGTAACGATAGATGTACCGGAAGTATCGGTATTTGCGTTAAAAAACAAGTATGGATATGATTATGCAATTCGTCGCAAATACGAGGGGATTCCGTTTGCGTATGGAGATTATGGACAACGTAATCTTTATGACGGGTATCAGGTGTCCCCAGATGTAAAGCATGCATATGTTGTGAATGATCAGACAGTCAGTGCATATGTCGGTCAGTCTGAGTCCGATTCGTTAAAAAAATAGGGAAAGAACAGGATTCTATTATAGATTGTAAAAAAGCTGTCTCTATTTTGCAAAAATCGATGGCGACGGAACTTAAAATAAATGTAAAAAGAGTGGCTTTTGTATATTGTAACTGTGCTTTTGGTGAAGAGCAAAACGAGACTTCGGATTATTATGCTTTTCCGTGTTGGGAATTTCAAGGGGAAAATAGCAATAACCAAGAGTATTTGCATCTTTATGTCGATGCGTTGACAGGGGCCGTGTATATGTATGGAAATCAGATAGAGCAGTAGTAATTTGTGTATCAAATATTAAGCGCATGGCCGTTTGATATGTATACTTTAAAGATATTAGGAAGTAGGGGAAAGAAATTATGAATAAGGTGGTAGTTGAGTGCCGCAAAATAGGGTATTCTGCGATAGGCATGTTTTCTATTTTGATCATTATTATTAGCTTTCTGCTTGGCTCTTGTTATATGGATAGCGATTACAGATCCTATACAGTGATCGAAATGTTCTTTTTGCCAAAGAGACAGGAAGTGCTGTCTAATATTGAAATGAATTGGTTGACTATTTGGGCGAATAGTATAAATGGATGGGTCCCGTTAATTCTTCCGGCAGCATTAAGTATTGGATATCTGTTTGTATTATCAGAGGAGCGGGAAAGCGGTGCGTTAAGGCAGTTGCTTTTGCGGGAGAACGACAGATCTTATTGCATATCTAAAGTGATTGCAGCAATGCTGGCCGGTGGAATTACTTTACTAATTGCGAATATTGTATATGGCATCATATGCTATGCGGCATTTCCATCTTTATCATGTTATCCCGCAGAAGATGTTTCGGAATATATAGCAAGTCAATTTTCGGAGGGAATTCCTGTGTTTGTTATAAACTATATTATAAAAACATTTTTGTATGGAGTTCTTATGAATATATTTGCGGTGGTTTTATCTATTTATATGACGGATAAATATATTTTGATCTGTTTGCCGATGATGATTCATTATGGTTGGAAACAGTTTATTACCAGAGGTCAAATGGTGGCAATGGAACGAGACGGTAATATATTAAATCAATTGTTGTCTATGGCGAATCCAAGTAATATCTTGATTCAAAAATGGGATAAAACACAAGTTGGAACAATTGGTCTAATGCTCTTTATGTATATAATTGCAGTGTTTTTGTTTGTTCGCAAAATGAAAAAAGGGAGGGGTCAGGCTAGTGTGGCATAAATTGTATGGAGCGTGGAATGTTGCTTGTATGGAGTATAAGAAACTGATTCGAAGTACAAAGATGATTATTTTGGCGATGTTTTTGATTTTTGTCAATATTCAGATTATAACTCCACTGAAACAGTGCGCAATTGATATGGATGCAAAGTTATCATATTTCGAGCCATTTATTGCGGCTGGAAATTCCGGAATGGTTTTATTGATCTTGCCGTTATTTTATTTAACGATGATGGCAGATTATCCGCAAGAAGATGAATCCACCAGATTTTATCGCATTCGATGCACAAAAGTAATGTGGGTAGGCGGGGAATTGATTTTTGCCAGTATGAGTGCAGTGTCGTTTGCTATATTTTCAGTTGTTTCAACAGCAATATTGATCATTCCAAAGGGACAATGGATTTTTCATTTTAGCGATGCGACTACAAAATATCTGTCTGTGTATCCTGATCGAACAGGAGATGCAGTGGTGCAGCTATTACCGATTAATTTATATAATCAGGTGACCTTGCCGGTTGCTGTGCGAGAGACGTTATTATTGCTTGTGTTGTATTTTTTTCTATTAGCACTGGTATTACTTCTGTCCTCTTTGTTTGGTCATAAAGGGATTGGAATTATAATGGATGGTTTTCTGGTGGTAGGAGGAACGATTCTGTGTGCTGCCAGATCGCAAATACAGTGGTTATTTCCTATGGCGCATACTATTCCTTGGCTGCATTATTCGGAGTATTATCGTAAACAGGTGTTTCCGATCATAGGATCCTATTTGTATTTTGTAGCAATAGATATAATACTGATTTTGCTTTGTTTGACAGTAGGAGTAAAACATCGAAAAGTATGAAAACAGGTGTGGAAGAAAGGAATAAAAGATTAGTATGATAGAAGTACAGAATGTGACGTTACAGATTAAGGGAAAAACGATCCTGTCAGACGCCAATCTGACGATGGAGGAGGGAAGGATTTATGGATTGGTTGGTAACAACGGCAGTGGCAAAACGATGTTAATGAAATGCATCTGCGGGTTTGTTTTACCGACAAAAGGGGCAGTTTTGTCAAATGGTAAGAAAATTGGAAAAGATATGGATTATTTACAGGATGCGGGAGTGATCATAGAAACACCGGGATTTATCAGTTATTATTCTGGCCTTAAGAACTTAAAGCTGCTTGCAGGACTGAACGGCAAAAAAGACACGGCGCATCTTAGCCGTGTCATGGAACTGTGCGGTTTGGATCCGGGACTGCGACTTCCTGTTCGAAAGTACAGCTTAGGAATGCGGCAGCGTCTCGGCATTGCACAGGCGATTATGGAAGATCAAAAATATTTGATCTTGGATGAGCCAATGAATGGTCTTGACAAACAGGGAGTAGAGGACGTCCGCAAGCTGCTGCTTCAACTAAAGGAACAGGGCAAATTGATCCTTATCGCCAGCCATAACAAAGCGGATATTGATATTTTATGCGATGAAGTATATGAAATGGAAAGCGGCACGATGAAGAGAATTGTGTAATTAATAAGCGTTATGTTGGGTGTATAAACGTGTGTTAGTAAAAAAAGTGAACTTTCGTGCAGAAGTTAGCGAGAAGTGATTCTTACTTGCAATAATTGTCTTGAGATGGTATATTTTTGTATTAGAATGTGCTTGCCGTGTATTAAGCCGGATGGCAGAATTCATGAGGGAGCATGACACAATATACAGGAAAGAGGTTTCATTATGGAAAAGACTATGGACAAGATTGTGGCATTGGCAAAAGCAAGAGGATTTATTTATCCGGGTTCAGAAATATACGGCGGACTTGCGAATACATGGGATTACGGTAACTTAGGCGTTGAGCTTAAGAACAATGTAAAGCAGGCTTGGTGGAAGAAATTTATTCGTGAAAATCCTTACAATGTAGGTATTGACTGCGCGATTCTGATGAATCCTCAGACATGGGTGGCATCCGGTCATTTGGGAAGCTTCTCCGATCCGTTGATGGATTGTAAAGAGTGTCATGAACGTTTCCGTGCAGATAAGGTGATCGAGGACTACATGGCAGAAAATGGCATTGCAATAGAAGGCAGTGTTGATGCATGGTCTAACGAGCAGATGGAAAACTATATTAAAGAAAAAGAAATTTGCTGTCCAAGCTGTGGCAAGAAGAATTTCACAGAGATTCGTCAGTTCAACCTGATGTTTAAGACATTCCAGGGCGTTACTGAGGATGCGAAGAATACCGTATATCTTCGTCCGGAGACAGCGCAGGGTATCTTTGTAAACTTTAAGAATGTACAACGTACATCCCGCAAGAAGATCCCATTTGGTATTGGACAGATCGGAAAGTCTTTCCGTAACGAGATCACACCGGGTAACTTTACATTCCGTACACGTGAGTTTGAGCAGATGGAGCTTGAGTTCTTCTGTGAGCCGGATACGGATCTGGAGTGGTTTGCATATTGGAAAGAGTTCTGTATTAACTGGCTGAAATCTCTTGGCATGAAAGAAGAAGAGATGCGTGTAAGAGATCACGAGAAAGAGGAGCTTTCTTTCTATAGTAAGGCAACGACCGATATTGAGTTCCTGTTCCCATTTGGATGGGGCGAGCTTTGGGGTATCGCAGATCGTACGGATTACGACTTGACACAGCATCAGAATGTATCCAAAGAGGATATGTCTTACTTTGATGATGCGAAGGGCGAGAAATATATTCCATATGTTATTGAGCCATCATTGGGTGCTGATCGTGTGGTACTGGCATTCTTGTGTGGTGCATACGATGAAGAAAATATCGGTACAGAGGAGAAACCGGATGTGCGTACAGTACTTCATTTCCATCCGGCTTTGGCACCGGTTAAGATCGGTGTACTTCCGCTTTCTAAGAAGCTTAGCGAGTCTGCGACAAAGATTTACGAAGAGCTTTCTAAGACCTACAACTGCGAATTTGATGACCGTGGAAATATTGGTAAGAGATATCGTCGTCAGGATGAGATCGGAACACCATTCTGCATTACTTACGATTTTGATTCTGAGGAAGATGGTGCAGTTACCGTTCGTGACCGTGACACGATGGAGCAGGAGCGCGTGAAGATTGCAGATCTTCCGGCATATTTTGCAGACAAATTTGAGTTTTAAGGACTACTATCGTGAAAGATGTTTTGGTGAATGGATCGAAGTCCTGATAAATATAAGGGCAGCGTAAGTATCGCTGCCCTTTTTTGAAAATATCGAAGTATGATACAGAAGAAACGGAGGTTTGCTATGAGTAAAACATATTATGATACGCCGCTGTGGGACAGTTCACTGTCCATAGAGGAGCGCTTGGATTATTTGTTGTCAGAGATGACCTTGGAGGAAAAGATACAGAGTATGGGAACCGGCAATCCCGAGATCGAACGGCTGGGCGTTCCGGCCTTTCAAGTAGGTGGAGAAGCTGCACATGGCGTGCAGGCGCGTCATGATCAAAAATTTGATGATAATGAGCCGGATCTCACAACGATTTTTCAAAATCCTATTGGCATGAGTGCTTCGTTTGATGAAGAGTTGATCCGGAAAGCAGGAAAAGTTGTCGGAACAGAGGTGAGAGGACTGTATTCCAGAGAACATAAAGGCAGTCTTAGCGTGTGGGCACCTACGATCGATATGGAGCGCGACCCACGTTGGGGTCGTACGGAAGAAGCATATGGAGAGGATCCGTTGCTGACCGGAAAAATGGCAGGAGCCTATGTCGAGGGATTGCAGGGAGAGGATGATCATTATCTGCTTACGGCGGCAACCTTAAAACATTTTTATGCTAATAATGTGGAGGAAGGGCGTGTTTGGAAGTCGTCGACCGTTTCTCCAAGAAATAAATGGGAGTATTATTTGGAACCATTTCGTCAGGTGATCGAAGAGCATGGGGCAGAGGCGTTGATGACTGCATATAATGAGATTAACGGCGTGCCGGGAATGCTCAATCCGGAAGTGCAAAGAATCCTAAAAGATCAGTGGGGACTGCATCATGTCGTATGTGATGGTGGAGATGTTTCACAGACGGTGGATTTCCATCACTACTATGCAACACATGCAGATACGATCGTAGGAGGTTTAGCTGCCGGTATTGATTGTTTCACAGACAGCGAAGAAATGGTTTGGAACGCAGTGCGTGAGGCATTGGAAGATGGCAAGATCACGCCAGATGATCTGACGCCGGCACTTCGCTGCCATTATGGAACGCTGATCCGCTTGGGATTTTTTGATGCCAAAGGGGAGAATCCTTATGCATCCGTAGGGATGAAAGATGTTGGCACCAAAGCAAATCAGGCAGTCAGCCGAAAGATGGCGACAGAGGGAATGGTGCTTCTTCAAAATAAACAAATGCTGCCACTCGACCCGGAAGAAGATATCGCAGTGATCGGACCATTGGCAGACGTATGGTACAAAGACTGGTATTCCGGAATACCGCCGTATTTCGTCACACCACTGGATGGAATAAGAAGTCAGAGCAATGTGGCATTTGAACGTGCGGCATTACAGGCACATATTGGTATGGCAGATGGCAGCTATCTTGGCGTAGACAATGGCGGTGTAGTTTGTCGTGCAGATTTCGAGCATGCGGCACTCTTTGAATTGGAATGCTGGGACGATGAGCAGGTGACGATCCGTTTTGTGGAGAACGGTAAGTTGCTTACTGTGGAAGATGATTTTGCAAAAGGACAGGAAGGACTTGTCACAGCCAGCAAAGATGAGCCGTTTGGGTGGTTTGTTAAAGAAATTTTCCATCTTACGAATGTACAGACGGCAGAAGCTGCTATTACAGAACAGCATGGTATTTGTGCGGATGTCAGCATTAGTGCATGGAATGGAGCGGCACTTTGCTTTGATGAACTTGGGCGTTTGGGCGTAGCAAAGAGAGAGGATCAAGTGCTAGATGACCGCATCGGCGTAGCCGGTACAACGGATCAGCATAGTGTGGAGCAGACCGCCGGACTGCCGATCGTGATCGAACGGGTACGCAGTGGGCTTCAGGAAGCCAAAAAGCTTGCGGCATGTTCCGGCAAGGTGGTATTGGTTCTGGGAGCAAATCCAATGATCAATGGGAAAGAGGAGATTGACCGTAAAGATCTTAATTTACCGCCATATCAGAGCCGCCTTCTCAAAGAGATCACGGATGTCAATCCAAATGTTGTGCTGGTGCTGATAAGCAGTGTGCCATTTGCCTTGGACTGGGCAGCGAAGAATGTTCCGGCTATTCTGATCAGTGCAACCGGAAGCATGGAGATTGGCAACGCACTTGCAGATATATTGTTTGGTCAAGAAAGCCCGGCAGGACGTCTGCCAATGACGTGGTATTCTGAAAAAGCGGAATTGCCGGATATGGATGATTATGACATTATACAAGGGGAACGTACCTATCAGTACTACAACGGCAAGCCGGTTTACGCATTTGGACATGGTTTAACATACGGAGAGATCCGCTATGAAAAGATGACTGTCAGTCGTGACATGGCAGAATTGTTTGTCAATGTAACAATTAGTAATAATGGAAGATATACAACGGACGAAGTTGTACAGATTTACGGACACAAAGTGCAGTCGGCTGTCAAACGTCCGCATAGACAACTTATTGATTTTAGGCGCGTTAAGCAGATCAGACCGGGTGAAAAGCGTACAGTAACGTTCCATATCCCACAGGATCGCATGAAATATTTCGATGTCATCAGCCGTGAAATGGTATTGGAAGACGGAATGTACGAAATCTTTGCCGGGGCATCCAGCGCAAATCTGCCGCTGCGGCAGGAGATTTCTTTGCGGGGAGTCACCCGTGGTGTTCGCCACGTTGGAGAACCGATTTATGCAGAGTATTTCGACACATCGTCAAATGTGGAACTGATTGAAGGAAATCCGATTGCGTCAAGGACAGATGTATGGATTCCGGCAGGAGATGTCAGCCTTGCCACACCGGATCGCCGAGATCGCGAAATGACATTGACGTTTGCTGACACAGAGCTGCCAACAGGAAAAAATAATGAAATCTGTGTAACGGTGCAGGAATGGCCGGAACGTAAAGCACCTTGGGTGGTTCGTGCATTAGTTGATGGACAGGAAATAGCAGTATTCCAAAGTGGAACGCATTTAACGCGGCGAAATACCGGGGAAGAACTCGGAACAGCGGAGCAGACTGCGGGAAAGCTTGGCGAAGAGTGTGCTTCAGCGGAGCAGGCAGCAGAAATGGCAAGACACTTAAATGGAAAATGTGTTCCTTATACTGCGTATACCAAGGGAGTGAAGCTTCCTGTTGATCTGCATAAAACATGCAAATTAACGTTGCAGGTATCCGGTGACGTCGCGATTCGCAGCGTGGTTTTACAGCCGGAAACCATAAAAGGGAATGACTATTTTAAGTAGTAGGAAGGAGTAAAAAAATTATGGAAGAAACAGGAATGAACTATTTATGGAGTGCGCGTAAGCGCAATGCATTAGGTCTGCCTTGGACATTCACAAAGTATGCATTTACAGAAGATCGTTTGTTTGTGACAACAGGATTATTGAAAACAGTGGAGGACGAGGTGCGTTTATATCGTATTTTGGATATATCGTTATCTCGTACGCTGCTGCAGAAAATTTTTGGCATGGGAACGATTGCAATATCATCAGCGGATAAGACTATGGGTAATTTTAATCTGGTCAACGTCAAAAATCCGGTACAGGTTAAGGAACAGCTTTCTAAATTGATCGAAGAAAACCGTGACAAAAAACGTGTTACGAACCGTGAATATATGCATGACGATCTCGAAGACGATGATGAGCAATAATCGGAAGCCAACGTGAATTAGACGGGAGCAAACATAAATTAGACGGAAGCCAACGTGAATTAGACGGGAGCAAACATAAATTAGACGGGAGCCAACGTAAATTAGACGGGAGCAAACGTGAAACAACAACAGATCATAAGAATTTTATGAAAAAAGACAAAAAAAGACGGATTTTATCAAAAAAGGTCTTTTCATAATGACAGCAAGTATGTTATACTAAGCAGTAGCGATAAAGTGAACTATGGGCAAATTCTGCCCATTCGCAACAAATATTATATTAGGAGGTAACTTGACAATGGCAAACAAATGGGTCTATATGTTTAGCGAAGGCGACATGACTATGCGTAACTTGCTTGGTGGTAAGGGTGCTAACCTTGCTGAGATGACAAGCATTCTTGGTGCAGACGTAATCCCTCAGGGATTCACTGTTACAACTGAGGCATGTACACAGTACTATGAGGATGGCCGTAAGATCAACGATGAGATCATGGCACAGATCATGGACGGTGTTAAGAAGATGGAAGAGATCAACGGAAAGAAATTCGGTGATGCTCAGAATCCATTGTTAGTATCGGTTCGTTCCGGTGCTCGTGCTTCTATGCCTGGTATGATGGATACAATCCTTAACCTTGGTTTGAATGATGATGTAGTAGCATCCATGATCGCTGGTAACCCAGATCCAACATTCGAGCGTTTTGTATATGATTCATACAGACGTTTCATCCAGATGTTCTCTGATGTCGTAATGGAAGTTGGTAAGAAATATTTCGAGCAGCTCATTGACAAGATGAAAGAAGAGAAAGGTGTTCAGTACGACGTTGAGTTGACAGCAGCAGATCTTAAGACGCTGGCTGAGCAGTTCAAAGCTGAGTACAAGAACCAGTTAGGAACAGATTTCCCATCTGATCCGGTAGAGCAGATGAAATTAGCAGTAGAGGCAGTATTCCGTTCATGGGACAACCCTCGTGCAAATGTATATCGTCGTGATAACGATATCCCTTATTCTTGGGGTACAGCAGTTAACGTAATGCCTATGGTATTCGGTAACTTGAACGATGAGTCTGGTACAGGTGTTGCATTTACTCGTGACCCTGCAACAGGTGAGAAGAAGCTTATGGGTGAGTTCCTTATCAACGCACAGGGCGAGGACGTAGTTGCCGGTGTTCGTACACCAATGCCAATCGCTCAGATGGAGCAGGAATTCCCAGAAGCATATGCAGAGTTCATTCAGGTATGTGAGACACTTGAGAATCACTACCATGATATGCAGGATATGGAGTTCACAGTTGAGAATAAGAAGCTTTACATGCTTCAGTGTAGAAATGGTAAGAGAACAGCTCAGGCAGCTCTTCAGATCGCTTGTGACCTTGTAGATGAGGGACATAAGACAGAGGAAGAAGCAGTTGCTATGATCGATCCTCGTAACCTTGATACACTTCTTCACCCACAGTTTGATGCAGCAGCTCTTAAGGCAGCTACACCTATGGGTAAGGGTCTTGGTGCTTCTCCTGGTGCTGCATGTGGTAAGGTTGTATTTACAGCTGACGATGCAGAGGCATGGGCAGCAAGAGGCGAGAAGGTAGTTCTTGTTCGTCTTGAGACATCTCCAGAAGATATCACAGGTATGAAGTCTGCTCAGGGTATCCTGACAGTTCGTGGTGGTATGACATCTCACGCAGCCGTAGTTGCTCGTGGTATGGGTACATGTTGTGTATCTGGTTGTGGCGACATCATCATGGATGAGGAAAACAAGCAGTTCACACTTGCAGGTAAGACATTTAAGGAAGGTGACTTCATTTCAATCGATGGTACAACAGGTAACATCTATGATGGAGTTATCAAGACAGTTGATGCTTCTATCGCTGGTACATTCGGTAGAGTTATGGCATGGGCTGATAAGTATAGAACATTGAAGGTTAGAACAAATGCTGATACACCGGCAGATGCTAAGAAGGCTCGTGAGCTTGGTGCAGAAGGTATCGGTCTTTGCCGTACAGAGCATATGTTCTTCGATCCAGAGAGAATCGCAGCATTCCGTGAGATGATCTGCTCTGATACAGTAGAAGAGAGAGAAGAAGCTCTGGACAAGATCCTTCCATATCAGCAGAATGACTTCAAGGCACTCTATGAGGCACTTGAAGGAAATCCTGTTACAATCAGATTCCTGGATCCACCTCTTCATGAGTTCGTTCCTACAGAGGATGCTGATATCGAGAAGCTTGCTAAGGCTAAGAATAAGACAGTTGATGAGATCAAGGCTCTTTGCAACTCACTTCATGAGTTCAACCCTATGATGGGTCACAGAGGATGCCGTCTTGCTGTTACTTATCCGGAAATCGCTAAGATGCAGACAAAGGCAGTTATCCGTGCAGCTATCGAAGTTCAGAAGGCACATCCGGATTGGAATGTTGAGCCAGAGATCATGATCCCACTTGTATGTGAGGTTAAGGAGCTTAAGTATGTTAAGAAGACAGTTGTTGAGACTGCTGATGCTGAGATCGCTGCTGCAGGCGTAGATCTGAAGTACGAAGTTGGTACAATGATCGAGATCCCTAGAGCTGCTCTTACAGCTGATGACATCGCTAAGGAAGCTGACTTCTTCTGCTTCGGTACAAACGATCTGACTCAGATGACATTCGGTTTCTCAAGAGATGACGCTGGTAAGTTCCTCAATGCTTACTATGATGCAAAGATCTACGAGAACGATCCATTTGCTAAGCTCGACCAGAACGGCGTAGGCAAGCTCATGGAAATGGCTCTTGAGCTTGGTAAGCCAGTTAATCCAAAGCTCCACTGCGGTATCTGCGGTGAGCACGGCGGCGACCCTTCATCTGTTGAGTTCTGCCACAAGATTGGTCTTGATTATGTATCATGTTCACCATTCCGTGTACCTATCGCTAGACTTGCTGCTGCTCAGGCTGCAATCGCTAATAAGTAATACACCGCATATGGTAGACATTTTGATTTGGTAATCAAATAAAGGAATCCCCTATACTTCATAATGGAGTGTAGGGGATTTTTTTTGCTTGACTCCATTTTGTGAATGACAAGTATATGTATTTTGTGTATACTTGATATGGTTACAAAAATTGAAATAAAGTAAAAGAACGAAAACAGGGGGGGAGTATAATGCTGGAAGATGAACAGAAGAAAATAATCACATATCACAGAATCTGGTTTGTACGTCTGATTGCAATGATTGTGGCATGTCAGGCATTGAAACAGTTAATTGGTGCATCACCATTGTGGAGAGAAGAATATCCATTTGGGCTTGCTTTTTACACGAAGTATGCCAGACTTTGCAATCTGGATGATTTTGTTAAAGTGTATGGTGCAAATTTCTGGCTAGGACTGAAAGTGTTATTTACCTGCGCATTGGTGTGCTATGTTCTGGCATGGATTATGCAGAAGGTAAATGAAAAAACTTCGGCGCGTCTGGATTTGTTCGCGGATGTGACAGTAATTGCAGTTTTGATTGTCGATTTTATAAGCAATCTGTATTGTTTTAAGGCACATGTTTATGCAGAACAAAGTACAGTTTTGTATTTTGTGCGAATAGCTGTGATGATAATTGTTTTGCTTATCCACATATACGAGTATCGGCGAAATAAGAATTTGTTTGATAAGGAGACCAAATTGATGCGCGGAAAGAATAAGGACGGCAACTTCATGGCTCCTTTCTCGCCGTTGAAATGGGGAGATGCTTTTACAGAAGGGAATAGCTGGCATTATACATGGTCGGTTTTTCACGATCCGCAGGGATTGATCGATTTGATGGGGGGACGAAAAGAATTCATCACTATGCTGGATTCCGTATTTGCTGTTCCTCCCGTATTTGATGATAGTTATTATGGACAGGTTATCCATGAGATTCGTGAAATGCAGATTATGAATATGGGTAACTATGCACATGGCAACCAGCCGATCCAGCATATGATTTATCTGTACAATTATGCCGGTGAGCCTTGGAAAGCCCAATACTGGCTACGTCAGGTGATGGACCGTATGTACACTCCGACACCGGATGGCTATTGTGGTGACGAAGATAACGGACAGACTTCCGCCTGGTATGTATTCTCTGCTCTTGGCTTTTATCCGGTTGCTCCCGGAACGACACAATATGTATTGGGCGCACCTTTGTTTAAGAAAGCCACTTTGCATTTTGAAAATGGAAAGAGCTTGGTTGTCAATGCACCGGAGAACAGCGACAAGAATATCTATATCGAGTCTATGTCTTTTAACGGAAAGAATTATACGAAAAACTATCTGGAACATTTCGAACTGCTGAAAGGCGGTGTCTTGGATATCAAAATGGGAGATGAGCCGAATATGAACAGAGGAGTGAGTCCGGAAGATTTTCCATATTCATTTTCAGTAAATGAAAAACAAAAGAAATAAACAATGGAGATACTAAAGAAAACAGGAAAATTTTTATTGGGCGTCGTGATCGGAGTTGCCATCATGATGTTTGCCGATAGGTATTATGTCAAAGGAAAACGGTTGATCGCCGATAACCTGCCGAAAGAACCGGTAGAATATGTTAACCCTTATATGGGGAACATCAGCCATCTGCTAGTGCCGACTTATCCGACCGTCCATCTGCCTAACAGTATGTTGCGCGTCTATCCCGAACGTGGTGATTTTACGGGAGACCGGTTGGGTGGGTTGCCTCTCATCGTGACAAGCCATCGAGGTAGTTCGGCTTTCAACCTGAGTCCTTATCAGGGTGATGAGGCGGGTCTGAAACCTGTTATCCAGTATAGTTACGATCGGGAAAAGATTGTCCCGTATCGATATCAGGTATATTTGGATGAGGCGAATATCGAGGTCGATTATGCTCCATCTCACCAGAGCGCGGTTTATAGCCTTACGTTCGAGAAAGACGGACCGGCTTATTTGGTGTTCAATAGCCGGAATGGAGAGTTGAAATGTGATGGAAACACTGTCAGTGGTTTTCAATATGTAGATAAGAAAACAAAGGTCTATTTATATGCCGAAACAGACAAGACACCGGAGAAATCCGGTGTCCTGGCCAGTGGAACCGTGAAGTATGGTAAATCGTCCGTAGAGGGAAAAGATGCCGCCTTGACATTGGCTTTCTCCGGTCAGAAAGAGATCGGTGTGCGCTATGGAATCTCTTTTATTAGCACAGAACAAGCCCGGAAGAACCTGGAACGTGAGATCAACTCATATGATGTAAGTGCAATCGCCCGGATCGGACGAAACGAATGGAACGATGCTTTAGGCAAGATACAGGTAAGTGGAGGAAGTGAAAACGACAAGACCGTTTTCTATACTTCCTTATACCGTTGTTATGAACGTCCGGTGAATCTGAGCGAAGACGGTAAATACTATAGTGCTTTTGATGGCAAGATACATGAAGACGGTGGCCGTTCGTTCTATACCGACGACTGGATTTGGGATACCTATCGTGCTACCCATCCGCTTCGTATCCTGATCGATAAAGAACGTGAGACCGATATTATCAACTCCTATCTCTTGATGGCCCAGCAGATGGGGACGAACTGGATGCCGACATTCCCTGAAGTGCCCGGCGACTCCCGCCGTATGAACTCCAACCATGCCGTT
>OGLE01000518.1_pt1 | contig 37602 bp, 40 predicted proteins | sample 1572671 | NCBI WGS metagenome assembly OGLE01 (sample SAMEA2581923, study PRJEB24529) | metagenome | biome: Human gut stool | place: China | collected 2011 | reverse complement strand
AGTACATTTTGGGACTGAAGTTGAGAGCCAGAGCCACTGGCGAGCTCAAGACCGAGAATCTTGACACCTCCATCAAGCTCATCAATCTGGCAGCTCCTGCAACGGAGAATCCGGGTAATCCGGATGATACCGGCAAGGACACCCCATCAGGTGGTGGCAGCCAGACCACAGGTGGTGGTGGCAGCCAGACTGGTGGCAGCGGAACCACGGATAGCGGTTCTACAGATGAAGGCGGCGGCGACAACGTAAATTTTTAGCCGATAATCGTATCATCCGATAGAAGGGAGCCGTATGGTGTCAGGGGCATTCCGAGAGCATCAAGTGGCAGGAATCATCTGCAACAATCATCAAAAGCAAGCTCTGCACGGGTGCCTGGGTTATATAGCTTCCTTCTTAGGATATTTCCCTAGTTATGAACATTTCAGTAGAATCAAGTTTTAGTAAATCATCAGCCTATGAGAAAAGAAACCATCAAGAAGATCATCAATCTTATCATCACGGTACTTACTGCCATCGCCTCTGCCGTCTGTGTGCAGAGCTGCAAGGGATAGTAAGTTAACATTTAACATTAAAAATCAAACACTAAGCGCAATGAGAAAGATCAATTTAATCGTCATCCACTGCAGTGCCACCCGAGTTACCCAGGACTTCACGGTAGGCGAATTGGAGGCGTGTCATTTAGCCCGAGGTTTCCGTGACATCGGTTATCACTATTACATCACAAAGGACGGAGTGATTTATCCGTGCCGTCCGGAGTCGGAGCCTGGAGCTCATGCCCGTCATTACAATGCCCACAGCATCGGCATCTGTTACGAGGGTGGTCTGGATGCCGATGCCCGTCCTGCCGACACCCGCACGCCAGCGCAGAAGGCAGCGATGCGAGAGCTTCTGAAGAGTCTCTGTACCGACTATCCCGAAGCCGAGATTCTGGGTCATAGAGATCTCCCTGGTGTTCACAAGGAGTGTCCATCTTTCAATGTCAAGAAGTGGCTCACCTCCATCCATTTCCACATATAATTCTCCATACTCTTCTCATACTTTCATTTTCACTCCCCAATCTTATGTCCCGCATAAGATTGGGGCTTTTTGATAAAATCTGTGTTTTCCTTGGGATAGAAAAAGCTACTAGCTTTTTAAGGTATAAATCCCAGCAAGTTCTTTGATATATTTCTGTTCATCCTCATCATCAGGTCTATCAACAGGAATACGCGCGACATAACTCGTAAAACGCATCATCATCTGTTCGATAAAAGGATGCTTCATTTGACCTATTGGTTCTAATGAGTTCAGCTGTTCCAAATCCAACGACCTGATATGCTGAAAATCAACAACGACACAATCCAGATCTAAAACAGGCCGAGGATCAAAAAAGAAATGCCTACAGATATTCTTATTGTGTATATAATCTTTTAAGAATCTAGTCAAAGCATCCCATTGTTTCCTTTTTAGTAGACCATCCGTTGAATCTTTCACAAGACTTTGGAATTCCTTCGACGCTCCAAGAACCTCGGCAGCTGGCTCAAGTGCTGCCACCATCAAGAATCCGCTATGGTCATGTTCCAAGTCACAAGCATTGGTGATGACAATACCTAAGGGATTGTCATCACCAAGACCCCAATCAACACCATCTACGATGGTTCCTTGGGTAAAATCCCCATTAAATTCAGAAATCCAGATGCTCATTCTTCCACTGTTATTATTTCACCTAAAGTTTTACCATTGTATGTTTTTTTAAACCACTTAGATTGAGACAATCTCTTATATCTCTCCCTAAGATTCTTTTTTTTAGGGAAAAGATAGATTTTATCTTGCAATATAGGTTCATCACTAGCAGAACTAGTGTAAGCGAAAGAACATGCATTGGCAGTAAAATCAGAGTTCAATTCACTGGCATTGGCATTTACGCTCAACGCAGTCATTGTCATAGCCATGAATGCATAAAAGCTTTGACTACTTTTTGTCATTGTTGTTTTATCCATAATTCTAAGCAATTATTCATTAAACAATTTATTGACAACTTGCGCTTCTATTCTAGAAATAGAAGCTTCTATCATTTCCCTTAGTTGCGCTGCATTTGGTATCGAATCCATATTTTGGTTATGATGATGATTTATGTTGACAAATATACCATCATCCACCCCCATTCTAGGCTCGACATCAATATTCGCCACCTGATTTTCGTCTACCCCAATTCGTAAAGTCAACTTGCCACAAAGATGAAAATTACTATCAGGGTGAACATTATTTTTTATGAAACGATTCCACATCCAGACTTCAGCATTCTCACCTAGTCCTAGGATTTCCTTTTCAAAATTAATGCCATAAGCAGACAAAGACATATTAAAATTAGGAATCTCCACCTTTTCTATTTCAGCCTTTACTGCTTCCACATACTTCACGAGACTATCAATATTTTGAGCCTTAACTATCAACTTAGCTGGATTAATCACTACCAATGGATATGGTTTATTATTTACAGCAATAGTATAACCATCAGGCATTAAGCCATTGACAGTTTCGTAAGGCATACCAAACAGTTCTCTGCAAAACTTTGCATCCATCTGTGGCATAATCGTCATCGGTTGACTCCATACTGCCACATACGATAAACACATATCTTTCTTTTCCATAATCTGCTAATATTTATATTTTCTTTGTGCAAAAGTAATCAAATTCTTGTAAAATCAGCTATTTTTTACCGTATTTTATCAATTTTGCTCAAAAATAACATAAAAATAATCGTTTTTCTTTATTTTATGCATGTCTATCCATGAAAAGAAGAGCTTAAAACTCTCAACCTGTATATCCGCTCAACTCCATATTGCATATCTCAAAATAATGTTGTAACGTAAGTATCCGCTTACGCTTTTGAGTAAATATCATTCTGACAAGAGAGGCTATCTTCTCGGTCTTAGACTTGCTTTTAGCTTCAACCTTGGCCAGTTTATATCAGCGTGACCTTTTATATACCAACAAGCATACGAGCCTAAAAGATAAGCCAGCAGAGTAATGGTATTGATGCGCCAGCCCCTTCCCCCAGGCGGTCCCAGCCCGCAAAACCTGGCGTAGACCTTTGATGGTCCGACAACCTTATAGCGAAGCGGTTCTGAGCACCGGAGGGCGGTTACATCCTCTCGTCCCTGAGGGAAGAGAGGCTTGGAGAGAAAGGTGGAGCCTTCCTTAAGGGTAAGGAAGGTTTCTGTCCCCTACAAGGGGAACCGAAGGGGTCGTAAAGACTATTGAAGGTAGGTTTTCGAAAAACATCACCTTTTCGAAGCATTCCTTTGTTTCCATAATTCTGATTTTTAAGAATTCGGATGCAAAGGTAAATACTTAATGTGTTAAAACCTTACGCTGTAATGGTGATATACGGTTCTTGTCAAACTTCTGATAATACAAATGGCGCATAGTATTAATACGTTTTTCAATTTGAAGTTAACTTCTTCAAATCGTAATACATGAGGCGCGTATGCAACGACTTGGTCATGTCATAACCAAGATTCTCTGCTTCTTGCTGTTCCGTCGAAAATAAAAACAAGAATTCATTCTTTTGATAAAAATCCAATGGAACCATACAGTTATAGGCATCAACTATCAAAAAACGACATCCAGTTTTATTTTCTTCATCAATAAACCAAGATTTTATGAAATCCAATAATTCTGACCCTATACCTTGATGACGAAAGTCAACATTAATTCCAAGCCTTCCTATAAGTACAGCAGGATACCTACGCATTCGTTTCTCTCTAGGAATATCATGAGACTGTTTACGACCACGACTATTAGGTATGACATCTACTCTAATACTATCATTAGACAAAGTAAACATACAAACAATGGTTTTAGGATCATCATCCAGCACAAAGCAATAAGTTTTACCAAGCAATTCTGCTTTATAACGCATTGCATCGTGTAGAAAGAAATCATCCAAATCCTCATCTCCACAAGTAAAAGGATGGCAAATTGAAAGAATCTCGTCATCCATCTTTTTAAGTTTACACTTATCTAATAAAAATCCCATAATTACATTCCTGCTTTTTTTAATATAGCACGAGCTATAGCTATTTTCTCAGAAAAATCAACACGCTCTTTACTTTTCATAACCTCATCAGCATTGTTGATAAAGCGCATAGCTTCATCACCATGAAGAGTCGGAATAACCTTTATATCTATTGCCATAATCTAATCTCCTATTATTTAGTTTATATAACTTGCCGCCAAAATTACGCTTTTTTCTTGAATCCACCAAGAAAATCACAAGAAATCTGCAAGTTATCAGCCAATTACTACAAATTCAACAGTGAACTATTAACAGTAAACTATAAACTGCTATTCCCCAGGCGGTCCCAGCCCGCAAAACATGGCGCAGGGCTTTGATGCCCCGCCAACCTTATAGCTCAGCGGTTCCGAGCACCGGAGGGCGGTTTTCTCCCTCGCTCCTGAGGAGAGAGGGCTGGGGTGAGAGGTGGAGCCTTCCTTAAGGGTAAGGAAGGACGGGGAGGTTTTCGAAAAAAGCTATTCTTTCACAATCACTTCAAATGTCTTGAAGATAAGCTTAATGTCATACCAGAAGCTGGCATTCTTTACATACTCCAGATAGAGTTTGATCTTCTCCTGCATGATTACATGAATGTAATAATCCTCAGGATCAGCAGCCTTCTCCATTAACTCATTCTCATTTCTGAACTTGATACTGGCAGGGTCAGTGATTCCTGGCCTTACATCCAGCACATGCATTTGCTCAGGAGTCCAATAGTTTACATAGTGACGAACCTCGGGTCTTGGACCCACCAGACTCATATCACCAATAAAGACATTGATCAGCAGAGGAAGCTCATCAAACTTGTACTTTCTGATGTAATACCCCGAGCGGGTTACTCTTGGATCCCTACCACCGATGGTAACCAGCGAACCCTTATCAGCCCCAACTCTCATCGAGCGGAACTTGAAAATGCGGAAATCCCTGTTATGTCTTCCCACTCTCACCTGACGGTAGAACACCGGTCCCTTACTATCCAACTTAATCCAGATAGCCAAAATCAAAAGAAGCGGACCCAAAACAATGAGTAAATGTAGCTTAATAAAATAAAGTAGAAACCGTTGTCCGTATACAAGTAACATGATAAGACGCTATCGCATCTACAGTTCAATCACGATGTTTCAGTTTATATATTTTTACGACTTTCCTAAAATTCTCCAAAGCTTTGCTTTTTTCCTCATCCGAAATGGGCAAAGATGATAACAATGCTAGTAATTGTGTACGAACTGTATCTGTTTTTTCCGACTCCATCTTTTTCTTTGCCCGTTCTAAAGCCAAATCAGGTCTAAAGAGTTTACAAGTTTCAATTGTAAAACGACCCTTCTTTGTTTTCCCAACATATATAATACCATCCTTAAGTTCTATATGGTCTGAATATTTATCGAGGAATGGATTAACAATCAAGAAGTCTTTGCTGTCTGTTGGATAAGCAACAGCATATCGATTTCTCAACACCTCTTTATCTCCCTTAAAATTATTACATTTATCACAAGCAAAGCATAGATTGCAAGGTTCGAACATCCATTGAGGATGTGGAGCTTTCGGAACGATGTGATCACGTTGCAAGAAACAGCATGCTATAGGCAACTCCGTACGACAATAAGCACATCTGCAATTCTGTTCATAGTACATATGTTCACGCATATGATCCTTGAATTCAGTTATACCTGTCTTTTTAGAATTCCAATCTCCAGAATCAAGTCCTTTATTTGCTAGTTCCTCAATAGCAAGTTTTTCTTTCTCAGTAGGATGATACGGATTTTGCACAATGTAGTCTTCCTCTTCTGTCATAGCTCATCATTTATATGCGTCTATAATTGTGTTCAGAACCATTTTCATCGGATCCACATCACTTAAATGCAGTGAAATCTCCTGCAGTTCATTCAATTCGTCTGCAACAGCTCCTTTACTTATTGTATCATTCCCCATCTGTTCTAAAAGCTTGGATATACGTTCGCCGAAATATCGGTTTCTATCGGTTGCAGTCTTGAAAACTTTAAGAAGTACTTCCTCAGCAGACCATCCGTAAGTATTTTCTCCTATTCGATTGGCAATAAGATTACCATCTTCATCCTTTTCCCACTGAGAAACAGAAGATCTGTTCATAGGTAAATCTGATACGAGCATATGACTATGTGTGGCTATCAGCAGATGACACACCTGATCTTTCAATGCCCTGTCAAGGTTATCGATGATTGTCATCTGCCAATTGGGATGAAGACTAAGTTCTGGCTCATCTATAAGAATTAACGTATGAGAATCACTTGCTGCTGTAGAAATACTAAGCACCATAGAAAGCATAGCAAACTCACCGGAACTCATTTCTTCTGAAGCAATCTGTTTTCCATTCTTATAGAACACAACACTAGCAGTTTGAACCAGATCATATTGTTTCAACTTATAGATATAATTCAAATCTTCATTTTCAGCTAATGAATTTTTATCAATATCTATATTATAGTTACACGTAGGTTGCTTGGCAAACTCCCTATTCTTATAAAAATCATAGAGTTCTTTAACTTTGTTACTCCTTTGCGCAGGGGTAAGTTTGCTGTATTCTTTGTCTATTTGCACATGCTGAAAAACATGATCATATACACTACCATTTTTCTTGGATTTTAAAACTATTGAGTAATTCAAAGTTATAGTGTGATCATATCCTATAAAATCCAAGATGGAAGATAAATTTTGCCGCTGTCTATCGTCCATGTTCTCCTTCAAAGCGAACAATAACCGAAAAGCAATAGCAGAGGATGATATCATATTTCCATTAACATGAGCCCCTACATATTTATAATATGGCACATCATACCTGGTTTGAGAAGAACCATTCACCTTTTGAACAGGGAACTTATCAAATGCGCCAAAATTACATGCAACTATAGAAGGAACGCGCAGTTTCTTCGAAGCTAGGAACCTGTTATCTATTTTAGTAAGAAAAGTTCTACCGATTCTTATCACCTCACAACAGACACCATCAATATGGTACTTAACCCCTTTGAGCCTCGCCTTATTAGCAGATGACATTTTCTGCTTTAAATTATTTATATAAGCATGAAGGTCTACAAAGAAATCCACCATTTCCTTTAATAAGGTACTCTTACCGACACCATTGCAACCTATCAATACAGAGTAAAGAGGTGCTTTATCTTGGCTATCAAAAGAGGCTATCGGCAAACGTGTCGCTTTCCCTTGTGGCGTTAGCAATATTAACTCCTCTATCCAAAAGTTTTTGCAGTCCTGTTTATATTGAGGTTCTTCAATTGTCGTATAATTCTCCAACGATTTCGTGAAGCTATTACCAGAGACTTCCATATCTCTGTTTGCGCGACTAGGAGAACCATATTCGTCTAAAGCTATATTTCCAAGAATTTTCAGAGGAGATTTTGGAGCACTACCAGATACACTCTTCTGTTCACTCTTTTCAATCAACTTTATAAAATCCAGATCTACATTTCGTAGATTTAATATCAGATTAGCAAGATCATCCGATATTTTGGTACTTGGCTCAAGATGTGATTCATCAATGTCTAATGCCTTTAGAATCGCACTAAATGCTTGCAGCCCAATATTTGCTTCCCGTAATAGTTTATTTAATCTCACAGACATAAGTTATGCTCTTTTTGATATTCATTGAAACTCTTCGTTGACCATAAATACAACTCATTCACCATATAAGTTGCTTTAAACGATGATTTATGAGAGTTAATCTTCCAGACGATTTTTTCTCAGATAATCACTCAACGTATTGTCACCATCAGCATGAACAAAGCATTCTTGCAAGAAACGCCTATAGAACCTGATGCTTGCAAAATGCTTTCTTAGATCAGACATCATTGCATCTATCTTTTCCTCGTACTCATCACCCAAATAATTGGATGCTACAAATTTATCAATGAACAGGTGAATGTTATGCTGTTCTTTATTGACAGAGAAATAATCTATCAGTTTTTGTTCTATAGGAAAAGAATCAAACTGACGCTTAGGCATAGACTCATTATAAACAATTGAAGTCTCTACAAATGAGCATAACTTTGATTTTCCCAGAAACTGTTCTATCTTAGGCTTCACTAAATCCAAGAATTTTTGAGTATTTTCATTGAGCATATTATGCAATTCCTCAGAACTATAGATGCACTCTGGGTAATATATAGCATTTCCCTCATAGTCTTGATTTACAAAGTAGGGAATCATCTTACACAAAACCTTTTGCAAGATGTAGATGCTGCGCAAAGGATTCTGAATAGATTCAAAGTAATCGCGCAAAATATCTTTTATAAGGTTTACCTTATCATCATCAATGCGAACCTTCAAAAGTACATCTCGATACAGTGAGCCAATTTTGTCAAGTCCATACCCATTATACTTTTCCGTCCATTCCGTCAACAGTACAAAGAAATTCTTAATCGTATTTTCATCCAAACCTTTCAGCCACTGTTCATCCATCATCTGATAAATTGACGAAGCCTTACTGAATACACCAACATTAGATTCCTTTATATATGATTTAATCGTCTCTGGAGAAGAACTCTTCAGAAGATTAGTAAAATCTGTCAAGCTCATTTGATATGCATAAGGTCGGAAGCTAAAATAAGTAAGCACCTTATCTTGCCTTCTTATACTATTACGCGGAGGCATAGGTGTATTCCGAGACAACGACGGGAACAAGACTTGCAATAATCTAATAGAACCATTACAGAATTTACGAGCCACTAACGTATCCCTATTTATGAGTTCAACATATTTAGAATCTGAGATATTGGTCTGTAAGAAATTCCAAAGATTCTCGCGGAACATCTTAAAACCAGCATCATCGGTAAACTCAAACAAAAGAATCAGAAACAGCTCCTTCACATTGAAGTCTGCAACTACCTTTTGCTTATCTATATAGTCAATGTTTAGCATAAACACATTAACCAACCTCTTTGCATCTCGGAAATTTGCAATATAGTCCTTTAGGTATATATTAATCTCACTTAAATTCATCTCCAAGTTATTCAACTGATTTTGAAGTTCCACACCATAATGAGTATGCGACCGCAGTTCTGTATTAAACAAATGTGTTAACAGATAATCTTCATATAGAGGAAACATCAATTCCAATTGGAATATTTTCTTCAGATATTCATCAGGCTTTTTAATTTGGTCTTGAAGCGACTGAAGCACATATTCCTTATCACAAGTAACAACATAAATTATATGATTAAAATCTGCAGTATTCCTTATCAACTTCAAAACCTCAAAGATTTCCTTCCCTTGAAGTCTGTCAATATCATCTATAAGAATATAGAGATTACCATCTAGGAGATTCAACCCCATCGACAACCTTTCTCTCAAAGCAGACAGATCATTGTTTCCACCGAGTTTAAAAGCTTCACTTACTTTATCAGCAAGCGTATTATCACTCCACCTAAACAAGAGTTTGACATACTCATCAATTTCATCTTCTAGCTCGACACCAAGTTCATCAAGCTTACCGTTCAAGGTGTGAAAGAAATCCTGGATAATAGTTTCAGTAGAACTACTTAGCCATGGATTAAAGTCCACGAAATTCAGTCCCCTTTTGTGCATATCCTCCTTGAGATAGCCCAAAAAGGTAGTTTTACCTGTACCCCAACTGCCGGTAAGCGATACAGCAAATGATTTTTCGCTAGTATTTGTTTTCTCCAATCTTGCCAATAAACTCTCAGCATATTTATCCCATCCCACATTTTGCAGTTCATCCTGTCTATAACAATCAGCTACGAATCCATCAGCATCAGATACTGTTGAGTTTTTAAAACCTGAAAAGTATTTACTTAATTCAATAACAAATAGGCAGAAAAGAAAAGAGAAAGCCAAGGATAGGTATTCTATAGCCAGAGGATGCCTTGAGGTGCATATCACTACCAAAATAATAGATATCCCATAGACGAGGCAACGACAAAGTCTAAATACCTTTCTTGGTAATTGCTTATCCAACATATATACAGCCCCTATTAAAAGAAGGACGAAATTAAGCGCATAGAAAATTTGATTATTATGAATCTGCCAGAATATCCCTTTGCACCAATCCATAGCCTTGCTGTCAGAAGGCAATATATCTCCATATAAACAAAGTACCGATACCTCTATATATGCGATGAGATAATACCAAATATCCGATTTCGATTTATATAGATTCATTATTTTTGCCATAATATGCTAAACATGTATTCCTTATACCCTATACAGTATTCATAAGATGGTATTGATGCGCCTGCCGTCAAACACTCACAATCCCGTGGGAAACTCCAATATCTACCAATCTAATGAAACTTCATTGTACCCCAACCAATTATTCCTCTTTACCCCCAATTACATTCTTGATAATTTCATCAACAACATAATCAAAGTAACGAGCCTTTAAATACGTATTATTACGTCTCATAACTTCATCAACATTAAACTGATCAATTATATGAGTAACAAAGAATGAGCTTTTACTTAAGGGCTTGTTTAACCAAGAATCCTCAATTGGTATTGTGAATTCAGGATAATGATTTTTTGTAGATATCAATACGGCATAAAACAAGCCATCTTCATAATCCTGCAAATACTCATTTGAAAGAACCAATGCAGGGTGTGGCAAGATGCTTCCATCAGGCAATTCAAATGGAACCTCTACAATTTCTCCTTGATTTACTCTAGTTACAGCCATTTTGATATTGCTTTAATTGTTCTTGGCGACTTCTTATGCTTATATTGTCGATAATCAATATTCGACAAATCAGGATGTTCCATTTCATCCCAAGATGGGAATTGTGACAACTCTGCGGAAAGTTCAGCATCCGTCTTAGTACGATACTTACTACGATATTCTTTTACCGGCTTACCATTAAGAATAACTAAGCAAGTGTATAATTTATCAATATCCTTAGAAGAATATATTGCATCCATAAGACAATGTCTCATTTCCTGAACAGACAAAGGAGGCCTTACGACTGGAGTTGGCTCAGCAACCATACCAGCCGCAGCATTATCTTCTGTTATTTTATATCTATTTTCTTCCATACCTTTGTATTTTATGTTAGATGCTGCCAAAATTACGCTTTTTTCTTGAATCCACCAAGAAAATCACAAGAAATCTGCAAGTTATCAGCCAATTACTACAAATTCAACAGTGAACTATTAACAGTAAACTATAAACTGCTATTCCCCAGGCGGTCCCATCCCGCACAACATGGCGTAGACCTTTGATGGTCCGACAACCATAAAGCGAAGTGGTTCCGAGCACCGGAGGGCGGTTACATCCCTTGCCCTTTTGGAAAGGGCGAGGGCTTGGGAGTGGGTTAAGGACCCTCCCGCTGGGGAGGGACAGGTGGGGCAAATACAGCACTGTAGGGCGGTTACATCCTCTCGTCCCTGAGGTTTCTGTCCCCCGGAAACGGGGGAACCGAAGGGGGTGTAAAGACCATTGAAGAGAGGCTTGGTGAGAAAGGTGGAGCCTTCCTTAAGGGTAAGGAAGGACGGGTAGGTTTTCGAAAGAAGCTATTCTTTCACAATCACTTCAAATGTCTTAAAGATAAGCTTGATGTCATACCAGAAGCTGGCATTCTTTACATACTCCAGATAGAGCTTAATCTTCTCCTGCATGATTACATGGATGTAATAATCCTCAGGATCAGCAGCCTTCTCCATTAACTCATTCTCATTTCTGAACTTGATACTGGCAGGGTCAGTGATTCCTGGCCTTACATCCAGCACATGCATTTGCTCAGGAGTCCAATAGTTTACATAGTGGCGAACCTCAGGTCTTGGACCCACCAGGCTCATATCACCAATAAAGACATTGATCAGCTGAGGAAGCTCATCAAACTTGTACTTTCTGATGTAATAACCCGAACGGGTAACTCTTGGATCCCTTCCACCGATGGTAACCAACGAACCCTTATCAGCCCCTACTCTCATCGAACGGAACTTGAAGATGCGGAAATCCTTATTATGTCTTCCCACTCTCACCTGACGGTAGAACACCGGTCCCTTGCTATCCAACTTAATCCAGATAGCCAAAACCAAAAGGAGCGGACTCAATATGATGAGTCCGCATCCAGATGCAATGATATCAAATAATCTCTTCATAGAATCCCTACTTCACGCATTCCTTGAAACATTCGATTACATACTCCAAGTCCTCATCCGTCATCTTGGTGTTCAGAGGCAGAGTAATCTCATTCTCAAACATGTGGAAAGCATTTGGGAAATCCGTGATGTCGAATCCCAACTTCTTGTAGGCAGTCATCATAGGCAGTGGCTTGTAATGTACATTGGTAGCCACGCCACGCTCTGCCATCATCTCAATCACCTTGTTTGTCTCCTCACGGGTCTTACCCAGGAGGCGAACGATATAGAGATGACCGGAAGAAGTATGCTCCTCGTTATAGTGAGGCAATACAGCCACGTTCATGTCCTTGAACGCCTTATTGTAACGCTCAATCATCTGACGACGACGCTCCAGCATACCCTTGTAACGGTTTATCTGAACCAGACCGATGGCAGCCACCACGTCTGTCATATTGCACTTATACCAAGTACCGATGATATCATACTCCCAGGCATCCAGCTTCGTCTTAGCCAAGGCATCCTTGTTCTGACCATGCAAGCTCAGCAGCTGAGCCTTGCGATACAGGTTTTCGTTCCAGGTCTCCCCATCAATTTCAGGCACACCGCTGAAGGTATTCTCAGGATTCTTATCCAAATCCTTCACCACCTTCTCATTACCGAAAGGAAGATTCCACGACAAGGCACCACCCTCAGCAGTAGTGAAGTTCTTGACAGCATGGAAACTGAATGAAGAGAAGTCAGCGATGCTACCCACCATCTTTCCATGACGTGAAGCACCGAAGGCATGGGCAGCATCACAACAGACAGCGATACGGCCTATCATCTTCTGAAGATCTGTCTTAGGAGTAAACATCTCCTTCTTGCTTTCCACGATAGCGAAGATGCGGTCGTAATCGCAAGGGATACCACCGAGATCCACAGGAATCACCGCCTTGGTCTTAGGAGTGATGGCCTTCTCCAATGCCTCGTAATCCATTTCAAGACAATCCTTCTGCACATCAACGAAGACGATGGTTGCACCCACGTGGTTAACAACAGATGCACTTGCCGTATAAGTATAAGCAGGAACGATAACCTCATCCCCCTCGCCTACGCCAAGCAATCTCAGCGCCATTTCTGCACAGGCTGTCTGCGAGTTCAGGCAAACCGCCTTCTTCACGCCAACAAACTCAGCCACTTCCTTTTCCAATTTCTTAGTACGTGGACCAGTTGTAATCCAACCAGACAAAATAGCATCACGCACCTCACTAGCCTCAGCCTCCGTCATATCAGGTGGAGAGAAAGGCACATTTCTTCTTTTCAAATCTGTACTCATATTATTTGATTTTTTGAAATATACTTCTTAAAGGATCATCAAAAAGAAATATAAAACAAGAGATAAATTATTAAAAATTATTTTTCTTCACATAAAACATCTTCTTCCAACCATTTCCCAAGACATTCATAAAAACCCAGAATGTGGCTACAAGAGGATTCATTTCTTCTGCCTTACGGAACAACGGATAATGAGCCCAAATACGCTTCCATAATGGTTTGGGAGTAATGCTAACTTTGCGACGACGATACTTTGCCAGGTTTTCTTTCAGTAAATAACAATCAGCCTTTTGAACAACTTTCAGCCACATAGCCGTATCGTTGTTCTTCTTAACATCATTAATCTGAATAAGACCTATTTTGCTTGCATCATACATTACTGCCAAACAACCAGGCCAACAACATGCATACATATCAAATTTACCTACTTTAGACAAACCTGAAACATAGATATCTAAGTCCTTGCCATCCTCGCTTATCTCTGTATATTCATGATAAGAGAAGGCATAATCATTCTCCACCATAAACTTCAACTGGTGCTCTAATTTTTCAGGCATCCATAAATCGTCAGAATCAAGGAATGCAATCCATCTACCCTTTGCTCTGCGAAGAGCATTATTGCGAGTAATAGCTGCTCCACTATTCCTAGGATTGCACTCATATTTGATGCGACTATCCTTATCCATATATGGACGGATTACCTCAAGTGTATTATCGATAGAACAATCATCCTGTATCAGCAATTCCCAATTCTGATAGGTCTGAGTTTGAATACTTCTTATTGTCTCACAGATAAAAGGAGCGCATGCCCATGTTGGAGTGATAATTGATACTAATCCGTAATCATCCATAATACTAGTCTCTTCTAAAGATGTCACGTGTATAAACCTTATCCTTTACATCATCCAGACAAGCATCGTAACGGTTGGCGATGATGGCATGGCTCTGTGCCTTGAAGGCTTCGAGGTTGTTCTCTACTCTACTACCAAAGAAGGTGCTACCCTCTTCCAAGGTTGGCTCATAGATGATAACCTCAGCGCCCTTTGCCTTGATACGTTTCATGATGCCCTGGATGGCAGACTGGCGGAAGTTATCGCTGTTTGACTTCATGGTCAGGCGATAGACACCAATCACACAGTTGTGCTCCTTGCTGGCATCATAGCTGTTAGCATCGGCATAGCTGTAATAGTCTGCCTTCTGGAGTACGGCATCAGCAATATAGTCCTTACGGGTACGGTTGCTCTCTACGATTGCCTCAATCAGGTTCTCTGGAACATCGGCATAGTTTGCCAGGAGCTGCTTGGTATCCTTTGGCAAACAATAGCCACCATAGCCGAAGCTTGGGTTGTTGTAATGGGTGCCGATTCGTGGGTCAAGACCTACACCATCGATGATTGCCTTGGTATCGAGTCCCTTTACCTCTGCGTATGTATCCAACTCATTGAAGTAGCTTACTCGGAGTGCCAGATAGGTATTGGCAAAGAGCTTGACTGCCTCAGCTTCCTTCATGCCCATGAAGAGAGTATCAATGTTCTCCTTGATGGCACCTTCCTGGAGTAGAGCGGCGAAGGTCTTGGCTGCATCCTTCAGCATCTCAACATTAGTTACAGACTTGATAGCCTCGTTCTCCTCTGCGAACTCAGGACGCTCGATAATCTTTGGATAGCCTACGATGATACGGCTTGGGTAAAGGTTATCATAGAGTGCCTTGCTCTCACGGAGAAACTCTGGAGAGAAGAGGAGGTTGAACTTCTTTACGCCTTTCTTGGCATACTTCAAGTAGAGGTTGCGGGTGTAACCTACAGGGATGGTGCTCTTAATGACCATCACTGCATCTGGGTTTACCTCCAGAACCAGATCAATGACTTCTTCTACATGGGTTGTATCGAAGTAGTTCTTCACTGGGTCGTAGTTGGTTGGTGCTGCAATCACTACGAAGTCCGCATCCTTATAGGCTGATTTGCCGTCAAGGGTTGCCACGAGGTTCAATGGCTTTTCAGCCAAATACTTTTCGATGTAATCGTCCTGGATTGGAGAAATCTTATTGTTGAGTTTCTCCACCTTCTCTGGGATTACATCTACTGCTGTTACATGATGGTGCTGAGACAATAGCGTTGCTATGCTCAGACCGACGTAGCCGGTACCGGCTACTGCTACTTTTATATCTTTAAAATCATTCATACCAATCGATTCTTATTTTTTTTCAAATTTATTTATTCATATTTTGAGATAATTTCTCTATATCATCTTTTGCAAGTATATATCCATAATCTTTAAGCTGTAAAAATCTGTCATGAAATGTTACATCGTCAAGCAAGACCTTCTTACCAGACAGATAAGCTTGAAGCAAAACAGTCGTATAACTACCTACAGCATACTCCATATTTCTGATGGAATCTATGATACTTACTTCTTTTGGAAGTTCAATATCTTCCTCCGATACATATTTTTTCAAAATAGTAAGATCAGTATATCTAGGATGTATGCGATATTTTACAGTTTTACCATTTTTCTTGGCGAAGGACATTGATTCAACTATACTTTTAATTTCTTCCTCACTATCTGCAGCTAGATAATATTTATAATCTGCATACAAATGTTTATTCAAATGAACAGCAGTATCAATTCTAAGACTCGGAGGCACGGAAACATGAAATTGAGTTGGCTCTGCATTAAGCTTTATGAACAAATTTACATAATAAAGATCCCAAACATAACATTCATCAAAATGGAAAAAGGAATCTCGAATATACAAAAGTTTTTCACCATGCTGAACATTAATAAGTTTGACACCTCTAAAATGACAGTAGTCAGTTAGCAAAGATGAACAAAAACTAAATTCTGCATGAGTGATAATTCTATCAGGATGATATTTTGTTATTCTTGCACTATAAGCAGCAATCTGCATAATAGCCTTTAAAATAAAGTATGGCTGATATTTTCCTATTAATTTAGACATTATATAATGTATATCTGCTTGTGTTAGAGAATAACCGCTATCCCATTCTTTATGGTGAATGTCATATTTCAAAGATAACTCTGTGGGAATAATTTCATCCATTCCCTTATTTTCTGCAATAGTTTCTATTTTAGTTATATAACACATTTTACGCTTACAAAAAAGGGCACACAACATTATAGGGATTCCAAATACAGATATAGAAAACCAAATAAAACGCACCCACCAGGGAGAAAAGAAGTTTTGGCACAAATATTGCTTATAACTTCTGTCAATGTCATCCATAGGAGTGCCTAAAGATGACATATAACCAATCTGCTCATCAATATTAATATCAAATTGATGGTTATTGTATTTATCTAAAGTATTTAATATATTTAATAAATTCATAATGGTTTCGACTTACATTACTTTGAGGATTAATTAATATTTTCCCTCCATTTTAAGTCTCTTAAATTGTTCTATATTTCTATATTTTATGAGTTTAGCAGGATTGCCACCAACAATTGCATATGCAGGTACATCTTTAACGACAACAGATCCAATTGCTATGATTGCACCTTCACCCACATGTACATTTCCACAAATAATGACATCACTACCTATCCATACAAAATCATCTATAACAACATTTTTCTGCGTAAAATGTGAGCCATATGGAATTTTATCACCATATTCATAATCATGACTTCCTAACATAATCTTTACATTAGTTCCAGAATGGAAGTATGAGCCAATTTTCACCCCCCCCAAGTCCTGTTATTTTAATACCATTAAATCCACAATTGTGACCAACAGTCACTTTAGCAGTCCTTGCAATTTGGGGGATATTAGCAGCTCCAATGTTATTGCCAAAAGAAACTAATTGACGCTTTAAAAGGAATGTACTTATAGAATGCTTAACATTTCTATAACAGGCAATAAATAAATTTATAATTTTTCTCATAGAGCTATACTTTTATATAATCTACAATATTCATTTGCCATATCATCAAAAGAAAATCTTTTAGAAAAGGCAGATATATAATTAGGATCAAAAGACGACTGAATCATTTTCAACATAGCATCAGCCAAAGCCCTATCGCTTCTTTCTGTTACAAGAATCATAGCATTTTCATCATAAAGATCTTCTATTGCAGGTAAATCGGCAAAAGTAATATTTGGTTTACCATAAACAAATCCTTCAATTATGCTCAAGCCAAAACCTTCTGTTAAACTTGTTAAGATGGTTGCATCACAAGCCTGGTAGTATGAAGATACATTATCCTTAGGTTGAATACCGCAAAGGATAAGGTTCTTTTGAATCTCATTTTCGTTTATATACTTGACCAAATCATCGTCTTCTTTATATCTTCCAACAAAGAGAACCTTGCTTCTATTGCGTATTTCACTAGGTAACAAATTCCATGCACGAGCTACTTGGATTTGGTTTTTGTTTACCGAAACATTACCAACAAATGCAAATACAAAATCATTTGATGGAATATCATTAATGCTTCTTACATCAACTAAGGCTGCTTTTTTCTTAACGTCACAGCCGTTACAAATCACATAAAAAGAATCAACCTTCATTCCGACTTCCTCTTCAACAGTATGCTTGTTTCCCGTACTAATAAAAGAAACTGGATATTTATTATATGCTGCCTCTTTTAAGAAATCTCTTTCATACCTACACAATGAAGAATGTAGTTTTATAGATTGTTCAAAACTATTCAAACCATGAAAAGTTACAAGAAATGGGATACTCTTTCTATGACATGCTTTAATTACAGCATTAGTTAAATCTGAGCAACCATGAATGTGTACTATATCATACTGCTTCATAATAGACTCCACCTGCCCTATTGATGCAAAAAGATACAAAGATCTCAGGAAGGCCTTAAATGGTTGTCTATATCTCAAATTAAAACGCATCCCATCAAATATATTTCGTAATCTTATGTTCTTTAAAAATTGCCATTTGGACCTGCGAATAATTTTAATTCCATCAACATTTATCTCTGGAGTGAATGCGGTTGGAGCATAAACATCTACTTCCTCTGTTTTTGCTACATATTCTGCTATGTCATGTACCATATAACCAAATCCTGTTTGATTTCTCATAAAGGCAGGGTGACATGATGCAGTAATATAGGGTGTTATAAAAAGTATCTTCATTTGATATTTTATTTAAACAAATCACTCAATCGCGTAGGAACAGCACCCTTAGGTAAAGCATATTCCATAACAAATTTACGAAGCATTTCTAGTTCTACAGGATTATCTCTAAGATGCCAATAATGCACATTTATTGCCATTGGAAGATTATGTTTCTCACAATAGTTGTACATAGAAACAAGATAATCGTAAGACTGTAGCAAACAAGCGTTAACCTCTTTATGATTATTGTATTTCAATACCCCAGGATAAGGTATTTTATAAAAAAACCTCACCCACCATCTTCTTAAATAGTTAAATAAGTTACCAACCGTAAAATCAACATTGGGTTTAATGGGAACTATACCAGAAAAATTCAAACCGGCATCAGTCACTTGCTTTAGACAATACTTAGTTATCTTATTACTTGGTGCAACAAAACATGAAATTTGATAATCAAATAAAACCTAAAGCCGATCACTTTCGTGCTTTATTTGATTACAAAGACCAATTTGCCCGTCTCGCCATTGCATCTCTGCCTTTCTAATATTTCCAAAATAATTATAATTGTGATTAATTCCATGAAGCATTACATCACATGTTTTATTCTTTAACCTTTCCTTAATCCATTCTACAAGCTTTATATTGTCTGCAACATCTTTAGGGTTAATATTACCCTTTGTATCAGGACAAGCACCTATTGTAGAAACATCTAAAACATGTGGTATAACAGCAAAACTAATAGGGAAGTCACCAAAATTCTTATATACAAATTCAATGTCTTCCACCTTTGTAAAGAAATTCATATCGTCATCACGAATTACCAACTGTACCATATTTATAATCTTTTATTTTTAATAATATTACGAACTTGAGATATTCCAAAATCCAATATATCATGCAATTCTTTAGCATTTATAACCACAAGAAGAACTACACATGATATTGCCCACATATACATCTCCATACCAACTAAAACAGCTTCCAACAAAAGAATTATTCCCTGAAATGTAGAATTAAAGATTCCATATCCAACATTTATATATTTATTCACCGCAACACGCCTAATCAACCAAATAATATAATATCCGACCATTGTTGAAATTGCAACAACAACAGCGCCGTACTCTTTTAAAAAAAGTATGGTTACAATAAAAGAAACGATGGTTCCTATCATAGATGATATAAACTGCATAGTATTTTTTCGTTCAGAAGAAAATATTGAACCTAAAAAGCCGACCAAAGCTCCATAAAACACAGAAATAAACAAATAAGGAGTCACCCACCAATACTGATAAAATTCACCAGAGAGGAGTATCATTGCCAAAGGGCAAGATAATAATATTATTATTGCTGTTAATATTATCAACAAAGCGAAATATTTGTTATGCATTGAACGAATAAAACGTTTGGATTCGTCACTTCCATAATCTTTTAAAGCAGACAACAACCAAGCCTGTGCAAAAATGTCACAAAGTACTGTGAGTATGGTTGGAATACGAAGAGTAGCAGAATAAATACCAACAGCAGATACGCCTAGCCAAGCCAACATAACATATCTATTAACACTACTTAAAGCCCACCAGCTCAATGAATTCGGCACGAGGGGAATAGAATATTTCAACATATCCTTCCTTAATTTTTGGTTCTTAGTTGACGTATATGCCTTTACTGCATTATTTTTAAATGTCATATAAGCTACAGCGATAAAATCTCCCAAAGCATATGCCATCAAATATCCAAGTACTCCGATTTTTAGAACTAACAGGAAACAAAGATTTAGCAGAATAACTATTAAGGTCGAAATAAGACCTGCAGTTGCTGAAGCTTTGACATTTCCTATGCCCCTAGAATACTTATGGAACAAGTTAACCATACTGTTTGATAGGAACAAAACAGGAATAAATAGTACATAGAGACCGAGAGACCTAAAGAAAGGAATATATAAAAAACATATACATAGCAATGTACCCAAAAATGTTCCCAATAATGTTATTCGAATTCCTACAGAAAAGACCTCGTTCGAAGAGTATTCTTTAAGGAAACAAAATCGAAGAACACTTTCTGCTATCATAGCTGTGAGAATAGGAATGAGCATAGTTGCAGTTGTCTGCACCATATCTGCAATACCATATTCATCTGTTGACAACACTGCTGTATATAATGGTACCATTAAAAATACCATTAGTTTTGACCCCAAATTTGCAACCGTAAACAGCAAGGTGTTTGATAAAAGTTCTTTAACTTTTGTATTCATCTTTCAAACTTTTATTTTTTATATAAGCATATATAAATATCATTTGATATGCATAATTTGCCTCTAATGCTGTTGAAGCAAAAAAGAATGCAATAAACAAAACACTTACATATGGTAAAAGTTCTCTATTTCTATAAAGCGGCTTTATATAAGAGTATAAATACACAAGAAAAACGACAATACCATATTTTGCAATTATAAGATAAAAGGTTGGTATGAAAACCGAATCTTCTTTCACCATCAAAAACGACATACGTCCTTCTGCTGATTGAAAGAAGTAATCAGTAATATTTGCATAAGGTACGCCAGTTATAAAATATGAGAAAGGCATTATACGAAACAATTCTGGTCCATTAAACAACCTTGATGTTGTTTCAATATCTGTGTTCTGTATTTTGTTGACACTAGCTGAAAAGATATCTGTATTGAGTAGAACATATATCATTACCAACAAAAATATAAAAAGAAAAACACGTAACCATATTTTCGTGTTTTTTCCTAATACACTATACAAAAACAACATTATTAAAGAGAGCATTACTCCTGTACTTGATGTTGATAGGAACAAAGCAAGCATTATAGCTGCAACAATTAAGAATTTCCTTCTAATGAGAAAATACATCATCGGTATAAGCATATAGTTTGCAAAGCTTGCAGGTTCCCAAAAAAATGATACAGGCCTATCACCAACTTCATATAGTCTCGATGTTTTCGGTAAATCAGGCAAAAACGGCAATTTAATGGGCGTTACAGTATGCCCCGTTTTAACTAACAAAAAATGATAAACTAAGCCAATTGTACATATAATAGATATTAAAACTATAGAATGAATATATTTTTTAAAATCTATCGCCGGTACAATAATTGATATAGATAAAATATACAAAAGAATACTTAATGTATTGTTTAACATATATAGAGGCTTATCTGGAAGGTAAAACCACAAGAACGCTTCATGTAAAACAATTAATATCGCAAGAATCTTTAAATGTTTATATTGTCTTAACCAATGCGTTTTCCTGTATGCCATTATACATAGTATAAAAAGCATTATATCATTTAGGTGAATCATTCCATAAGCATATCCAGCAATAATTGGATATATTGCTATCAATAATTCAAATAATCCAACCTTTCCAATTTCAAGATAGGATTTAGAAAATAATTTCATATTGTTATTATCTTTTGTATTTAATATATAGTAAATTTATAATTGGTATACGATTTATTAATTCCACAACCTTATTTAATATAATATTCTTTCTTATTTTCCTTAAATCATTATATATTGTATTTGTTAAAGCAGCGTTATAGCCTACCGACTTATATAGTTTTTCAAATAAATCCCTGTTCGAATGTCTTTTGACAGGATGTTTGAGTTGTCCATTGCGTATAAGAAAATCATCATAGCTCCAAGCTATACTTTTAAACGAATCTTTACTTATAGCCAGTAAATTCTTACCAGACTCGGTATTTACCATTATCATAGACAATCCATTTTTTTTATTTGTAAGTCCATGCACTATGTTTTGTCTATCCCAAAAATCTCCGAGTGTAATATCTGATACCCGCTCTCTTTTTGAAAATTTACATTGATAACAGTTTTCTCGATAGTATAATCCACAAAGGAAACCTGTGATATATCCTTTTGAAGGATATACATCATCATATACAACCTTTTCACCTTCCAACAAGCGTAATGAATATTTACTTTCCTTTCCTTCCCCTTTCACTCTATTAACAAGACGTAAATCACCATAGCTACTTAACTCAGCGTCAATTGCATCATTTAATATTTGCTGAGAAGGAACACCATGACAAACGAAATCTATTGTAAACAGATTCTCAAAAACTTTTCCCTTCAAATACGCTTTTAGACCTGCCACCTGGCAAGGTGTCCCAATAAAAAGGACAGTTCTATCTGCTTTAAGATCATTCACAACAGTTTTATAGGTTGAGCCCATGTAGCTCTGAACATATTTACTACCTTTTAACTTAACTATCTCATCTAGTCTTTCAATTCTTATATGTTTTACATCTCGTGCATTTTCGCCAGTACATCCGTAAACAATACCTCCTTTTGAAAGAACTGTTCTCATTAGCACAGAAGCTATACCACCAGATGTGGAAGAAATTTGCTCATTTATATCTGAAGCATAACCAATACAAGTCTGCATTGGCTCGTTATAGACGGGCTTATGGTTATTGAAACAAGATTTTGTGCACAAACCACAGTCAACACATTTATCCTGGTCTATTATAGGATAAAGGAATCCCAATGAATCCGGTTGCATTGTAATGGCATTTCTGTTACATGCAGAGAGACATGCACCACAACCTACACACTCTTGTTTTTTACATACTTCTATCATAAGTTTACTGAGTTTACAATTGATTCGACATATTTAAGTGAATTTTCACGTTCCTTAGAAAGCAAGCCATCAACATGTTCATAATCAATAAAAGACTCTTGAATTGTTGTCCCCTTGGTATATTCAGTTATCAATTGTTTTTCAATTTGCAATCTTTTTAACACATCAAACAAACGTGAATTATCTCCACCAGATACATTACCTGCATGTTTCACAAACACACGTACTTCCTTGTGAAAGTTTATACTAAATATAGTTCCATGGAATGAATCTGTACAAACATATTCGGCATTTGCAATCAATCCCAAAAACTCAGAAGGACCTACTTCCCATAATAGATTATTACTTTTTTTAAAATCTTTCCAATTTACTGGAATATAATAAATAGGTAAGTTGGTCTGTTTTGAGAGCTGAAAAACATAATCTCTGTAGTAATCACGGTCACCAAGAAAATAACAAATGATATATTTACCTTTAATGTTAGGCTTAACTGCATATTTTATCCATTCATCAGAATGAATCATAAGTGTTGGGTCAAGGACTGTTACTATTTTACGTCCCGTAATATTCTTCAACATATTACTGCCAAGAGATTCTCGGCAAGATATGAAATCATACTTCTGTAAATGCTCTTTTATGTATAAAGATTGCTCTTTCGTTAGCGTTGAAACACCTAAACTTGGAGCATATGTAGCTTTTACGGCATCTTTATGTGCAAAACTCAAAAATAAAGCCTCTGAAAATCCAATTCTCGGGCTAAATGTTTGGTCAGAACCAGTGACATAAATATCGTATTTAGGAGTATCTTCTAATATTTCATGTTCGTACATGTATTTTTTCGAAGATAAACTAACATACTTTTCTGCGAACTCGTCAAAATACTTATTTCTACGTGACTTCAATTTTGCATATTTCCACGTCAAATAAACCCTCTTAAATTCCTTGATATATACCAAAATACGCTTCAGTCGAATTAAGATAACATCCAGTTTTCGAGGAGATGTTTTTATTCCAAACCTATAGTCTATAATTTCTGATTCAATATTGGTGAACTTATTGAATAGCAACTGAGTTGCAAAACCCTGTAACATGGTGCCATAATTATAGAAGTAGAAATATGTGATAATGCCTAGCTTTTTTTTATTTTGCATATATACAGATTTTTATTAATAAATTTGTTTCTTATAATTATTAAAAGAATAAAAAAGAAAAGCCATAATAACACTTTTAATGGGAAAGTATAAAAGTTATAGGAACTAAGTATCAGCAATGATGAAAAGAACATTTAAGACCACCTACTTGACGTAGATTTAAATAATCAACTATTTTTTTAACATTATGCACTTATTGATTATTACTTTAAATGTTTTACCAAATCCTTTGCCTTCTGATATTCCTGAGGAGTACCTATATCAATCCATGTTCCATTAAGCGGATAGCGGATAACTTTCTTGCCTTGAGCGATAAGCTTCTCTATAAGATGAGTGGCATGGAAGAATGTGTCTTCAGGAATTTCAGCAAGAGCACGCTTCTTTATAAGATAGATACCTGCGTTGGCATAGTAATTATACTTCGGCTTCTCTGAGAGACCTTTGATATTACGACCATCAAGGTCTAAGATGCCAAGTTCTATACTTATATTATATGGAACGGCTGCTACCGACATTTCTGCATCATTCTGTTGGAAATGAAGGAAGAAATCCTCATAATCAATGTTTGTGAAGAGGTCGGAATTCATCACAAGGATAGTATCATTATAGAATGTATCTACAAACTTGATACTTCCTATTGTTCCAAGGAATTTCGGTTCACGAAATGTACGTACCTGAACACCATTGCGAGGCGCAGCAAAATGTTCTTCCAATTGCTCTGCAAGATAATTTACCGTCACATTTATATGCTCTACGCCATACGAAATCAGACGGTCTACATTATGATCGATAATACACTTTCCTCCTACTTCCAACAATGGCTTAGGAGTCTTTTCCGTTAAAGGGCGAAGACGTTCACCCTTTCCTCCAGCCATAAGAACTGCATCAATAGGAAGTTTCGACTTAAACTTATTCAAGTTTATGACATCCACTACATGCTTTTGCTCATCCAAGATAGGAATAAACATGATACGTTGATCACGGAATGATTTCAAATGTGCTACATCAAAATTAGTTTGGTTGATAAATTTAAAATCGGTGTGCATTATCTTACACACAGAATCCGTCAATTCTGCTCCAGCAATAAGACCTCGACGAATATCTCCATCCGTAAGTGTACCTATAATCTCCTGTTCTGAATTTACCACAACAAGGGATTCACCATCATGCGTAATATCATTAATTGCAATCAGCGCATCCTTAATAGTCGAAGATTCAGTTATTATAAATTCCTTGTTCATACTCTATGATTATTATTTTATTAATATCAACCTATCTTATTCCTCTTTATCGCCTCAATTAACATAAAGTCATAAATATCATCAATATCAATTGACGTTTCTTTAGACATTACATATTTAACACGTTTGTCAAAGCCACCTAATCCTTTTTGCTTAAGAGCTTCAATATTAATGACATAGATGGCGCCATTGAACTCATAAAATGTAGGTAGAGACTGACGACCACCTGCATGCTTATTATATACAAGATCAACGAAGCCCTCATCATTATCGTTACATAACACAGCAGGAGCATATGATTTCGTTACAGAGACTACCATATCAATATCATTTCTGTATAAAGTAATAGCCTCCTTAACTTGTTCTACAGTACGCAAAGGTGAAGTTGGCTGCAAAAGAAGCACCTTAGTAAACTTCTTGCCTTTTTCTTCATAAAACTTGATAGCATGCAAAAGAACGTCATTTGTTGACGCTGTATCGGAAGCTAGTTCTGCCGGGCGTACAAATGGCACATGTAGGCCATATTTTTCTACTACATCAATAATCTTTTGGTCGTCAGTTGACACACAAATATTATCGTCTATTGTGATGGCTCGCGCAACATCTATTGAATATGCGATTAGGGGCTTACCACAAAGATTCTTAATATTTTTACCAGGAAGGCCTTTACTGCCACCTCGAGCTGGTATAACTACTAAAATATCTTCCATATCTATAAGTCATAAAAAGTTTTCAAATTCAAACCTGCCAACTCAATATTTTTGAGTTCCTGATATATCAAGTTAGCTGTATCTGGTTTGGCATACGGATTTTCATAAGTCTTTGCTGCCTTTTGCATCTCTTCAGATAAACAAAGTTTAAGACCAGCTATTACCTCATCCTTTGAAGTACCACAATTAACAACACTCTTAGAGGCAAGTCTTCCCTTCTGTCTATCTCCAATATTTAAGGTTGGAATACCAAATGAAGGAACTTCAATGATTCCACTAGAGGAGTTGCCAACTGCTGCCTTTACAAACTGAAGGGTCGAAAGATAGCGTTTTAATCCCAAAGATGTATAAGCCTTTGCACGATTAGAATGCTTCTCCACATAATTCTCTACAGCCAAAGCTATAGCATCCCTTCCTGTATCAGAGTTTGGCATAGTGAAGATTACTTTCAGATCTTTGAACTGATCTAAAGCATCCAAAAACTCACGAATGTCTTTAGCAGGATCACCACCAAGGGTAACAGGATGATAAGTAACAAGAATTGTTTGTGTATCTATCTTGAAATCCAAAGATGCTTCAAGTTCATCTTTCGTCATCAAAGAAACAGCCTTGATGTTTTCTACCCCTAAAGAACCTACATCAAAAACTCTAGATGGTTGTTCACCCATCTGAATAACTCGATGGCGATATTCTTCACAAGAAGTAAAATGCAAAGATGACATCTTTGTCACTGAATGACGGATGGCATCATCGAATGCACCTTCAGTAACTTCTCCACCATGAATATGAGCAATAGGAATACGATGAATCAACGCTACCTGAGCAGCAACAAGAATCTCATATCTATCACCTAAAAGTACGAGAATATCAGGTTTAAGCTCTGACAAGGCATCATTCATACCTTGCATCTCTTCTGCCATTGATGAAATAATTCCATGGGCATCATCAGATGGTTTATGCATATAGACCTTTTTATCTATAGTGAATCCATCTTTCTCTATCTCTTTATAGGTTTCTCCATATTCAGGCATCAGGTGCATATTGGTGGCAATGACTTGGAGGCGTAAATCTTTATCCTCTTTGACTAATCTCATCAAACGACTCAACAAGCCATATTCAGCACGAGTGCCTGTTACAAAACAAATCATTCTCATAATTGTATTTGCTCGTCAGGTTGATAATCTTTAATAGCCTTTGTACCTACAAATTCTTCCCAACGCATAGGTGTAATACCAGTGCCAGGACGCTTAACTGCTAAGTTATCATCAGATAATATTTCACCTTTTTTTATAAAGGTACTTGCCACAATACTCTTGCGAGCTACAGCTATGTTGGCACGTTCTGAATCTGAAACCTGTTTTATACCGGTTCCCAGAGCCTGCTCTATATTACGGATAGCGTGAACCATAGCCTTAAGTTCTTGCGGCTCCAAAGAGGCTTTGTGATCAGGACCAACCATATTTCTATCAAGAGTGAAATGCTTTTCAATGACCTGTGCACCAAGAGCTACAGCAGCAATAGGAACTTCTATTCCTTGGGTATGGTCAGAATAACCTACTACTGTTCCAAAATCTTGTTTGATGGTAAGCATTGCCTTCAAGTTGACATCCTTCATAGGTGTAGGATATTGGGTATTACAATGCAAGATTGTAATTTGCTCTTTTGTCAAACCATTCTTCAACAATACTTCCATCGCATTCCTGATATCTTCTTCATCGCACATTCCGGTAGACATGATGACCGGCTCATGAAGAAGAGCAATCTTTTTGATGAATGGATAGTTAGTAATTTCACCAGAAGGAATTTTCCAAAGTCCCAAACCAAGAGAATGCAAGAAATCGATACTTTCCAAATCAAAAGCAGTTGACCAAAAACGGATACCTTTCTGGTGACAATAGGCAACAAGTTCTTGATGATCAGCATCAGACAGTTCTAATTTCTTGAGCATCTGATACTGAGAATCATCACCGTCACCAATATTTTTCTTCTGGTATTCTGCTTTCTTGGCATCTTTTGATACAAGTTTATCAGCCTTGAAGGTTTGAAACTTGATAATATCAACTCCTGCATCAACTGCTGCATCTATAAGTTGCTTGGCTATATCTAAGGAACCATTATGATTGACACCAGCTTCTGCAATTATTAATGTATGGTTGCTCATGCTATTTTGCTTTAATTTTAAGGATTGCAGGATTTCCTGCATAAATTCCCTTCATACGTATAGACTTACGAACTACAGAACCAGCTCCCACGATAATATCAGAAGCTATTTCTATACAGTTGGCACAAACAGATTGAGAACCGATAAAACAATTCTCTCCAATCTTACATTCACCATTTACCATGGTTCCTGTTGATATATGACATTGATTACCAACCACTGCATCATGTTCTATATTAACGAAAGTATTGATAATGCAATTATCACCTATCTTTGCACCAGCATTGACGAATGCATGATGCATAATAACAGTACCCTCGCCTAGTTCTGCATATTTACTAACATGAGCGGTAGAGGCAATGATTGTTGCCAATCTGCCTCCAGCCGCCTTCACCTTATTATATAGCTTGATTCTGAGGGTTGGATTTTTGATGAAGCCTACAGTTATAATGAAATCACACTCCTCTACATATTGGGGAATCTCATCATCGGTTCCTATTACCTTATGACCAGGAAGAACCTCCTTACCAACTTCATCCGGCATATCAAGAATTCCCTTGATTTCATAGCCTGCACTCTCTGCGACTTCTATTACAGACTTGCAATGACCACCGCCTCCGATTAGAATTAATGGATGTTTCATTATTTTGAATATTCTCTTATAGCCTCAACTATACTATCAGCATTCCATCTTACATCTTTAACAGAACGATTATAAACTTCTTTAGATATATGTTCCTGACCTCGAGGAATAATACCTATAACATTGAGACCAAGCTCTTTTGCCTTATCCATCTCCCATTGCATCCACTCACTATGTGATGCAAATATACCTGCTATCGCCAACAATACATCAGACTCTTGCAGACGTTTAGTAATATTGGCTTTGACAACTGCTGCTTTCTCAGAATTAATGGGGCAATCTTTTTCAACCTGCATATAAACAGCAGAGAAATAGCCCCTACCATTTAATAAGTTCTTTAAACTCTGCAAGGTATCATCATGATCCCAGCTATGACTTATAAATAAAGAATATGTTTTTGCCATAATTCTACGATTTTAATAGTTCTACCAATTTTTGTTTTTGAGATAGATATGATGTTTTCATCATTTTATCCGCTCTGCTAAGAAAACTTTTTTCATATTTATCAGAAAATTCCTTCTCATTCAAGACTAGTGAACATGAAGCCAATGTTGCCAACGTCCATATTTCATAGTCGGTATTTACTTCATCCTCAACATAATTTCTATTACTTTCAAAAACTTCTCTGTATATATGCTTAGCTATAACTTTTAACTCAGTTTTCTCTTCACATTCTTTCAAAAGCGAAGCTCTGAGAAGTAAACAGAAGGCATAGTTTTCTCCATTATAGTAGTCTGAATAAATACTATAAGCCTTCTTGTAATAATTTATAGCCTTGATAATGTCACTCTCTGCATTTGAAAGATAAAACTTCCGCTTAAAGATTGCTCCTAACAGCCCATTAGTTTCTGGATCAACAGTATTTTCAAGGGGACTTAAAATATTCAACGCCTCATCTAATGCATCTTTTGGAGATGGCTTTTCTGATTTATATGCACAAAGAGCCTTTTGCTGTCTAAAATAAGGATCAAAAGGAACATCTTCTATCAATGAAGTAAAAAGAATTTTAGCTTCCTCGAATCTTTCTTTCTTTCTCAGGGCTATAGCCTCTTTTATTCTTTCAAATAATGGCTTAGAATTCTTCTTCTGTAAAGTTTCATTCGCATCTTTGACGGGCTCTCTCAAGGCAGGAATAAACTTATATAATGGACTGTCAACTTGATTCTCTTTTACAATGGAATCAATTATTGCCTTAAGTCTAATTTTTACACGCTCAGCCTCTTCTGCGAACTTTTTGCGATTTCTAACATATGTATAAGTCAGTGTACGATTATGATTCAAATCAAAGAAGAATTTATCTCCAGTTTCCATCATTATTATCGTACGATTCTTCCTTACTCCATGTCTGACACCCAGTTCATATATTGCATTGGGATTCAAAGTTGTCAAATCTGCTACAACCAAATCAGACTCTAGAATACCATAATACATGCTCTCGTCTATTAAGCCGCTATCTAATACCTCATCACCACGAATACATTCGAAACCGCTTTCTGTAACAGCAGGTTTTATAATTTCATGATATATCCGATCCAGATTAATCTTCTTACCAGAAGACAAATCCGGTCGGGTACCATATCCCATAACAACAAAGCACCTCATAATAATATTCTTATTAAAGAAAAAGTGGGCTGTGGAGGCTTTTCACCTCGGAGCTTCTACCATATCTATTACCTTCAATGACTTTTACAATACCTTTTAGGTTCGTGCACAGCCCAGATGAAGCTCCAGCCCACCATCCTAATAGTTCTCCATTTTTCATACCGTTTGAATTTATTTTCTCAATCAGTGTCAATACTGATATAGTTCCTAACATCAACTGGAAATAGGTTGCAGCAGGAGCTCCAAACAATACTGTAGAAATCATATCCAGAATAAATACGATCATATTTATATATTCAAATCAGAAGATCGAACAGAACTTGGAATATTCACTACTCTATCTGCAAACCAGATAGTATTCTCCAAACCATCGTTCTCACAATTCTCAAACATTGGCAGACGATTCATCAACTCCCAGATTGGGCGAGTCATTACACCATTATCATTTGTCTGAGTAAGGAAATCAATCTGTGCCTCCTTATCCTTCAAGATAACAGCATTGAGCCAATAGTTTGAAACTGTATTTGGAGAATCTACAAAGAACTCAATATCTGGTACATTCTTGAAGTACTCCTCATATTCAGCAGCAACCTTACGCTTGCTTGCTAAATACTTGTCAATGTTCTCCAACTGGGCGCATCCCATAGCTGCATTGATATTAGGCATACGATAGTTGTAACCTACATGGTCGTGACGGAACTCCCAACGATGTGGAATCTTCGCCTGTGTGGTGATATGCTTAGCGTATGCACCCAACTCCTCATCATTAAAGAGCATCATGCCGCCGCCACCAGTAGTGATGGTCTTGTTACCATTAAAACTAATCGCACCTATCTTACCAAATGTACCAGTATGCTGTCCTTTGAATGTAGAACCAATACTCTCTGCCGCATCCTCTACAAGTTCGATATGCCACTCTTTACAGATAGCAGCAATCTCATCAATGCGGACTGGATGACCGAATGAGTGCATAGGAACACAAGCCTTAACACGACGACCAGTATTCTTGTTATAGCAAGCCAAGTCGTCCTCTTCAAAAGCAAAATCCTTGCTTTCTGGAAGTTCTCCCTTGCGAGTGTTCTTGCGAACCTCAGCATTCTTCTTAAGCCATGCCTTCAAAGAATCTGGAGAAAGACCCATTGTTGAACGATCCACATCGATGAATACCGCATGAGCTCCAATATAGCTCAATGCATTACAGGTTGCAATGAAAGTAAGAGCCTGAGTAAGAACCTCATCATCTTGCTTCACACCTACGAGCAACAAGCTCATGTGAAGGGAATTTGTACCACTAACACATACCACAGCCTTCTTGGCACCTGTATATTTTGCCATATCTTCCTCGAAGCGATCAACAAACTTACCTACGGATGAAACGAAGGTTGTGTCAATACACTCGTTGAGGTATTTCTTTTCATTACCTGCAAAAACAGGAACAGCCAAAGGAGTAAACTCCTGGTTACCATAAACTGACTTGATAAAGTCTATCGTTTTCTTAAAATCTGCCATTTTATTGAAAATTACATTTTTTGATCCAAGTTCTTACCTTTTTCCTCATGCTCGAAGTTAGGTATAAACTTCTTGATTGATGTCACGATTTCAGCCTTGGTGAAGCCTGGCTCTGCAAAGATGCCCTCCAACTCATCAAAGAACTGGTTAATCTCCGGCATCGGACGACGAGTAGTCTCCTCAACTACACCAAGTGCAGAGAAACGAGTCATATTGATTTTCTCACCAGGAACATAGAATTCCTCGTAAGCTTTCTCGCCAGTAGTATCACTCTTGAAGTAAACAACAGGATAGTTATCACTCTCGTAATCCATATCTGCAGCATACTTCTTTGCCTCTGGATCATTCTTGCACTCCACCTTCTTGAAGCCTTCTGCCTTTACGAAGTCATCGCAGATAGATGAGAAGGTAAGCATCTGCTCTTCACCCAACTTAGGGAAGAATACCTCACCGCCATTACCAAGGATACAAGCCAACATGCAAATCTGACCAGACTCCTCAGGAGATACAAAATAGCGCTTCACATCAGATGGGGCTGCCAATGGCTGCTTCTTCTGCAAACGATGAATCCATCCATCTGGCAAAGAACCATTAGAGAAAGCAACGTTAGCAAAACGAGCTGTTGTTACCTTGAAGTGCTCATTATAAGCCATCACTAGGTCTTCCATAATACGCTTGCTGGCACCCATGATATTAACTGGATTAGCAGCCTTATCTGTAGATACGCAGAAGAAATGCTTTGGTGGGAACACGCAAAGCAAATCCATCAGTTTTTTTGCCTTGATGTCATTATTCTCAATGAGTGCCTGAACACTATACTTATCTTTCTCTGAACGTACATGCTTATGGGCAGAGAAATTGGCTACAATGTCAAAGCCCTTCTCCTCACGGAAAATACGTTCGAAGATTGGGTCTGCAAAATTGAGGGTGTAGCAACGGAACTCATCAGGTACATAAAGTCCTTCTGTGCTTCGCACATCACGAACCAATTCTGCCAATCCGTTCTCATTCAAGTCAACAACGACTACACTCTGTGGTTCAAAGCGAAGTACAGCCTTGATGAATGAAGAACCGATGGAACCGGCTCCACCAATTACACAAACTTTCTTGCCTTTGATTTCAGCAGAAAGTTTCTCCTTGTTTGCCTCGATATCCTGAGCAAACATACTCTTTTCACGATGGGTCACATACTGACCAATGAATTTACTGAGATTAAACATGATTTATATGTTTATTGTTTTGTTATCTATTTTAAAGAGGTAGGCTCCACACCAAAAGCGAAAAGTAGCTCATAAAAAATGCTAGTGGTGCTTCGCCTACCGAATATTGTATTATTTTCTAAAATTCATACTTTAATCGTCTTTGCGACTCTAATGACACATCACTCCCAAGTTCCTTGCCGAATTATGCGCCTTATTCATCGTAAAGAACAGACTTTATCATAACTAAGCCCCTCTTTCAAATTAGGAATTCTGTGATAGGCATCACGTTGAAGTTCATCCTTTGTTCTTGCAATCAAAGTTTTGAAACTATCTTTATCAGCAACACCAAACATAACCTTAGCTTTTTCTTTAAGCATTCGTTGTTCTTGTGCCGTACTTAGCAAAACAGGTTCATCTGCTTCTAAATAAGAAGGCATTTTTACTAATGCAGGCTTTCGAAGAAGAAGTTTACTATAAACATCTCTGAGCAACTGAACGTAACCTAACTCATAGATATAATTGCTACTCATATCAATATACATACGAGATTTCAAGAATGTAGGCAAACATGGTTTACAATTCTTCTTCTCCACTAAAATCATCCCGTCCTTCCTTACCATTAAAAAGTGGTGTTCGAAAACCTACCCGTCCTTCCTTACCGTAAAGGAAGGCTCCACCTCTCATCTCGGTCTTCTCCCCTCAGGGAAGAAGAGGGAAACCGCCCTACTCGGTGCTCGAGACCGCTACGCTCTAAGGTTGGCGGACCATCAAAGGTCTACGCCATATTATGCGGGCTGGGACCGCAAGGGGATGCAAGATTACTTATCTGAATCACCAGCAACGGAAGAGAAACAAAGAAAAGATCTGCTTATCAACTTGATTTTATCATCATCAACTTGCAATACCAGTTGTCCTCTTTTGGAAATGTCATCAGCAACATTCTTAATTGTTTGCTGGTTAACTTCAAATTTTTTCGCTAATTCAGAAATACTTATTTGCCCCTTTTCTAAGAGCTCACTAAAAACTTCTATATCTATCTTATCCTGTCTTTTTTCTTCCGTCTTGCCAGGAACATCTAAGAATTTCCTATCCATAGCTTGGTTATGGTCTCGTATCATTTCAAATGTCGTATTCAACATTTTGTCGAACAAATCTTTTAGATATTTTGTATGAGCTTCTATATTCGTTGTCAATTGAGAAGACAGATTACTAGCCTCTTTTCCCCATTTATAGAAAAGTATGCTCAAGACGAGAGATACAATAGCCAATACTATAGAAACTATGCCAACAATAAATGAAACGGCATCAAACCAAGTAATAAGTTGTTCCGTTTTCATATCATTCTAAATTTTTCTTTAACCAATCGTACTCATTCCCAGAAAAGCCAATACCCGCCCAATGCTTTTTAACTTCAATAACAAATAACTTATCTCCATCTTTAATAAATTGGGTTAAGTAATCTCTGATTTCTTTTGCAGACTTTTCTGTTTTAATCATCCAAACGCTTTCCGTTTGATGCCACCATATGCCAAAAGCCTTGATACCATCATACAATTCTTGATATTCTGACGTTGCTTTCTGCAGGTCATACGAAACAGAATATAACATAACTACTTATACTTTAGAATACTTAATATGCTCATATTATAAATTACCTAATTCAAATTCCCATCTTCCGTTTTGTACTTCAGTCTTGGAATGAAAAATTTCTTTTACTAAACCAACAATTTGCTTGTATTTATGGCAATGCTGGTTTGTTGAAGAAAGACTAATGATTATTTTTGAAGATGCTTCATTAGATATCACCAAAGACATAGATATCGCAACTTTATTGTTACCTGTTCCAAAATCTACATCGGTATTTTTCTTAAAACAAAAATCTCTTTTAGCCGTATCCAAACCATCACGAAATATTTCATTATAATCTCGACTTATATCGATAAAACGTGATATGATTGTCTTTACATCTTCTTCCTTGTCGATATTTTTATATTTTTCACCAAAAGACACCTTAACAACATTATCAGTCAAGTCAATATTTAACCCATCATAATCATACTCAATAGATTTATTGATGTATAATTCCGAAATACCCTTACGTCCCCATTCTTGAGCATCATCACACAAAATCAACAAGAAAGAAAAGTTCTTTGCTGTCAATTGATAAATGTCATGACAAGTATGAGAAGAAATTGCTCTTAAAATCTCTCGGCGAATATAAAATTGTCTAGTATCCTCAGGTTTGAAATAATAGTCTTCGTTAGTACTATAATCAGATTCCAAAAAATATCGAAGTATTTTGTAAATGACTAAAGCGCTTAATATTCCATGCTTATTACGTTCTAGTGATTTTTGAAACTTAAAGTAATATTTAGGCTGCAAACGAGCAACATATTTATAGTTATCACCTTCTTCGCTATTTTTCTCTATCATCTTTGAACTCATAAAGCGCAAAACGAAGTCATTCATAGAATTCTGTACTCCATTAAAAGACAAGTCCATGGATATAGCCGGATTAACAACAAAAGATTTCATCATATCTTTAGTTCTTTCTACAACTTCCAATGACTTTTCTAAAGGATAGCCTAAATCATGAGTTAGTGCCACCAATGTCCAAATTGATAATTTTTCTATTGAATTAACATTGCACATTTCATCGATTTTGATTGCTTTTAACAAGACATTGTCATTAGACAACAATTGAGAAACGCCTAAAATCCAAACTCTAAAGACATGTACTACATGGTCACGATAATATCTACTACTACCATATAATGTAGTTTCGAAATTAATGTACTTATCAAAATAAGTTCTCAATTCCTCTACACCATAAGCCAAAGGATGTTTTGCCGGATTGCCTTTAAACGGCTCTCTTGTATCATAATATCTTAAAGCCTTGATAGATTTTTCAATAAGTTTTTCCCAAAGAGTAATCAAATCTTCAAAAAATCGAAAGACTTCAAAATCTTCATCATCATCCCTTAAAGAAATAGCATCTAACATATTTCTTATATCTGAATCTAAAGGGTACTCTACTGATATAGAGCCTAATTCTTGATTACAATATGCATCAAAGGATTGATAATTATCTTTTATCTCTTTTAAGAAAGCTAAATCTGTATTCATAGTTACTTCATTTTAAATTGTCCATAACATGTTTCATCGCCATCTTCCTTTTTAAATGCGTCAATACTTTTTCTAACTACATTCAAATAAGGAGAATTTTGATATATATCATAGAAACTATCTTTCCATACATTGTCTGGTTCACAACCAAGTTTGGCATTCAAAAGATCATCCTTGAAAACCTCACAAGGATATACGTTACCGTCATATCGAACATTTATCTTATCGGATGCTGCCTTGCAATAGATACGACAGTTACTGTCAGAATAAGGCAAACCTATTCTTACCTTTCCTTTATAGGATTCATTCAATGTTTTAATCAGTTTTGTCACTTCCCTATTGTCTTCACCAGACAATTTTACTAGAGACAAATTTTCCAAAGCTCTTCCTTGCAATACCAAGCGCAAAATACTAACCTTAGAAACTCCCAACTGATAGCACATCTCGAATATAGACTTCAAATGCTTAAAGTTGACTTGCATCGGAACAACATGCGTTTCAACAACCAAGCCACTCGACACACAATCATTAATCGATTTCTTCATCATATCAAATCCACCGACCTCCGTTCCCATGATCTGGTCATACAGAACAGAAGAATCTGCTTCAACATTGAAGATAACCTTATCTACCATACCTCTTATTGCTTCAATATACTCATTTGGCAATGAAGAGTAAACTTCATCTTTCATATATATGCCGCTGGTATAAACATAGCAAGTTAACTGCTGTTTAGCTATATAGCTGATAATATCTAATATTTGCGGATGAAGAAATGGTTCTCCTCCAGAAAGACAAACTGTTTTACAACCGAGACTCTTGGCATCATCTATTACGCTCTTGATGATTTCAAAAGGAATGAGATGTGCAGCCTGCGGATTGGAATGAGATGAACAATAGACGCAACGATTAGGGCATCTTTGTAAAATCTCAATAGATATTTCACTCAACATAGTTGATTTTTTAGAATAATGTGGGTTCACTCACCTTTAAATCTTCATGAAAGGAATTCACATGCCATTTAGGTGGAAACATATAATATACCTTAATTCCGCAACACTATAGTTTAACATTATTTATAAGTGCCTGAGCAACAAA
>OGLE01000511.1_pt1 | contig 37941 bp, 30 predicted proteins | sample 1572671 | NCBI WGS metagenome assembly OGLE01 (sample SAMEA2581923, study PRJEB24529) | metagenome | biome: Human gut stool | place: China | collected 2011 | reverse complement strand
AATCCTCTGCTCCTGCAAGGGCAGTCGCATTTTGCTTCGCAAAACAAGGAGGATTTTATGATTTTTGAAACAGCTTCACCTGAAAGCACCGGCATACCTTCTTATGCTGTTAAAAATTTTCTGACACGGCTTGAGAAGCAGCAGCTTCCTCTTCACAGTGCAATTATTATGCGTCATGGAAAAATATGTGCTGAAACTTATTATGCACCATATAATAAAGATTCTCTTCACCGCATGTTTTCAATTACCAAAAGTTTTGTTTCTATGGCAATAGGATGTCTTGCAGAAGATGGCAAACTTAAACTTGATGATAAAATTGTTGACTATTTTCCGGAAAAGCAGCCAGAAAGCGGAACTTACAAATACACAGCAATGCTCACTATCCGTGACATGCTGAAGATGAAAACATGTCATACAAAGACTACTTATAAAAATCCAGGTGTTACAGACTGGGTCGGCTCATTTTTTACAACTAAACCAACTCATGTTCCCGGAACTGTTTTTTCATATGATACTTCTTCAACACATGTACTTGGTGCACTTGTTGAGAAATTATCGGGAATGACTATTCTTGATTACCTGAGAAGCAAGGGGCTTGACGAACTTGGCTTTTCTAAAGATGCCCATATTCTTACAGACCCTCAAGGCATTGAGATGGGCGGTTCCGGAATGTGTGCATCTTCAAGGGATATTCTTCTTATGATGATGCTTATAAAAGGGGATGGTGCTTTAAACGGCAGGCAGTATTTTCCAAAAGACTATGTCAAAGCTGCAAAAAGCCTCCAGAGCGATACATATGGAAAACAGGGCACGTTTGAAGAAATGCAGGGTTACGGATACCAGATATGGCTCACCAGAAACGGTGGTTATGTTTTATTTGGAATGGGAGGACAACTCGCATTATATGTTCCTGATAAAGATATTTTTATGATTACAACTGCCGATGCACAGGGGCGTCAGGGCGGTGTACAGCTTATCTATGATGCATTCTGGGATGAGATTTATTCTGCAATTGACAGTGACTCTCTTCCCGAAAATAAAAAAGCACATGATGAACTTATAAAATACTGCGAAAGCCGCACTGTAATGAATATTACCGGCAGCAGCACAAGCAGCCTTGAATGTGATATAACAGATAAAATTTATATATGTGACGAAAATGCATGCGGTGTTAAGAGCATACAGTTAAACATAGATAAAACAACTCACACAGGCCATCTTTCTATAAAAAACAACGATGGCATCCAGGTTATTGATTTCGGAATGTGTACAAATGAATATGGCATTTTCCCTGGATATGACCTTGAATATGCTGCATCAGCCGCATGGCGTATGGAAGATTATCTTCTTATAAAAATACAGATTATTGACAGTGCTGTTGGTAATCTTTATATCGGGCTGTCTTTTAAGGATTCATACCTAACTGTTATGATGCGTAAAACAGTTGAAGATTTGTTTAACGAATATGATGGTATTTTCAGCGGAAGAACAATGTAAACTGTAAAAACGGGCTGCACACTTTCTAAGTGTGTCAGCCCGTTCATAATACATATTCAAGCATCTGCTTTATTCTTATATCATACGTGTGTAATTCTTTTACCTTTTTATGTCCGTTTTCGGCAATCTGCTTTCTTTCGTCCTCATGCTCAAGATAATAAATAGCTTTTGCCTGCATATCGGAAAGGCTGTCATAAAATACAATATCTTTTCCATTCTCAAAAAATGATAAAAATTCCGGCTGGAAATTAGTCAGAAGAAATCCCCCCGCACCAAGCACGTCCCACACACGCAGCGGAATTCCGCTTCTAATATTTCTTATCGTAAAATTCATATTGATTTTACTTGCAGCAAACACTTTCGGCATATCATTAAAATAACTGACCGTTCCACGAATAATTACATTTCTTAGCCTGTCCTTTGCCGGGTCATCTGTATACAGGTCAACCTTTGCAGCCTTTGCAAGCAGATTAAGACACTCTATTCTTTCTGTCTGTGCCATTTTATAGCCCAGGAATGTATTGGTAAATATAAGTTTTATATCGGAAAAGCTGTTTTCATCCTGCCTGAAATCCACACACTCAGAAAGTTCTGCAAGAATATCTGGCGTCAGTATTCTGTCAAAAATGTTATCGCCGAAAATATCAAGCTGTGCCCGAAACGCCGAGTCAAAATATCCTCTTAAATAAGGTGGAAGGCTTTCATAAATATCATCATACGAATTCTTGTCATACAATCCTCCGACAAATGAAATATCGGAGCTGAATTTTTCCTTCTCATCCGGTTTCGTATTTTCAAGCAGATGCTCAAGTCTTTCCGAATCAACTGCAAGCGGGAGATAATATACGTGATTAAGCTCCATTGCCTTAAATTGCATATAATTAAACTTGTCAAATATAAATATGTAATTGCACGGATTGTATACAGAATCGTGATACATCGTAAGCATCGGACTGTCTACAGTCCATGAAATATACTTTTTCCCTGCTTTCATGCAGGCACCCGAAACTTCCTGAAAATAATTTACCGAAAATACAATGTCATATCCAGCAAATTTTTCAGCAAGCATATTTTCTATTTCTTCCTGTTTTTCACGCACAAAATCGACAGCATTAAATACGTGCACTTCATGCCCTGCACGTTCTAATGCTGCCTTTATGTCTTCCTGATTAAATACTTTCCATTTGTACAATAAGAATCTCACTTTTTAAAGCTCCGTTTTCTATGGGTGATTTACAATATTTACAGGAGTTTCGCCTGCACATACTTTTTTGAAATTACTCCATATTGTACCATATATTTTGTCAAATGTCTGTACTGTAAGACCACCTATATGAGGAGCTAACACTATTTTTTCTGCAAGTTCGCCGTCATTTTTCATTGCCTTAACTACAATATTGTCTTCTTTTACAGGCTCCGGAGCAAGAACATCAAGTCCTGCCGCCGCAATCTGACCGCTTTTTAAAGCTTCCAGAAGTGCCTCATTTTTTACAACTTCACCTCTCGCTGTATTTATAAGTATTGAACCTTTTTTCATCATTGCAAAACGCTCTTCGTTCATATACTCAAATGTTTCCTTATTTGACGGAATGTGAAGACTTACAATGTCACAGTTTTTTAAAATATCATCCGCACTCATATATGTTACGTTATATTCTTTTTCTTGTGAAGGCGATAACGGATATCTCTTGTTATAGCTTACACGACATCCGAATGCATTCAGAAGCTTTGATGTATCTTTTTCATATCCTGCAAAAACATACTCCCAGTCTTTTGAAAGATTACTGAAATCTGTAAATCTCTCCACTCTGTCACGGAGTGTCATAAACATAATTTTCATATTTTTTTAAGTTTACCGCTCTCAATTATTTTTTTGATAATTCCGACCATTTTTTCATTCTGGTCCATTCTGCCAACTGTAATTCTACTATAATCGAAATTACCTCTTATAATCAAGCCATATTTTTTACATTCTTCTGCAAATTCAGCAGCATTGTATCCTGTATTCACATAAAGGAAATTTGTCTCGGAAGGATATACGTAAAATCCCATTTTTGTAAATTCATCAGTAAGATATTTTCTGCCCTCAAGCATTGCTGCTTTTGTCTTTTTGATATATTCTTCATCGTCAAGTGCAGCCATTGCTCCTGCAAGTGCAACCCTGCTTCCTGTAAATACACTTGTGCATTTCTGGAGAATCGCATGCATTTCCTTATTACACATTGCATATCCTAATCTAACGCCTGCAAGACCATATAATTTTGAAAATGTTCTCGCAACAACAACATTTGTATCATCGCTGATTTCAGAAACCATACTCTTTACATCAGGATTGCTTGAAAGCTCGATATAAGCTTCATCAACAACAATGATTATATCTTTCGGAACTTTATGTATAAACTCTTTTAATTCTTCACTGTCAACAACCGTACCTGTAGGATTGTTCGGATTACATATGCAAATCATCTTTGTCTTATCAGTGATTGCGTTATACATTGCTTTTAAATCAAATTTCAAGTCTTCTGTGAGAGGAAGGACTACAGGTGTTCCGTCATTTCGGATTACTGCTCCCGCATATGCTCCAAATGTAGGCTCACAGAATATTACTTCATCGCCTTTTTTGATAAATACTTCTCCCAGAAGCGATAAAATTCCACTCGCACCGACTGCAATAACTACATTATCGCCGCTGTCATCAAATCCGTTCATAACACCGATTTTCTTTCTTATCTCAATACAGAATGGGTCAGGATAAATATGTACTCTTCCGACTTCCTTTGCCATTGCCTCAATTGCTTTCGGCGAAGGTCCGAACTGGTTTTCATTAGAAGCAAGTTTTAAAATATCTTCAGGTGCGATTCCATATTTTTTTTCAACACTTTCTGCTGTATCTCCCGGTATGTATGCAGGTATATTCTTAATTCCGTCTTTTACTAAATCTTCTAAGCTCATAATAATCCTCCTTGTTTTATAAGGAAAATACGTCTGCCCTTGCAGGAGCAGAGGATTTACCCTCTTTGTTATAAAAGGCTGCCGCACTTATGTGTGGCAGCCCTCATGTCATGCCTTTAGTTACTATTAATTATTATCTTTTATTCTGCTGCCTTGATGAACTTGAGAAGAATCTGACCGGCTGAATCAAATGAGTAACCTGTGTATTTTGGATTTAAGAGGCAGATTGTCTTATTTGTTGCAAGCGGTGCAACATATGCCTTGTCTGTTACAAGAAGCTTTTCTGCATCATGCATTATAGTATTTCTCTTTGTCTCATCAAGTTCTGCTGTCGCATCCTCACAAAGCTTGTCATAATCAGCGTCTTTAATTCCTGCATCATTAAGTCCAGATGTTGATGTCCACATAAGCAGATAATCCATTGCATCATCATAATCGGCAGTCCAGTTATGTCTTGTCATATCAAAGTTTCCTGATTTTCTCTCTGATACACATACCTGTGATTCCATACCGTTAAGTTCAACATTAATGTTAAGTGCTGACTTTAACTGTGCCTGTATTGCCTGTGCAATAAGTTTATCCTGTTCATTATTAGGATAGTTGTATGTAACAGTAGGGAAACCTGCTCCGTTAGGATAACCTGCCTCGGCAAGAAGTGATTTTGCCTTTGCAATGTCCTCTGTTACCATCTCTCCTGATTCATCACTGAATTTCTTACCTGTTCCGAGATTAGAAAGCATGTATTTTGCAATAAACTGTGTTGATGCCTCGTAGTCATCACCGACTGTCTTACAGATTTCTGCTCTGCTAAGTGCCATAGATATTGCTCTTCTTACCTTATCGTTGTTAAATGGTGCCTTTGTCACGTTGAAAAGTATAAATCTTGTTGTGATATTAGGCTGTAATACCAAATCGCTCTTGCCCTGGTACTCTGACATTACATAAGCCGGAAGATTTGTTGCAAAATCAACTTCGTTTGTCTTATAAGCTGAAACTGCTGCTGTCGCATCATCTATAAACTTAACTGTAATATCTTCAAGATATACCTTATCAGCATCATAATAGTTAGGATTCTTCTTTAACTTATAATACTGGCCCTGTACATATTCAGTCATGTAAAATGCACCATTTGCAAGGTTTGTCTTAGGGTCTGTATACCATGTCTCATTTTCATTTGTTGCAATTCCTGCCTTTGAAGGATAACAGCACTGCATTGCAATGAGCTTTAAGAAATATGAACAAGGTTTTACAAGTTTGAATTCAATTGTGTAATCATCAGGTGCTGTAACACCGACATTATCTACAGATGCAGTTCCTGCATATGCTTCTGTGGCTCCCACAATCGGGCTTAACATATCCGCATATATTGATTTTGATGTCTTTCCATCAAGTGAACGCTTGATTGTGTTTACAAAATCGGCTGATGTTACTGCTGAACCGTCACTCCATTTTGCGTCTTTTCTAAGATGGAATGTCCAAGTAAGTCCATCCGAACTTTCCTCGTATGACTCAGCCATCGCCTTGCCTACCTTACCATCTGAATCGTATGTTATAAGCGGTTCGAGACAAAGTCTTGAATACTGGATAAACATACCCAGTGCAACACCCGCAGGGTCTAAGTCACCTTCGGTATTACCTCCCTGAATTGTAATAGATTTTGTTGAAGCTGATGTGCTTCCTGCACCGCCGCAGCCTGTAAACATTGTCATTGTGGTTACGACTGCCAGCACTAATGCTGCCATTTTCTTAAAAAAACCTTTTCTCATATTAATTCCTCCTTTTTTGTTCGGGGTATCTATTAACAGCCTTATGGCGTGTTAATCAATTTGTTTTATGCCGGCACAAGTGTGTGCACAATATTTTGACACTGCAATTATAAATAATCAAAACAGGCAACCTTTCTGTCTCCAACATTTACCATGATTGGCGGTCCTGCGAGACATTCTTCTCTGCATCTCGGACACCTTGATGCAAAAGGACAGCCTGTCGGCATATCAAGAGGGCTTGGTATTTCGCCCTTTAACATGATTCTCTTACTTTCCCTTGCCAGCTTAGGGTCAGGAATAGGAGCGGCTGACATAAGTGCTTCCGTGTATGGATGAAGCGGGTGATTATACACTTCATCGGCATCTCCGAATTCTACGAGATGTCCCAGATACATAACTCCTATTTTATGGCTTATATGTTTTACCATTCCCAGATCATGGGCGATAAACAAATATGAAATTCCCTGTTCGTCCTGAATCTTTTCAAGAAGATTAATTATCTGTGCCTGAATTGAAACATCCAGTGCTGATATAGGTTCATCGCAGACTATAAAATCAGGATTTAATGCAAGAGTTCTTGCAATTCCAACTCTCTGTCTCTGACCTCCCGAAAACTCATGCGGATATCTTCTGATATGGTCGGGCTTTAATCCAACGAGTTCAAGAAGTTCATAAACCTTTTCTTTTCTCTCAGCCTTTGTATACATGTTATGGATTACCATAGGTTCTTCGATAATGTCACCGATTGTAAATCTCGGATTAAGACTCGCATATGGGTCCTGAAATATCATCTGCATGCTTTTTCTTAAATTGTGCATTTTTTTGTTACTGAGTTTGGTTATATTCTGTCCGCGGTAAAATATTTCTCCGCCTGTAGGCTCATATATTTTCATAATTGTTCTGCCGAGTGTTGATTTGCCGCAGCCGCTCTCACCGACAAGACCTACTGTTTCGCCTTCCATAACATCAAGTGAAATTCCATCAACAGCCTTAACATATTGGCTCATATGGATATAACCTCTTTTTGCGAGGAAATATTTTTCAAGCTCTTTTACACGAATAATCGGTGTATTTTCCTTTACATTTTCTGTCATAAGCCCTGCCTCCGTTTCTTTGTCCCTGATTTAAGCTTTTTGATTTTTAAGTATTATAATCTCTGCCAATCATCCATTCACTGCTGCTGACTGTTCCTGAACAATTTTGTCTGCACTGTCTTTGCAATATTCCCAGCAGCTGCAATACTGGTCTTCTGAAAACTGCGTCCTGCATGGCATATAATCCTTACAGATTTTCATTGCCTTACTGCATCTTGGCATAAACGCACAACCCGAATTAAGCTTTAACAAATCAGGCGGTGTTCCCGGAATCGGGATAAGTGACTGACGTTCACCATTTGTATGAGTTCCTATGCTTCTTAAAAGTCCCATTGTGTATGGGTGCTTAGGATTATAAAAAATCTCATCTGTTGTTCCGTGTTCAACAATCTGTCCGCCGTACATAATGTTAATTTTCTGACAAAGTGTTGCAACTACGCCGAGATCATGTGTTATCATAATAATCGCTGTTCCCGTTTCCTCGGCTATCTGTTGTAAAAGTTCCAATATCTGGCTCTGAACTGTAACATCCAGTGCCGTTGTAGGTTCATCTGCAATAATCAGCTTAGGATTGCATGAAAGTGCAATCGCTATGATAATTCGTTGTCTCATACCACCTGAAAACTGGAACGGATACTGGTCGATTCTCTTTTCCGGACTTGGTATTCCGACTTTTTTCATAAGCTCTATAGCTTTTTCTCTCGCTTCCTTTTTACTGCACTTTGTATGTCTTAAAATCTGTTCCTCAATCTGTGTTCCAACTTTCAATATCGGATTTAAGAATGTCATCGGGTCCTGAAAAATCATTCCTATATCATTGCCCCTTATTTCCTGCATTCTTTTTTCATATGCTTTTTTATTGTTTTTGTATTTTTCGCTTATCGGAGAAATCTCCTCACCATCAAATATAATGCTGCCAGATACGATTCTTCCGTTGTCTGCCAAAAGTCCCATTAAGGAAAGCATTCCGACACTTTTTCCGGAACCGGATTCACCGACAATTCCTAATATTTCTCCTTTTTCAAGACTGTAATTGACATTTCTTACTGCCTTTACAATTCCCTGTCCTGTTTTAAATTCTGTTGTCAGATTTTTTATTTCCAAGAGTTTCATAGGCGTGCCTCCTTATCTCTTTCCCTTAGGATTTAATGCTGAGTTCAAACCTTCACCGATGAAGTTAAGGCTGAAGATTGTTACACAAATAGCCGCTACAGGAAACAGCATCTGATATGGGAAAATCTCAAGATATGTTCTTGCATCCTGTGCCAGTGTACCGAGACTTGCCATCGGTGCCGAAATACCTACACCTACGAAGCTAAGAAAAGCTTCCATAAATATTGCCTGAGGTATCATAAGTGTTACTGTTACAATAATTGTTCCGAGTGAATTGACAATCAGGTGTTTAAATAAAATCCTTCTGCTATTCGCTCCCAGAACAAATGCGGCAAGTGCAAATTCCTGTTCTTTTAATGTAATAATCTGTGACCTTACCATTCTTGCCATTGAAATCCAGCCTGCCACGCAGACACCAATAATAATGCTTCGCACATTTGAACCGAATATCAGCATTATGAGGATTATGTAGAGAAGTTCAGGTATTGAATAAAGAATATCCGTAAGTCTCATCATCCACATATCAACACGTCCTCCGACGTATCCTGCGATACCGCCGTAAATAACACCGATTATCGTATTAATCACTGCTGTAACAATACCAACCATAAGACTGATTCTTGCACCATAAAGAACTCTTGTAAAAAGGTCTCTTCCGAATCTGTCTGTTCCAAACCAGTGTGCTGCACTGGGACGCTGGTTCATTATTGCTGTATCCATTCCATCATATGAATATGGGGAAATCATCGGTCCGAATATTGCCATAAGTGCAATTATTAAAAATATTACAAGTGCAATCATTGCTCTTTTATTTTTTACGAACCTCTCACAGACATCTTTAAAAAAGCTCTTGCTTTCAATGGCGATAAATTCATCATTCTTTTCGTCTGGGTCTATCGGTTCAAAATATTCTGATTTATTTAACATGGCACTTACCTCCTACTTTGAAAGTTTTATTCTAGGATCAACAACAGCTGATATAATATCAACCAGAAGATTGCATACAATAATCATCGCACCGATAAAAATTGTCATTCCCATAATAATCGTATAATCTCTGTTTGAAATCGCATTTACAAACTCGCGTCCGATACCTGGAATAGCAAATACATTTTCAATTACAAAACTACCTGTAAGAAGGAATGCTATCATTGGACCTGCGATTGTAATTACAGGTAAAATCGCATTTTTCAAAATATGCTTAAAAGTAATAGTGCTCTTTTTAAGACCTTTCGCCTTTGCCATTACCACATAGTCCTGATTCATTGCTTCGCTGTAGCTTGACTGTACAAGTCTTGAAATCTGTGAAATCGGATATGCCGACATCGCAAGAACAGGAAGTATATAATGTCTCGGTGTTGTAAGTCCCGTTGCCGGAAGCACTTTCAGGTAAACACCAAATACAAGCATTAAAAGAATCGCAAATACAAAGTTTGGAATACTTACACCAAGTGTAGTTCCGGTAAGAAGAATACCTCTCACCCATTCTTTTTTCGTTGCTGCCATCCATATTCCCATTGCAACTCCTACAATAAGTGAAAATACAAATGCACTTAATCCGAGTGAAACTGTATTCGGAAGTCCCTGTGCAATAATTGTATTTACTGAAACACCTGTCTTTTTGTAAGACACTCCCAAATCTCCATGTAAGAGATTCTTCATATACAGTAAATACTGCTGGTCAAGCGGCTTATCCAATCCATATTTTGAATTGAGCTGTGCAAGTGCCGTAGCTGAAATATTGTCTGATGAAAACGGATTGCCGGGCATCAGTCTTGTCAGAAAAAATGTTATTGTAATAAGAACAAACAGGGTAACTATTCCTAACCCCAGTCTTTTTAAAATATACTTCAGCATAATTTTCTCCTCCTTTTTTCTTTTCTGAATTAGTATAAAAAAAGACCCTGTTGTTTTTTCATTCAACAGCGCCTTTGCTATATTCCTCTTTTTCTTTTTTATTCAATTGTAAAATTCCATTTATGTATATAGTTGATACAAGTATAAGTGAACAGAAATCTGAAACACTTGAACTGTATAAAACTCCATTCAGTCCCAAAAATCTTGGAAGAATCAACAATGCCGGAATTAAAAATAATCCGTTCCTGCTGATTGAAATAAATGTTGCAACCTTTGGTTTTCCTATTGCCGAAAAGTACATCGAAGCCAATGTCTGAAATCCCAAGAATAGCATAAACATCTTTGATTTTCTCATTGCCATTGCTCCATATTCGGCAAGCTGGGCATCGCCGCTTGAAAATATTGCAAATAATGTTTTCGGTACAATCATCATCAGAAGCCATACCACCGTGCATATCACAAATGCAATTGCCTGACCAATCAATGCTGCATTTCTTGTCCTTTTGTACTGTTTTGCTCCATAATTGTAACTTATTATTGTAGATATTGCATTGTTCATTCCCAGTACAACCATAAGTGCAATGCTCTCAACAGTATTTACTACTGACAGTGCTGAGATTGCTAAATCTCCTCCACCGGCTCCCATCTCATTATTACCATATATCATAAGTGAATTATTGGTTATGAGATTATTTACAAGACCAAAGCCCTGAAAAACTGCCGGTGCTGCACCAAGACCTGCAATTTCAAGCATCTTTTTAAATCTGACACTTTTTAATCCTGCCCATCTTAGTACACTTTTTTCCCTTGTAAAATACAAGGCACTTACCGTGGCTCCCACAACCTGGCTTAAAGCTGTCGCGGCTGCGGCTCCCTGTAATCCTGCATTGAATACTATGATAAAGAGTGCATCCAGACCAATATTTAGGAGTGCTCCTATCATTGAAACAACCATCGAATACCTGACATTTCCTTCTGCTCTTATTGCTCCTGCAAGTCCGAGATTCATAATCTGGAAAAACTGCCCAATTGCTATAATTCTTAAATAATCAACCGCCGGATTATGAAGTGCTGAACTTTCCCTCGCTCCACATAAAGATATAAGCTGACTGGCGAATATGAAGAAAAATAATGTAACAATAAATGCAAGTATGGCTCCCATTGAAACAATATTCGTAAAAGCTTCGTCTGCTTTGTCTTTTTCTTTTCTTCCAAGTGATAAGGAAATAAGTGCCCCGCCTCCTATAGTAAGAAGAACGGTAATTGCTGAGGTTACATTGTTTAACGGAAACATAAGTCCGATTGCTCCCAATGCATTTCTTCCAACAAACTGACCTACAAATAATCTGTCAACCACATTATATAATGCAGTTGTTATATTGCCGCATATTGCCGGAATCGACATAGAAACAATTAAGGGAAATAATTTTTTTGTACCGAGTGCATTAACCCTTTCACCCGCTTCCATGTCATCACCTCACTTTTTTGTTTTATGCTTTTGTTTTGCATGAGCTTATATTACACACGTATAATCATTTTGTCAATATGTATTTTTATAGTTCATACACAACTTTAGTGTTTTTTGATTTTTATTTAACATAATTAGGTCATTTTTCATTTTCACCATATTATATTAAGTTATAGATGATTTTAATTGTCTTTAAAACTTTCTTTAACGCGTTAAAATAGTGCCTTGACTTTTACACACGTATAATTTAAACTCTTTTATATAAAGCAGATGGACGGCTTTTAACAGCTTCTGCTGCTGATATAAAATAATATAAAATAAGAAAGGACTGACTGCTATGAAAGTACAGGTATTAGTAAGTAAACCAAAAAGTTTGGACATAACTCTTAATGAAATGATGGAAAAATGGCATATGCTTGAATTAATTCCCGGTCTTGAATGTCATTTTTATACTTATGACAAATCTCTTACATCTGAAGAAATAAGCAATATTATTGATTCAGATACCGGGGCCGTAATCGGCGTTTATTTAAGGAAAGACCTTATCACTGAGGATTTCTTTATTAAACATCCAAAGCTTAAATATATGGCCGGAATGGCTCACGGATATGAGGAATTTGATGTTGAACTTACGCACAAATACGGTGTTACGATAACCAATACAGCCTATGGTGCTTCTACAATTGCAGAATTTGCATTTGCTCTTCTTCTTGATATATGCCATAAGGTTGAACTTCACAGCAGCTATGTTAAGACACATGACTGGGTAAATGATCCATCTCCACGTTACATGTTCGGATTGAGTGACCAGATAGAACTTAACGGTATGACTTTCGGCATCATCGGTCTTGGAAAAATAGGTTATCATGCTGCACTTATTGCAAAAGGCTTTGGTATGAATGTTATTTCTTTCAACAGACATTTAAAAACCGGTGCCGAATATGATTTTATAGAGCAGGTAAGTCTTGATGAAGTTTTGTCACGCTCGGATGTAATATCACTTCACACACCTCTTACCGATGCAACTAAAAACATTATTAATAAAGAAAGCATTGCTAAAATGAAAGACGGTGTTATATTAATAAACACATCCCGTGGTGGTCTTATAAATGAGGATGACCTCGTTAATGCCTTAAATTCAGGCAAAATTTATGCCGCCGGTCTTGATGTCATAAGTGAGGAGCCCCCACGCCATGACCTTGGAATCCTTCACTGTGAAAACGCTACGATAACAGACCATATCGCATACCTGCCAAAGACATCAAGACTGCGTTCAGTTTCTGTTGCAATATCTAATTTCAAGGCTTATCTCGACGGCTGCCCTACAAGTGTAATCAATAAATAGTACAATGTTCTCATTTTACAATGCATCATTGACACCATATATCAGCAGTGGTATACTAATACTAAATTAGTATAAGAATTGGAGAGTATCATGTCAAAAGGTGAAGAAACAAAAAACAGAATTCTTTTTGTGGCAAGAGATTTATTTTATGAATATGGATTCCATAAAACAACTGCCCGCATGATTTCTGAAAAAGCCAATACTAATCTTGGACTTTTGAATTATTACTTTAAAAATAAAAACGAGATGGGACTTATAATATACAGCAGTATCCGTGACAGGTTTGATGAACTTATCGCAGAATATTTTCCTGATATGGACGAGCTTACGCTGTTCCTGTTCTCTAGTACACTTGAACTTTATCTTTGTATTACAAATGAAAAATATGGCAATTTTTTTCATGAATTTATCGGTGGTGAACCAAAAAACAGACGTTTTATCCAGGAACATATCTCCGATGTATTCTGCCGCTATTCTTCAGAATATGCACAGACACCGGAATATACAATGCTTGCAACAATAAGTATATCGGCCATCAAACCTGCCGTTGTAGATTACGTTCTCAATCACAAAGGTGAGATTAAGACAGATACCTATTTAAGATATTATCTTGAACAGCAGCTTCACTTCCTTGGTCATAACAAAAGTGAAGCCGACTCATATATTGAAAAAGTTCATAAGTTTTATATAAGTGTTGCACCGCGTTTTACACCGGTTATGACACCACTTGTTTAAAAATAAAAATGAAAGGACCTTCATACAGATGTTCATGTTACTTAAAAAGTTATCCGCATCACGCATTATTGCTCTTGGATTTGCTCTTGCAATACTTACAGGCTCAATACTTCTTATTCTGCCATGCAGTGTACGACCGGGCGTGCATCTTGAATATATAGACTCGCTTTACACATCAACAAGTGCTGTCTGCGTAACCGGACTTGTAAGTGTTGATGCCAAAGATACATTTACTCCTCTTGGACAGTTTTTCCTTGCTATGCTCATTCAGATTGGCGGTCTTGGTGTTACTGCCATCGGTGCCGGAATTATCATTGCCATGGGAAAAAAAGTTAATATGAAAGGACGAAGCCTTATCCGTGATGCTCTTAATGTTGATTCCGGAAAAGGCATGATTATATTTATCCGCGATATTTTCATGACAACAGTTTTTTTTGAGCTGGTTGGTGCCATGTTAAGTTATATTGTATTTTCTAAGGATTATCCGCCTGTTGAGGCTCTCGGAATAAGCCTGTTCCACTCAATTGCGGCATTTAACAATTCCGGATTTGATATTCTTGGCAATTACCGGAGTCTTACAGGATATTATGATAATTTTACACTTAATATTATAACTTGTGTGCTCATATTCTTTGGGGGTATCGGTTTTCTTGTAATCCGTGAATTAAGAATTAAACATTTTCACTGGAAAAAGCTCTCTATGCATTCGCGTGTTGTAATTTCAATGAGTCTGTTCCTTATTGCTTCAGGTACACTTCTCATTAAGGCAACGGAAAATATTTCATGGCTTGGTGCTTTTTTCCTTAGTTTTTCAACAAGAACAGCCGGTTTTTCAACATATCCACTCGGTAACTTTTCATCAGCCGGACTTCTCGTTGTGATTATACTTATGTTTATAGGTGCATCTCCAGGTTCAACCGGCGGCGGTATAAAGACGAGCACATTTTTTGTTTTATTGCAGGGAATCAAATCTGCAGCTACAAACAAATCTGAAAAGGCTTTTCACTATGCTGTTCCAAAAAATGCTTTCAGCAAAGCTGCAATTATAACAGCTATCGGAGCTGCCATAGTTCTTACCGGAACTTATATTATGCTTGTTTTACAACCCGAGCTTTCTTTTATAGATGTATTTTTTGAAGTAACAAGTGCATTCAGCACATCAGGATTATCAACAGGAATAACTCAGCAGTTAGGAATAGGGGCAAAGCTTCTTTCAATTATAATAATGTATGCCGGTCGCCTAGGTCCGCTAACAATTGTAACAGTATGGTATTTCAGCAAAGGTGAGCGTGTTTCTTACCCGGAAGGAAATATATCTGTCGGCTGAAACTGACGCATCTTTGGCAGTCCATAACATGCGAATACGGCTCACAGCCTACATAAACTTAGATACAAGGAGATTTATAATTTTATGTTTAAGAAATCAAAAAGTAATACAACTTCATACGGAATTGTCGGAATCGGTAGATTTGGATATGCTCTTGCTATTGAGCTTGCAAAAGAAGGCAATGATATTCTCATAATTGACTGCGATGAAGAAAAAGTTGCAGAGCTTCGTGAATATACTGAAAATGCATTTGTCGTTAAAAATATAGATAAAAAATCACTTCAATCCACTGGTATACAGAATTGTGATGTTGCTGTCGTGTGTATCGGCGAACAGCTCGACACTTCAATACTTACAACTCTTAATCTTGTATCAATGGGAATTCCACATGTAATTTCAAAAGCCAAAAGTGCTGAACATGGTGAGATTCTTGAAAAACTCGGTGCTGAAGTTGTATATCCGGAACGCGATATGGCTATAAGACTTGCCAACCGTCTCATTACTTCAAGTGTAATCGATTTTGTACAGCTTAGTGAACAGATTAATGTTTCAAAGATGAAAATTCCTGACAATGCTATCGGAAAAAGTGTAATTGATCTCAATCTGCGTTCACGTTTTAACCTGAATATTATTGCAATTGAAAAAAGCGGTGTTGTTTCCAACACCGTTGACCCTCATTATACTTTCCAGAAAGATGACGTATTATATATATGTGGCGGACGTGACAGTCTCACTCAGTTTTCTGACTGGCTTTACAAATAATATTATTTTCAATCTTTTGTGCTGTTTTACAAAAGCTTTCGAGTTCTTCTTCACTTATATTTTCGCAGAATACTTCGTCAGCCATAGCAAATATATCTATTACATCTTCGGCTTTTTTCCTACCGTTATCTGTAAGTGATATAATAAATGAACGCCTGCACTCTGGATTGCTTTCACGAACAATCAGGCCGGCAGAAACAAGCCGGTCAATTGTTCTTGACATTGTTGTCACATCAAGGAAACATGCATCTGCAAGTTCCCTTTGACTCATCGGTCCCGACAGATATAACTCCCTTAAAATTCTCGGCTGTCCCTGACCGACTGTAAGACCTATTTCTATAAAATACGGTCTTAAAAAATTTCTTCTTGAAAGCTCTATTTTAAATAATATATTTTTGATATCTTCATGTTTCATAAAGTAAAAACCTCTTTTTATATTTAATATCCTGCATCTTCAATACCCAATTGTCTATATCCACATTATTATATAACTTATTTTATTCAAGTTCAAACTGCCCTGTATACAATCTGTAATATCTTCCTTTTTGCTCCAACAGTTCCTCATGGCTTCCACGCTCAATAATTTCACCTTTTTCAAGCACCATAATTGCCTTGGAATTCCTTACTGTAGAAAGCCTGTGTGCTATTACAAAGACTGTCCTGCCCTCCATAATGGCATCCATGCCTTTTTCGATAAGTCTCTCTGTTCTCGTATCAATTGAACTTGTTGCCTCATCAAGAATAAGTACAGGCGGCTTTGACACAGCGGCTCTTGCAATCGCAAGGAGCTGTCTCTGTCCCTGTGAAAGATTGCTTCCATCTGAATAAAGCATTGTATCGTATCCATCAGGCAGTCTTTTTATAAATGAATCTGCATTGGCAATTATTGCTGCCTGTCTTACTTCTTCATCTGTCGCAGAAAGATTTCCATATCTTATATTATCAGCAATTGTGCCTGTAAAAAGATGTGTATCCTGTATTACCATTGAAAGTGAATGACGTAAATCATCTTTTTTTATCCGCCTTATATCTATTCCGTCATAATAAATTGTTCCTGATGATATTTCATAAAATCTATTAATAAGATTGACAATCGTAGTCTTTCCTGCACCTGTCGAGCCGACAAAAGCAATCTTCTGCCCCGGCTTTGCATAAAGCGATATTTTATTAAGTATCGTTTTTTCGGGTGTATATCCAAATACAACATTATCAAAACGTACATCACCCTTTAATTCGACATATTTATATGTGTTATTTTCAGGCACTTTCCATGCAAATATTCCTGTTTTTTCTTCACATTCACTAAATGAATTATCCTCATTACGTCTGACATTACACAATGTGATATTTCCCTCATCAATCTCAGGTTCTTCATCCATCATGTCAAATATACGCTCAGCACCTGACAATGCCGACAACAGAAAATTTATCTGCTGTGTAAACTGGTTAAGCGGCATGGCAGACTGTCTTACATATACAAGATATGCAGAAAGACTTCCAAGATCCATAATTCCTTTTATTGTAAATATTCCTCCGACGCACGCTGATACTGCATAATTAAGATATGAAAGACTGACTATAACAGGTATCATAAAACCTGCATATGTCAATGCACTTGTTGATTCTTTCCTGAAATTTTCATTTAATCTGCAAAATTCCTCAAAATCTTTTTCTTCATGGTTAAATACTTTTTCCACTTTTTGTCCGGCAGTCATTTCCTGAACAAAACCATTTATTTTACCAAGTTCTTCCTGCTGTCTGTTAAAATATTTTTTACTGTGCTTTCCGTTGTATTTTATAAAGATAAACATAATGATTAGAAATATAACTACTATCATTGAAAGTCTTATACTTAAAACCATCATCATGGTAATTGTTCCAAAAAGCATCATGAAACTCTGGATAATCATTGCAAAACTATTATTCATAGCCTCCTGTACTGTATCCACATCATTGGTGAAACGGCTCATAAGTTCACCATGTGTATGTGCGTCAAAATATTTCAGAGGAAGCTTTTGTGTATGATTAAATAAATCCTTTCTGATTTCCTGAATTACTTTCTGAGATGTCTTTACCATGAGCCTATTATAAAAAAGCGTCGCCATTGCACCACAAAGATACATGATACCCATTCCTGCCACAGCTTTAAAAAGCCCATGCATATCTCCCGGAGTAATGAATTTATTGACAACTGGTTTTATAAGATATGTACCCATTATATTAGCACCTGCACTTATAAACACAAGGACCGCTACGGATAGAAATGCCCATTTGTGCATTCCAAGATATGCAAAAAGATGTTTTAACGTTTTCTTTGTATCTTTTGGTCTTTTATATCCTACATATTTTGCCATTATAAATCAGCTCCTTCCTTCTGGGATTCATATATTTCCTGATAAATCGTATTTTCTGCAAGCAGGCTTTCATGTGTTCCGATTCCGTTTACCCTGCCTTTATCAAGAATAATAATCTGGTCTGCATGACGTACTGATGAAATTCGCTGTGCAATTATAATCTTTGTCATGTCAGGAAGTTCCTTAGCAAGTCCATCCCTGATTTTTGCTTCTGTCGCAGTATCAACCGCACTCGTTGAATCATCAAGAATAAGCACCTTAGGTTTTTTAAGTATGGCTCTTGCAATACAAAGTCTCTGTTTCTGTCCACCTGAAACATTAACACCACCCTGTTCAATCTTTGTCATGTATCCATCATGCAGTCTGTCAAGGAATTCATCTACACACGCAATGTGGCACGCTTTGTCAATTTCTTCCATAGAAGCATTATCATCACCCCATTTTAAATTTGAAAGCACTGTTCCTGAAAACAGAGTATTTTTCTGAAGAACAACTGAAACTGCATCACGCAAATGCTTCATAGGATATTTCCTGACATCAACACCATCTATTTTTACAGTTCCTTGTGTTGCATCATAAAGTCTGGGGATAAGCTGTACAAGCGTTGTCTTCGCAGAACCTGTCTGACCTATAATTCCGACTGTCTGCCCCGGCTCTATTTTAAAAGAAACATCAGAAAGTACATACTCTTTTGCTTCTTTTTTATATTTAAACCATACATTTTCAAATTCGATTCCACCCTTTTCAACACTTATATCCTCGGCAGACTCATCAGTCATATCAATTTTTTCATCTATTACCTCAACGATTCTTGCACCAGACGCAAGGGAACGTGTCATCATAAGAAATACATTGGACATCATCATAAGTGAATTGAGTATAAGCAGTACATAACTTAAAAACCCTGTAAGTTCACCGATTTTTAACTGTCCCCTGTTTACAAGATGGCCTCCGAATAAGAGAAGTGCCAGAATTGTACCATACATTACAAATTGAAATGATGGCATATTAAGTACTGAAATTCCAAATGCTTTTTCGGATTCATTTTTAAGATTAAGATTCGCCTCTTCAAATTTAGCCGTCTCATAATCTCCACGTACATATGATTTAACTACTCTTACTGCTGTAAGATTTTCCTGAATCGTTCTGTTAAGCAAATCTATCGCCGACTGCATCTTTGAATATAGCGGACGAACATTCAATATTATTGCAACAAGCAGAATTGCAAGAACCGGCAGTGCGACAAAAAACACAAGTGCCAGCTTTGAATTAATGCTGAATGCAATTCCTGTGGCAAATATAAGCATAACAGGGCTTCGTCCAAATGGTCTCATACCTGTTGACACTGAATTCTGAATATTTGTAACATCACTTGTAAGCCTTGTAACAAGTGATGATACCCTGAAATGGTCTATATTTGTAAATGAATATGACTGTAATTTCTCATATTCAGCCTTTCTTAAATTAGCACCAAGTCCCTGACCCGCAAGTGCAGAAAATCTTGAGCTCCCTATTCCAAAAAATAAAGCCGCAGCAGCACAGCAGACCATCTGTATACCTTTCTTATAGATATACATCTCGTCTGCATTAGCCACTCCGGTGTCTATTAAATCTGCCATTATAAGCGGAACCATAAGTTCAAGTACCACTTCAACAGCAATACAAAATAATGCCAGATAAGCATATTTTTTATATTGTTTCATGTAAGAAAAAATTCTTCTTAACATTAGTTGCACCTCCAATTGTTGTATATGCAACTATTGTATTGTCAATATTTTTAGATGTCAAGCTCCTTTTTTTTATTTTTTTTAAAATCAGACCAGTCACCTTTCTTCCCTGTAATAATTTTCACCAAGTGATTCAGGAATATGATCTTTTCCTGTTTTTCTTATGCTTGTAATTATAATAACTATGCTTGTTACAATATATGGACACATATCATATATAAATGGATTAAGCCCTGGAATTGCAATATAAAGCCTCATTATCATAAGTGCACCGAATATTATGCTGCAAAAAATTGATTTTAACGGATTCCATGCTGAAAAAATCACAAGAGCAACAGCAAGCCAGCCATATCCGCTTATGCAGCCATGAACCCATACTCCCGAATTTGTTACCATACACATATACATTCCGGCGAGTCCACACAAAGCACCTCCAATAACAGAGGCAATATAGCGGTATTTTGTCACTGAAACACCTGCCGCATCAGCTGCATATGGGTTCTCGCCCACTGCTGTCAGCTTTAATCCAATTTTTGTCTTTTTAATTATGAAAAAAGCCGCCAAAGCTGCTGCAAGTGAGAAATATACCATTCCATTGTATGAAAACAGTAATTCACCAATAACCGGAACAGAAGATAAACCCGGAATATGTATTCCCGAAAATACAGCTTTTGTTTCATCTGTAACGCTGATATATCCGCCTGCTCCCTGACCCATAAGTTCACCAAAAAAGTTGCCAATGCCTGTTCCCATAATTGTTATGATAAGTCCGACAACATTCTGGTTTACTCTCAACGATATTGTCATAAATCCAAAAAGTGCTGATGTTATCATACCGCTTAACGCTCCTGCAATAAATGATACTGCTGCCGCCCCAAAACCTGACAGACCTAATTTTTCTGCAGCAACGGCACCAGCCAGCGAGGCAACGGCACCAATATACATTGTGCCTTCCACACCAAGATTAATATTTCCCGATTTTTCTGTAATTATTTCGCCAACTGTTGCAAGAACAAGCGGTGCACCGGCAAGAACTGCCGCAATAAGAAAATTAATAATCATATCTGCCTCCTTTATCATTTATCGCGGATGATTTCCTTCCTGACATAAATGAAAATGAAACTTTGTATTTTATGAAAAATTCACAGCCTAACATAAACAAAAGTATTATACCTATCATTATATTGGCAAATGATGACGGAATAAGATATACCGTCTGAAGATTTCCGGCACCACGGTTAAGAATTGCTATAAACGCCGACATTATAAGAATTCTTACCGGTTTCATATCTGCCATCCATGCAACCATAATCGCTGTAAATCCGACTCCTCCGGCTGTTGATTCTGATAATGTTCCGTCTGCTCCTGCAACCTGAAGAAATCCTGCAAGTCCACATAACGCTGCCGACAAAAACATCGTCCGTATCATGACTTCTGATGCGTTAATGCCTGCATATCGTGCTGTCTCCATTGAATCGCCTATAACTTTAATCTCATATCCATGCTTTGTTTTCTGTATATAAAAATAATAGAGAGCAAGCATGACAAGTGCAATTATCCAGCCAATATGTACTCCAAACACTCTTGGAAGCCTGCTATAAAAGTCAAGCATTCTTACCTTTGGAAAATTATTTGCAGCATCCTGCCAGCTCCTTGTATTCTGAAGCATGACTATCAGCTGTGTTGCAATATAATTAAACATAAGTGTAAGCAGTGTCTCATTTGTCTTAAATTTTGCCTTAAATACTGCGGGTATCATGCCATACAGTCCTGCCATAATAATTGAAGCTGCTGCCATAAGCGATAATAAAACCCACTGCGGAATTGACCTGCCAAAAATAAATGACACAGCTGTAGCAGCTATGCCACCTATAAGTATCTGTCCCTCTCCACCTATATTCCAGAATTTCATTCTAAATGCAAGTGACAGACCTGTCGCTGTTATAACTAGCGGAATAGTTCCCTTTACTGTTTCTCTTATAAGAAATTCTTTTCCAAATGCACCTTTTAACATTACAGCAAATACATTAAACGGATTAAAATGCATGCATAAAAGCAGAATACTTACCACAATAAAAGAAAACACAAATGCAATCACACGTATAATCAATGAATGAGCATCCGATATATATGGTCTTTTTATTATTCTTGCAAATCGTTGTTTTTCTTTTTTATTTTCCATTTTATATCACCTGCCCTTTCGTATCTGTCATTAGTGAACCCAGATAATCTTTTGTAACTGTTCTTGCATCAGTAATTCCGGCTATCCTATGGTCTGCCATAACCATGATTCTGTCTGACAATGCCATTAAAACATCCAGGTCTTCTCCTACAAATATTATTGCTGTTCCTCTTTTTCTTTCTTCATCAAGAAGGTTGTAAATCATATATGATGAATTAATATCAAGACCACGCACCGGATATGAAACTATAAGCACATCTCGCCCTGCCTCAATTTCTCTTCCAAGAAGCACCTTCTGGACATTGCCCCCGGATAACATTCTCACCGGCGTATGAATACCGGGAGTTGCAATATCAAGCTTTTTAATAAGATATTTTGCTATATCAGCAGCTTTTTTCCTATGCAAAAATGCACCGGCTTCATCTTTATATGATTTTAACACCATATTATCTACCATATCCGATGAAGCGATAAGCCCCATTCCAAGCCTGTCTTCCGGAACAAATCCAAATCCTGTTTTATTTTTTCTTCGCCATTCCGGTTTTTTATTGGTTATATCAAAATTTCCTTCTTCGGCATAATATTTTATTTTTCCTGATGTAACTTCACGTATGCCGTCTATACACTCACAAAGTTCTTTCTGTCCGCTTCCTGATATTCCCGCAATTCCAAGTATTTCTCCTGATTTTAAATCAAATGAAACATCTGAAAGACCAACCGTTTTATCATCAGAAAGACAGCTTATGTTGTGCACTGAAAGAACTGTTTTTTTCTTTTCGTAAGATGTACGTGCAATCTGCAATGTGACTGTTTTTCCTACCATTTTACAGGCAAGCTCATTTTCGTCTGTTTCACTTGTCTTTAATGTATCTATGTAATGTCCTTTACGCATAATGTATACATTATCAGAAATATCAAGAACTTCATGCAATTTATGTGTAATGATTATTATTGATTTGCCGTCTTTTTTCATTGAGCGGATTACATTAAAAAGACTGCTGCTCTCTTGTGGTGTAAGAACTGCCGTTGGCTCATCAAGTATTAGAATCTTAGCACCTTTTATTATTGCTTTTATTATTTCTACTGTCTGTTTTTCGGAAACTGACATATCGCATATTTTTTTGTCCGGATTTACCGTAAATCCATACTTTTTTGCCACATCAGTTATTCTCTTACGGATATCTGCTTTATTTTTATATTCTTTATCCGAAAGGGCAATCTCAATATTTTCTACTGCATCCATAGAAGAAACTAACTTAAAATGCTGATGCACAACTCCAATTCCAAGCCTGTCTGCATCTTTTGGTGAACGTATTTCAACTCTTTTATTTTCATAATAAATTGAACCGCTGTCAGGATAATATATTCCGCCAATCATATTTATAAGCGTTGTCTTCCCAGAACCGTTTTCACCCAGAACCGCCATTATTTCACCTCTGTGAAGTGTAAGATTTATTTTGTCATTAACCATTACGGCTCCAAATGATTTGCATAAATTTTTTGTCTCTAATACAACTTCCATAGCCATTCTGCCTTTCTTTGCAAAGTAATAATTTTATTTTTTAATATCTATCCCCTGCAAAACCTCTCCAAATGTAGGTGATGATTTGGGTTCTATATAGACTTCTCCTGCTTTTACAAGCTCTTTTCCACTTTGATTATAAAGTGGACCACAAAATACATGTTTAGTACCGTTTTCAAAGCCTGCTGCCGCATCCGCCACTGCATTTTTTACTTTTTCTGCCGTATCAGAATCAAGCAGCGAATAATTTATATCTGCAAGATAAATCATTCCATTTTCAAGCGTTCCTGTATAGTCAGCAGGAATCTTTGACGGCGTTCCGTCAAGTATATTCTGGACCGCCATTATCAGATAAGATGATGTATCCCATCTTACAGAAGTAAGAACAGCATTCGGTGCTGCACTGCTCATATCACTGTTGTATGGTATGAAAAATGCACCATTTTCCTGACATGTAACGGCACCAGCCGTTGAATCTGCATGGTGGCTTATAACATCACATCCTGAATCTATAAGCGATTTTGTTGCCTGACCTTCAAGTGCAGGGGCATACCATTTATTAAGATATGTCGCACTTACTTCAATATCCGGATTAACACTTTTTGCTCCGAGATAATATGCATCAAGTCCATTATTTACTTCTGTGTAATCCATTGCACAGACATATCCGATTTTGTTTGTTTTTGTAGTAAGACCTGCAACTACTCCTGACAGATAACGCACCTGTGCAATGTCGCCAAAATAATTGTGAACATTTGAAAGTCCGCTTGATGCAGCTTTAACGCCGCTGAAATGACAGAAAACTACATTCGGATACTCGAAAGCAACCTCTAACAAGTAATCTTCATGTCCATGCGACGTTGAAAATATAATCTGACATCCATCCTCAGCAAGCTCACGAAATGCAGTTGCAGCCTCCGCTGTATCAGGTACATTATATTTATTTATAATCTGCGATTTGTCTATCCCTAATGCTGCTGCCATTTTCCATGTTGAACTATCATGCGTATATGTGTATCCCTGGTCACTTGGGTCGGAATAATGTACAAAACCAATTTTTAAATCTTCTTTATTTACTTTTACACCCTCTGTCACCCCCGATGCCTTGCTGCCTGAACATCCGGTCAGGATAAATGCAAATATAAGCATGATAAATATTAAAATATTAATTTTTTTCATATTCTCTCCATTTCTGCCAGGGATTCTGGCTAATTTGTCCTCCTATATGACAAAAAAAGCCTGCATATATTTATGCAGACTCCTTTGTCTTAATATTTATAAACTTTTTATTTTGTCTGGTCCTTCCAGTCTTCAAGAAGTTCTGCTGAATCAACAACAAGTCCAAGATGAAGTGATATGATTCTTAAAGCTGCTTCTTCAAGATGTTCACTACCTCTTGTAAGATCTCTTGGAACTACTATTCTGAAATCTCTGTTTGCACCATCAAATGCCGTATTTAATACACAGCAGTCTGTCATACAGCCTGTGAGGACAATTCTTTTTATTCCCATATTTCTTAAAAGCATTTCAAGATCAGTAGGATAAAATGCACTCAGTCTCTTTTTTGTACTTACAATCAAATCTTCGTCATGTACATCTATAGAAAATTTATTCCACTTTGTACCCTCAATTGCATGCTCTGCTATATTAGGAATTTCACCGACTGTAATAGGAAATACAAGTCTCCATGCTGATGGATTAAGTTTTTCATCAACTCCGCCTTTTCTTAATACTGAACGCACATGAATTATAGGAATGTTAAGTGCTCTTGCCTCTTCCATGAATTTGTTAAGTGGTTCTATAATCTGTCTTCCTCTTGGAGAAGGGCATGGACAATCAGGGCCTGTTGAAAGATGACCTTCGTGCATATCTATTGTTATAACTGCTGTTCCCTCCTTTTCAAGAAATATATCATGAATATTCTCTGGAACATCTTTTCTTACATTATCAAAATAAGCTTTCATAATTGTTAATCTCCTTTATTTTCTATATTTATGCAGTAACTTTTTTATTACTTCATTATTGTTCAGACTTCTCAAAAAGTGGACGAAGAAGTGTATTATTTAAAAGATTTAATATTATAAGTAAAATAATACCGACAAGCATTGGCTGTGTTACAATACTCTGAACTGCCGATGGAAGCATTGCTGTAAAATCTGCAGGAAGGAACATACATCCAATTGCAATTATATAAGGAACTGCTGCTGTAATTACGTTCATATCATCCCACTCAACATCTTTAAGATGCTGTACTCCACTGAATGCAATCATACCGAAAAGAATTACTGTTGCACCATTTAACACAGGTGATGGTATTACAGCGATAAGCATACCAAGCTTAGGGAAGAAACCAAGTAAAATTGCTATTATACCCATAACAAGTGTTGCAAAACGGCTGCCCACGCCTGTTGCTCTTATAATACCTACATTTTCAGGATATGTTGTTGTCGGACATCCACCGACAAGTGTACCGACAATATTGCCGACTGCAAGTCCGAATATACCACCGTTTGCCCTGTGTTCATCAACCTGCTGTCCATCCCAGCCTGCGATAAGGCTGTACATTCCAAGTGCCTCTGATACTGAATGAAGATATGCAAGAAGCATAAGTATTACAACACCGACATTCACACCAAAACCATATGGCATAATCTTTGGAAGTCCTACAAGTTTTGCCTGTGCAACTGAACTGAAATCAATGTGTCCGAATATTGCATAAAAGATTGTTCCTACTATGATTGCCCATAAAAGAGCACCTCTCTTCATAAGACCTTTCTTTCCAAAAAGCATAAATCCTGCTGCAACTACAATTGTTATAACTGCTGAAAGAAGATTTACCCAAGGATAATAAGCAGTTCCTGCTGTTCCGAAACATCCCGGTATTGCAATCTCTGCAAGCTGTGTACCAATAATTAACATCAATGTACCAAATACAAGTGGTGATGTAAGTATTTTTGTAAGTTTACCAATTACACCAATATTACCAATAGGTATTGATAATACTGCAACTACTATGCCTGCAATTAACATTGAGCCATAAGCTGTTCCAAGTCCATATGCAGCACCTGTTGTAAGTATTGCTGACATAAATACCGCCGTTGGTCCGTGAACTGCCGGAAGTTTTAATATAAATATTGACTGAAGTATTGTCACAAGACCTGCTGTTATGAAACATGACTGAACCATATATCCAATATCAGCAGATGTAAGTCCGCACGCAGCACCGATAATTCCCGGAACTGCAAGTAAAAATGTTATACCCATAAGATGTTGTACTGCGAATAATAAAAGTTCGCCAACCGACATCTTCTGGTTAATGCCTACCGTCAATGGTGATTTTTCATTTTCCATTTTAATTCATCTCCTCAATTAATCTGAATCCGTTAAATCATCAAGTTCTTGCCGGCTTGAATACTTTTTATGATAAAACGAATCTCTCTGGCTATCGCTGCAGTCGCCAAATTTCCGTGCAATTACGGACTTTGGCTCGTTGCCTGCGTAAAAAAAGAGACAACGTGTCCTTTATAGGGACTCCGTTGTCTCTTGATGTCTGAATAATACTATTTTATATAGTAATTTTCAATGTGCATACTGCATATATTTTGTCTCTTTTAATGCACAATATGCACATCCGCCATTATCTTCTTTATCATTTGTGTTTTTATGACTCTATTTTTTTAGAAATAAATCATATATCTTTACTGCATTATAAAGCTGATTGGTAACTTCAGCATTCTTTATAGAGCAGCCAAGCAGCTCTTCAATTTTTTCAACTCTTTTTATCATAGTATTTCTGTGTATATAAAGATTCTGTGATGCCTGCGAAACATTCTGTCCGCACTTTAAATATTCTCTCAGCGTATCTATAAGATTCTGATTGTTCTTCTTATCATAAATAAGAAGCGGATTAAGAATTTCTTTTACATAATCATCTATTTTTGATGTGTCATCAATGTAAAATAAAAGCTGATATATCCCAAGTTCTTTATAAAACATTACTCCGCTTTTGTTTATTGTCTTTCTTGCAATTCTTGACTGGTCATAACTTTTCTTTAATCCTTCTAACCCCTGTGCAATCTCACCTACGCCTATACGCACATGTACATGTTTATTTTCCTTTATAAATATGTTATATATTGTACGTATAGTATTTACAATATCTTTTTCTTCTGTATTATCAGCGGAGATAATAAAAGCCTGCCGGTTATATTGATTAAGATAGTTAATCTTTCCAAAATACCGCTCAAAAAGACTTATCATTTTCCGCATAACACGGTCATTATGATATGCCTGATTCTCCGTCTGTAGATATTTTTCATCAAATTTATAATCAATAACTGCAACGGCTTTTTTTCCAAGCAATCCATATTTTTCCATAGATTGGCGATATGCCGAATCGTCATGATTTATCTCACCTGATAAAAGTCTGTCAAGAAATTCACTATGCATGCGTTCTTCAAGCCTGTCATTGGATACAAGCATAGAAACACTTCCTATAACCCTTGAAAGCTTTGTCTCCCACGGTGCCGCAAAAACCGCAAGGCCTCTTTTCACAGCCTCGTCTATCGCAGCCTGTGGAATTGATGCTATATGCTCAGGATTAATAAGCATAATAATACATGCTGCTCTTCCATCCGCCGCCTGTATTACTATATCCGTAAGAAATTCATCTGTTATCTTTAAGCCTACGCCACTCATAAGAATAACATCTCCTCCGACAAGCCATTCTCTTATACTTACAGTCTGTGCAACATTTGGCCATGAAACGCCTCTGTCAAGACCATTCTCACCGCTTACAAGCTCAAAGTCTTTGAATGTATCAAGTTTTAATAAATCTCTTACATATATCATCTTCTCATTCCCATTCCACAACTCATACCTGAATCTTCATCAGGAATCTCAGATATATATCTTGCGTTAAACTCCGCATTAACTTCCGCGATTTCTTTAACTCCGTCTATATAATCCCTGAAAAATTCAAGCAGATCAATCCCGCTGCTCTCGCATCCTTCTGTCTCTTCCCACTGCTTCACAAGCTGGATTCTTTCTGATTTTGTTGTGTCTTTTATTAATGTACTTTTCATGACTACTCCTTTATTATTTTTAATGTTGTTGATTTTTACTTTCCCCTCTGACTCTTGTTGAAACTGTTCTTGTAAGAGGAATCATCTTTATCCCAATGCTTCCGTCAGTTTTTCTTGTAATAAGTGTTCCTCCACGCTGTATATAGCTTTTTGATATGCCATTATAGCCAAGACAATCTATAGACATTCCATATGTCAGCCGTATACCTTTATATGTCAACGACAGTGTATTAAGGTGGTCATGTCCACAAAACATCCATTTTATGATGCCGTTTTCCACAGCCTTTTTAAAAAAGTCACCCTTTTTATATGATATACCAAAATATTCATCTTTTTCGGCTATGCTTCCGTGCTCGTAAATTACGCTTTTATCCCCAAGCTTCATCTTCTCGTAAGCTTCCTTAAATTCCCTCACAGGCATATGGAAAAATGCCATCGCTTTTATATCCGGATTTATTTTTTTCAGTTTGCTTAATCTGTTCATGCACCACTCAGTCTGGTCCTCATGTATACAGTCAAATCCGCTGAAAAACCAGCCGTCGCCATACATATTGGAATCAAGCATAACAAGCGGCATAAGCACTTTTTCCTGTTTGTCAGTAAGATTTATAAAGAAATTGCCAACGCCAAATATATCTTTTCTTCCTTTTGAAAAGATACAATATTTTCCTTTTGTAAAAACATCTGCAAGCTGCTCACGACCACATTTTGCCCCCATCTCACAGTCATGATTTCCAAACACAAGTGTATAAGGAATCTTAAACCTATCTATAAACCTTATAAATCTCTCCGCCTGCTTTTTATTGTTCATAGTACCCACCTTTGGTAAAAACGGAAATATTGTATCTCCCGTAAAAACAATAAGGTCAGGTGAAGTTCTATTAATTATCTTTGTTACGGCATCAAGTGCCATCTTATCTTTTTTATGCGAAAATAATCCAAATCCGAGATGCAAATCTGTAAGCTGCAATATCTTATAATCCCTGTTTTCAGGAATTTCCAGCAAAAAAGTCTCTTCGTCTTTCTGTCTGAATCCATCACCGCAAAACATATCTCATTCCTCCTTAACTTAACGGAATCAAAGCACCTATTGCTGAAATAACAGTTGATACAACCATAAGCACCTGAAACGGAACTGTTCCAACGACACCGCAGATAGGGCTGCTTCCTGCTTTCTTTCTTGACTTTCCGTATGTAAGAACGAGCATGATACTTACAAGTACCACAACGCCGCTCATAATTCTCGTCAAAATAATAAAACTGTTAACGCCAAATATCGCAAATAAAATACACGGAATAGTAGCTGCAAGCCAGCTCACTCTGTTGCCTATGCCTGTCTGCTCATGCACAACATCTCTTAATGCCAGTGTATTAGACCAGAAAGTAGTCAGAAGTGCAAATAATGAAAATATTCCCGCAAGAATCATAGCCCAGCTGCCAATACTTTCTCCAAGCTGCATATATGCAAGTTCTTTGTCAAGTGTTCCTTTTGTTCCCATAAGTACAGACATGGTTACAACAAGTACAAATAAAGATGATAACGCAAATCCTATAAAAATAGATTTGCGAATCTTTTTTGCATCACCATCAAGCCCCTTTACGACCTGTATAACTGCCTGATTGGCTGATGTTGCAAACACAACCATGCTGTATAATGCCAGAAGATTATTCCAATGAAAATCAGCTGTGTTAAATGAATTAAGCGGATGCATAAATGTAGCCACAGTCATAACCGCAACAATTCCCATAAGAAGAATTACTGCATACTTCTGTGCTATTCCGACTGCTTTCATTCCGATAAAAACTACTATTCCTGCTATTACATAATATATAATCTGTGCAGCCTCAAAAGGAATATCAAACCAGTTTACAAATATCTGTGCACCACCATTAATATTCCCACTTATACCAATCATAATCGCAATGCCATATACAGCAAATATAATCCAGCTGAATATCTTTTTCATCTTGCCGTGAAAAAGTTCACCCTCAAAGCTCTTTACAAGCTGCACACCGCCATTATTGTATGAAAGCTCTGCAATGATTAAATGAAGAATAACATTGATACAATATGCAATTACTACCATCCAGACAACATCAAGCATGCTATTCTTTGTTGCCAGATAAGGAACAGCAATTATGCCTGTACCTATACTATTGCCAACAATCATGCTGATTGCCTCAAATGTAGTAAATCTGGCTTCTGAACTTATCTTCATAAGCACCTCCGTTACTATATTTATTAAATCACTCTTTATAGTAACTGCATTATACATCATATCAATGTTATTTTCAATATATAAAATATATTTTGTTGAAATTATTTTTGCATAAAACTACGATTGCAGACTCCAGCTTAGTCCCTGTGTCTGTAATTCTGTCATATGAGCAAATGTACCTTTATTCTTTATAAGTTCCTCCGGGCTTCCCATCTCTGCGACTTTTCCATCTGAAAGCACTACTATTTTATCTGCTCCTGCAACTGTACGCATCCTGTGTGCAATTACAAGAACTGTTTTGTCTTTAATCAGCCTTGAAATTGCTGACTGGATTAAAGTCTCATTTTCCACATCAAGAGAAGATGTCGCCTCGTCAAGAAGTATAACTGGTGCATTTTTCAAAAATGCCCTGGCAATGGAAATCCTTTGTCTCTCACCTCCGGAAAGTCCGCATCCATTCTCCCCAATCATGCTGTTCCATTTATCTGGAAGCTTCATTGCAAATTCATCACAATTCGCAAGTTTTGCTGCTTCAATAACTTCCTCATCTGTTGCATCTTTTCTTCCTATTCTTATATTTTCCATTATAGTATTATTAAATAGTGTAACATCCTGAAAAACTATAGAATAAAGTGAAAAAAGTGTCTCCGGGTCTGTTTTTGATACATCCATTCCTCCAACTGTGATTTTTCCAGAAGATGCATCCCAGAATCTTGCTGCAAGTCTTGAAACAGTTGTTTTTCCACCACCAGACGGACCTACAAGTGCTGTAACTTCCCCTTGTTTTGCCGTAAATGAAACATCTTCAAGAATTGTATCACTTGTATCATATGCAAATTTTACATGGTCAAATTTAATATCAAACCCTTTATTGGTAAGCTTTTCTGAGCCAATCTGCACGTCATGGTTCAAAATCTCATTCATTCTTGCAATATTTGTTTTTGTGCTTATAATTGCTGCAAGATTCTGCAAAGCTCCCTGAAGCGGGTCATAAAGCCTTGATGCAACAAGCAAAAACATAAAAAATGTTAATACATCGAGCTTTCCCGAACGCAAAAGATATGTACCTGTAAGTGCCACGCTCGCAATACCGAGCTTTAACACAAGCGATGCCGATACTACAAATGCTGCATTTCCGAACTCACTTACAATCATTCTTTTTTCAACATTGTCAACTTTTTTAAATAATCCTTTTAAATATTCATTTTCCGCATTATTTGACTTTAAATCCTGCACAGTTTCAATACATTCCTGAATACCGTCCGCACAAGCCATTTTGGCGTCCATTTGCTTTCTGCCTAACTTCTGCTGAAGCTTTGACGATGATAAAACTATTGCAAACGAAACTGGAAGAACCCATAATGCTGCAAATGCCATTTTTACGTCAAATGCAAACAGTCCCAATGCAACAATCGTCGTAGATGCGACAGAACCAACAAGTTCAGGTATAAAATGTGAAAATGCCGTTTCAAGAACCGCACTGTCATTCATAATTGTACTTGTAAGGTCGGCAAGGTCTCTTTTTCCGAAATATGACAGCGGAAGTTTTCTCAATTTTTCAGCTATGCTTATTCGCCTTACACCGCTCTCTATATATGTCGCAAAAAATGTACCATTATACTGGAACCATGTCGTAACAAGTATTAAAATCACACATACTATGCAGCCTCCGATGTAAAACCATTTTCTGTATCCGGCATCGCCATTCATAAGGTCACTTACAAGATAATACAAAAGTGCAATAGGAACCATTAAAGAAAGATACTGAAAAAAACATGCCACGCAGCCCTTTACAAGGTCTTTTGCACCCTGCCTTGAAAGTGCGTATTTTTTTTGTAATTTTTCTATCATAATGATGCCTCCTTTGAAACCTTCCAGTCAACTGAATGTCTGTAATCATTCCACATTTTGCTGAACATGCCGCCGTTATTAATAAGCTCGTTATATTTTCCGTACTCTTCGATTTTACCATCTTTAAGCACGTATATACGGTCAGCACCCGCAACAGTGGAAAGTCTGTGTGCAATCATAATGACAGTTCTGTTTTTCGCAAGTTCCGAAAATGCTTTCTGCACCATTACTTCATTGTCAGGGTCCGCAAACGCAGTCGCCTCATCAAGTATTACAATCGGTGAATCTTTAAGCATTATTCTGGCTATAGCTATTCTTTGCTGTTCGCCACCCGAAAGGTATACGCCGTTTGTTCCGACCACCGTATCAACCCCATTCGGAAGCTTTTTAACTATATCCATGCACTGTGACTTTTCAAGTGCGTTCATAACTTCTTCTTTTGAAGCCTGAGGACGTGCCATACGCACATTATCAAGAATCGTACCTTTAATTAAATGGCTGTTCTGAAATACAAATGATACATTATCCATAAGTATTTCTTTCTTTATATTTCTTACATCAACACCGCCTACAAGTACCTGTCCTTCACTCACGTCAAAAAATCTTGAAATGAGATTTGCCAATGTACTTTTTCCACTTCCTGAAGGACCGACAAATGCTACAGTACTTCCAGCCGGAATATTTAAAGATATATTTTCAACTGCATTTTTAATACCATCATAACTATATGACACATTTCTGAATTCAACTGATGAATCGGATGGCACTTTTCCTGTTTCTGATTCTGGAAGTGGTTTTGCTTCAAGAACAGTATCTATACGCTGCAGGGCATCTGCTACAATCATTGCATTCTCACTCTGATACATCATTTTAGTGAGTGTGAGTGATATAACCGGTGTTATTATTATATAGAAAATAAGGTTTAATAAAAATTTATCAGTCACACCATTTTTCGTAAAAATAACTGCCCCTGCAATAAGAAATACAAATACACTGTTAATCGCAGCGGTATAAAACATCATAGGAATTCTCAAATCTTTTGTATATGAAATAACCCATTTTTCATAATTATCAATTGTCGCTTTGAATCTTTTAAATGAAAATACCGTCTGTCCAAATGTCTTTACAACAGGAATACCCCTCACATACTCTACAGCTTCATTTGACATTGCATCAAGTGAATTCTGGTATTCCTGCATCTTCTGAGCCATTTTCTTTCCTGTCATGCTTGTCATAATAAGAAATGCAAGTGCTACCGGAATAAGACTCAAAATACCAAGTCTCCAGTCAAATATAAAAAGAAGTAATATCAATCCGACAGGTGTCGCAACTGCCACCGCTTTGTCCGGGAGCTGATGTGCAAGATATGTCTCAGATGCTGCTGTCGAATCATTAACAATTTTTCTTAATCTTCCGCTGCCGAATTCTTCAACATAACCAAGCGGCAGTTCTACAATATGCTTAAGTACTTCTTTTCTCATATTTGTCGCAACACGGAATGCCGCCATATGCGAACACATAAGTGCTGCAATATACATAAGATAAGCTGCAACCGCAAACAGAACTGCCATCCATCCGTTAAATATCAGATTTTTTGCACTTCCAAAATCAGGTGCAGTTTCAATAACTTGTTTTATAATATTAAAAATAAAATAAAATGGTACCAGTGCAACCAATCCACTCAATGCAGCAAGCACCCACGAAGCATAAGAAAAATACTTTCTTTTGCCTGCATAACTCAAAAGCCTTGATAAATCAGATTTCGTATTCATAAATTCTCCTTGTTTTGCGAAGCAAAACAAACTACATTCCCATCAATTCTTTCCAGCCCGCCGTATAAAATGCCCTTAATTCCTTATTAAATGTAACAGCCTGTTCCTTTGGCATATCATGAATTACCATCTCAAAAAATGATGTAAACATTCCACTGACAAGAATATGCTCCAGTCTTGAATCAATCTCTTTTACATTATGTCCAAGGCTTTTAAGTATATCAATAAAATCATGTGTTGACTTCACTTCTATTTCAACCATTTCATGTATCATATTTGCATATTTTGTTCCCTCTGAATGGCATAAAATAAGCTTAAATGTGTCAAAATGTTCATATACATACTCAACCATGTATTCCATATAATCGCCCGATTGTTTACCCATATTATCCGGCTGTTCTTCCGGTGGAAGATTGGCAAAATCCTGTTGAGCCTTTTTGTACTCATTCATAAGTACATTGTATTCTTCACTTACAAGGGCATCAAACAATGCTTCTTTTCCAGAAAAATAGCCATAAAATGCCCCGGTAGTCACACCGGCATCTTTTACTATTTTCCTAAGTGACGCTGTCTGAAAATCTTTTTCCATGAATTCATGCTTTCCAGCTGATAAAATATTTTCTAATGTAGTTTGTTCTTTTTGCATTTTGTTCACCTATGTAACATTGTTATATAACACCGTTATATTAAACTAACCTTTCCTATTTTTCAATACCTTATCTACAAAAATATATCTGTTGATAAATTTTGTCAACACAGAAAAAACAGTCCAAATCTGATATATATATGCATTTACATATATATATCAATCTTCAGACTGCCTTTTCATTTCTTATGAGTATTTTTTAGGAAGCTGTCAATATTTATTTACAACTGATTGCAGCATTTATTATAATTTCATGTTCTCCTACTGCTTTTACACTTATATTACCTTTATGCTCTAAAACAACCGCCTCCTGTGTCAGCACTTTATCTATCGTTTCTTATCATGACTAAAATATAAAGCTTTAACTTTAAATGAAGTTAAAAAGACATAGCTTACAGAAAAACTCTCTGCAAGCTATGCCTTCTATTTTATGTTTATGAATTAAAACCCAATTTGCAATCATTTTACTTTCCTGCTTTATATTCTTCTGATTCCATAACATCAACCACAAGTTGTTTTAATTCATCCATATGAACATATTTTTCAGCATACACAACATAATTAAAACCGTTGGCAGTCCAAGATGCACTCATTACGTAATCATCTTCTTTCTTTTTGTCCCCACCTCTTATAAGCACATCAACTCCGTTGATTTCTTCATTTAAGTTTTTGGACACATTTTCATTGTTGTATACATACGAGCGTGCCTTAATCAGATAACGATTTATAATATCATAAGACTCCCTTGTTTTATAAAAAGTAACTCTCATCCAGTTATTAAGTACGGCCTCTTCCTGTAAAATAGCAACTACACCGGCATACGTCTCATATTTTATATCGCCACAGTCAAAATGTGTAAACTCCCCTACCGAAAATCCCATTTCTTTTTCAAGACCTTTTTTATTCGGATAAATTATCACATCACTTACCGGGGTGACATCTGCCACAGCCGCTGCTGAATATACTTCTAACTCAACTTCAATTTTTTTCTTCTCTTTTACAGCATTTGAAGCTGTACTGACTGCAAACATATTTACTATTATTGATATAATTACGGCTGCCGAAAGACAACCTATTATTATATTTATTTTCTTTTTTCTCTTATCAATATTGTCATTATTATTTTCCGAATTATTCGCTTCATCAATATTTTTATTTAACTCATCATTTGTCCTGTTTTCATCTATTTTATTATCATTGCCAACAATATAATCAATAGAACAACCATAAAGTTCACTTAATTTTATCAACTTTTCTATATCCGGATTGGCCATTCCTGATTCCCATTTGCTTATCGCCTGCCTCGATACTCCTATTATTCCTGCAAGCTCTTCCTGTGTATAATTATTTTTCTTTCTCAGTTCAATTAGTCTTTCGTTATACCCCATAATTTTCTCCTTTATTATATTTATACATTTAATTACCTACCTGATACTCCTTTGTACTTACAATTCTACCAATCAATTCTTCTACTTCTTTCATATCCAGATACTTATCGCTGTAAATTGCATAGTAATATCCATTGGCATTCCAAACAATTCCCTGAACAGGTATTTTTTCATGTGGTGTGTCATACCCTCTTAAAGTTACATCTACCCCGCAAACTGTTTTTTCGTTTATCTTTACATATTGATTATTAAACATGTATGATTTTGCTTTAACAAAATATTTATTTACAATATCAAAAGAATCTCTTGATTTATAAAATGTTATCTTTACTGTTCTTCTTAAAATCTCTTGACACTCTAAAATAGCAATTATTCTGTCGTATGATTTAAACTGCACATTTTCCATATTAAAATATGTAAACTCATCTACCGGAAATCCCACTTCTTTTTCAAGTTTCTCTTTATCTGAAAAAATTATCAAATCATTATCGGTTATTTTCTCTGAATCCTCATCAGTTAAAAAATCCACTGTACTGTTAGTTTTCTTATCATTTGCTGACAGACGTATAACAGATATAACAGACACTGCTAATATCAACAAAAATATTATTGCTAATCCATATTTTTTAATATTATTCTTTTTCTTACTTTGTGGCTTAAATTCCTCGTTTTGCTTACTGTTGATTTTGTTGCCAACCATGTAATCAACTGAACAATTATACAATTTACTAAGCTGCATCAGCTTTTCAATATCAGGATTTGCCGCACCCGTTTCCCATTTACTTATTGTCTGTCGTGATACCCCTATAAGCTCTGCAAGCTGTTCCTGTGTATAATCATGTTCTCTACGTAATTGTGCCAATCTTTCCGAACATATCATATACGTACCTTTATTCCCCTAATATTTTACACAAAATACATTTGCTTACCGTTTTTGTACTTTGTTTACCTTATATCTCTAATATACTAATTTTTTCACTGTTTGACTATGTATTTTTAGTTTCTTTTTAGTTATTTTTTTGTAAACCGTTGGTTGCATCAATGTAAATTGCGGTTTTATCCCCTACATTCATGACAAAGAGCAAAAAAGCCCGGGAGGCAAAGCCTTCCGGGCAATTAATTATATCAAGCTATGATTACTCAATGATTGTAGCAACAGCACCTGAACCTACTGTACGTCCACCTTCACGGATAGCGAAACGGAGACCCTGCTCCATAGCTACTCTGTGGATAAGTTCAACTGTCATTTCTACGTTATCACCAGGCATGCACATTTCTGT
>OGLE01000509.1_pt1 | contig 38034 bp, 70 predicted proteins | sample 1572671 | NCBI WGS metagenome assembly OGLE01 (sample SAMEA2581923, study PRJEB24529) | metagenome | biome: Human gut stool | place: China | collected 2011 | reverse complement strand
CATGTACCAATGTCCAGACCGCTGAACGTCCACGTACCATTTTTTTCGGAAGCTGTTTTCGTGGTTGACCCCATTTTACAGGTTACGGTAGAGCCTGTAGGAGCTGTTACAATAATGATGGATTTGTTGGGGCTTCCGCCACTGCCTCCAAATCCATATAAAGGCACTGCTAAACTCATACGTACACCTCCACCGTAATCGGAATAGCCACCGTGGGCTTGTCCTCAAGGCAGGTAAACGTCAGCACGCTGCCCGACCGGGAAGCAAAACTCACCATGCCACACGCCTCTTTCAGCGCAAGGTTGATGTCCGTGTTGCTCCCGTACACTGGATAAGCCATCGCACGTTTTGTATCCGTCAGACCGGAGACCGTAACAGACTGGGTATACGGGGCGCTGGCAGACCAACCGGCAGCAGTTAACGTTGCAGTCTTTGCAATCGTTTTGGCATTACTTAACGCCGTATCTACGTACCCCTTGGTTGCAGCATCAGCGCTGTCCGTGGGAGCACCTAATGCTTTGATTTGATGGGAGTTCATGACAATATTTCCGGTCATTAAACCGCCAGCACTAGGCAATGCCCCAACATTTTCAGCTTCTAGCTCAACGTTGCCATTGGAGTTAGGTTCTTTGCCGCACACTTTGGATACAGCACCGGTGCCATCCAAGCCCATGCGGGAGACGGAGTAAGAGGTGACGGGGCTGCCGGTGTTGAAGGTCAGCACCGTCCGTGTCCACAGGTATTTGCCCTGGGGGACGTTGGGGATTTCCGGCTGCCACGAGCCGGAGGGGACGATTGTACCCGAATCGGATACCATATAGGTTGTGCTGTGGTTTGTCATCCTTGCGGCATCACCCTTTTCGCCCTTTTCGCCCTTGATCTCGAACCACTGATACTTCGTCCAGTCCGTTGGGGCGGTTGCGGAATTGCCGCTGTATACGCCCATCCAGTTGTCAGGGAGAACACCGAAGTTGTGAGAAGCTGCCGTCGGCTCCTGCGCCGCGTACCGAATCCAGACGTATGCGTTGTCGCCCTTGTCACCTTTCGCGCCGTTCGTGATGGTAAACGTGCTGTTGGTGCTGTCGTTGTAGGTAATCCGGTACGTGTCTACCAGCCCGCTGGTGGAGATTTTGGAAACTCCGGTAATGCCTCTGCCGTTTTTAACGGGAAAATCAAAGGTCGTGGTGTCTGCCATGGTAATGCGGTATGTATCCGTCAGGCCGCTGGCAGACTGCTTCACGATGCTGCTGATACCGCCATGGCCGTCAGCGGCGGCGGTCAGCCAGTTCAGAAGAATCTGTCCCGTCAGCTTCTTTGCCGCGCCGTCCTGCTCCATTACAAGAAGGTCGGCTGCTTTTACCTGCTCAGCGGCAATCAGCTCGGATATTGCTTTATCTGCGATAAGTCATCCCTCCTCAACGTCAGTCTCTTTTTCGGGCGCAGGAGGCGCAGACAGCACCTGCACCACTTCTTCAATGGCCTGCATACTGCCCAGCATCCTGTCCCAGTTTTCCCGTCCTGCGACCTGAACGCCCTCAAGGGTATTCAGGACTGCCCTAAGTTTCATTACAGGGTTCATTTTTACTCCTTTCCCAGCACCACACGCACCGCGCCGGTTTCCGGTACAATAGCGATTATCTTCGTATATTGGGCGGCGTACTGCCCTTCCCACCACATTTGCACCGTCTCAGCGGGATTTGCAAATACCGTGGCAATCGTCGCCAGGGATTCCCCGAGAATACGGATGTTTATCTGCCCCGCCTGGGGGAAAGGGTTGAAATAATCGCAGTCGAATTCTTTGCCTGTTGCGGTTTTCAGTTTTTCCATACTTAAGCCCTCACTAATACAGTTTGTGATAATCCGTTTCCGTCCTTAATTGTTCGCCAAGCCACCTCTTCGTCTTTGAAATAGAAACTCGACGCGAATAGTACGGACGTATCAACGTAGCTTGCGGTATTCCACCCATTGAACACACCATTTGCAAAATCCGCATACCCAAGGGAGGTGTTGATACCGCCGGATACTGCGTAATTGCCGATAGAACCGCCATATATCTGCCCGCCGTAGCCGCCTGAGATACTGCCGGAAGTAATGCCGCCGCCGTTGAAATAGCCATCGTCTCCGCCATAGTCAATTCTTCCGGCGCTGACGCTTCCCCGGAAATAGCCATTCTCCGCATACAGATTTCCGGTCGGCGTAATCTGCACGCCGTTAGCCTCAGAGCCGCACTGAATACCGTTTACGCCGATGTAAATACCCCGGCTGTTGGTGCCGTTCCAGACCTGATTGTTATAGCTCAGGTAGTCCGATTGGATGTCGAAACCGCCGATTTTTCCGCTAAGGGCGGTGATCTTTCCACGGACTTCTGCGCCGGACTTGGTGATCTGGAACACCGTGGTATTATTGGCCTTGACCGTCCAGGAATTGTCAAGCAGCTCCCAGCCGAAGGACGAGCTGCTCCCGCCGGTTTTGGTCACCCGCGCGGAAATCTGGTCACTCTGAATGTCCAGCCGCGAGGTGAGCTCGTTCCCCTGTTCGATACGGGCAGAGACTTCGGCGGAAATCTGGTCGGCCTGAACCTTGAACGTGGACTTCATTTCGGAATAGTGGCGTTCAATTTTGCGCTGCGTAGGTGTTTTGTACTCGTACTTATAATTGATTTTTTCGCCGCCGGGTGCGGATACATTCGCCGTGTACAGTGCCCCGTGGGAAACGTTTTTGGAGTATATCCCGCTGTATAAGTTTCCGGCGGCAAATCCGTCTCCAATCTCCGCCGCCGGGTCGATATGTGCGCCATCGGCGGTATACGGCTGGTATTGAAAGCCTTGGATTCTAGATAGAATATCCTCAGCCATTTTTTGTGTACCCCACGGGCAGTCCAAAGTAAGCGTTCTTCCACTGTCGGTTCCGGCTGAGTATTCCATTTCATCTGACACGACAACAACGACTTTTGAATATCCGTTGAAAGTGTCTTGCTTTTCCAGAGACGAAAGCGATTTTCGGACATTGATCACGTCAGACAACGATCCTGTCACCTCCAAACGTAATGGCGTAGCCGTGGGTGTCGATCAGGTAGCGGGTTTCTTTTGGGATATTCCAGAAGCATACCAGAAGCAATTCCCCCGATTCGCTCATGAGAAAGCACCCGGCGTACATGGCGGCGATATATCCAAGATATTCCCGGCAAGTATATTCCGGATTGTACTGGACAGGATAGGCGTTGCGCATAATCTCCGCCGTCCTTTGGTCTAGCGTTATGCCCATTGCCTGGGCGATCTCCCGCACAACGTCTATATCCTTTGCTGGCCATGTCAATTTGCTGTCTGCTGGGTAATCCTGCTCAGCGAACAGAATAGCGTCGTATCCGTGGATTTTAAGCCACTGCACATCGTCCTCGTCAGCGTCCTGGTCGATGGAATCCGCATAAAATACGCCCTGCGGGAGCCACTCGGAGCATTCGCCGTTATCGCTGACAAGCCTTACATAAACCGCAATCCGGGACATTCCTTCAATGTTCCCGGAGGGTTTCAGCATTTTAATGTCGCACTCCCGGCTTATTACATTGCCGACGGTCGGCTCGTTCCCATCGAAAATCGCGCCGGTAGTTTCTACCGACGCGAGGATGTTCATTCCGTATCCGGCATCTGCGCCGGAAGCCCCAACCAGAATGCGGGTTCCGCCGAACGTGATTCCGTTTCCCCGTTTGTCCACAAGAAAGCCCGTATCGCCGATAGAAACCCGCGTTTCCTTCGTGTGGATGCCCGCAAGGATTTTTCTATACAGAGCAGATGTTTTCTGCATATTGCCTCCTTACTGCTCGATCAGCGGGAAGGAAATACCCGTCCATACCGATTCCCCGGTATCGGGGTCAACGTAGGAGATCGAAGCGGGAACGTTGTTGGAATAATATTGCGCCGTCTGGCTCCCATATAGCGGGTGTAGGTTCGTTTCCACTGTGACAAACTCAGGGTTTATCAGAGCCATAAGCGCAAGCTCTTCCGCGCGGTTCATATCCATGCACGTGATATCCGCCCGGTATTTCTGCGCCACCCGGCCACGGTGCATGGTAGCGTCCATTGTTCGCCCAGCGTTGGGGCTTTCCACATCGTTGCGCTGCCATTTTATGCCGCCCTCCTGAGTAAGGTGTAGGATGTCCACACCGTTGATTTTGAAATATGGTTTTGCCATACTACCCCCCCAATGCCCGCTGTGTCCGGCGCTGCTGACGGGTGATCTCAGGTGTCAGCACACGCGCAAGCGTCGCAAGGTCGCCGGTGAACTTGATCGTGATTTCCTCGCCGGAACCGTTCTGCGAAAGCACCTCCGCAAGAGCCTGTTTAATGGTTTCCAGAGGGGCTTCAATGTTTGTCCCGTGCGTCTGATCTCCGAGGACGGCCATAAACTCCCGGTTTGGAGGAATAACTGCGCCCTGAGCAAGGCGGGGCGCCTTTATCGCGCCAAACGAAACTCGACCCCAATCCACGCCCTTGACGGAAATATTTACACCAGGGATAAGGTTTAATAGTCTGATTGTTTCATTGACAACGGCTCTGACCCCATCCATAATCTTGTTAACCGCGCCCTCCAGAATAGAGATAACGCCATTCCAGGCCCCCGCAAAAATATTCATGATTCCATTCCAGGCCTTTTCCCAGTTCCCTGTGAACATTCCGGAAATGAAATCAATTAGGCCGCCGAATATTTGCTTCACGGAATCAACCAGGCCGTTAATGAACTGTCTGATCGTTGCAATTTCATTTTTGAATCGTCCATTGGTCGCCTTATCAATCCAGTCCAGTAGGCTGTTAATTCCTTGATTAGCAAAGTCAAGCAGCGACAAACCGAAATTCTTGTAATGTTCGAAGAACGAATCCAGAGATTCTTTCATACCATCAAGATCACCGTTGAGCAGTGCAATAATAAACTCAGACGCGTCATGGAACATCCCTTTTATGGATTCAAGCATATCCCCGATGGGAGTTTCGGCCAAACCAAATTTCTCGATGATCGAATCTATCCCCATCCCAACTATGTAATCCACAAATTCAAGAAGATCTACGATTAAATTCCTGACGTTCCCACAGAACGAAACGAGATCATCTATTGCCTCTCCCCATTCCCCGGAAAGAAAGTCAGTTACAAAATCCCTGACATCTTCTATGATCGCCCAAACATCCGCCGCGATTTTGCCGACCTTTTCTAAAATCGTATCTAAGAATGTGCTATCAAATTCTTGCGCTGAAAAATCAGGCGCAATCGTACCCGAGCCGCCACCACCGCCGCCAGCTGTGTCTTCTGTAAGCTGGTTGATTTCATCGAAACCGAGAAGCTGCTTTTTCGCTTCTTTTGCCGCTGCGCCCGTGCCGTTCAGCGCGGAGGTCTGCTGATTCAGTGCTTTTGCCGCCGCCCGGGACGATTCCACGGTTGAGCCTGTCAGCACCGCAAACACGCTGGCGATTTTGCTGATTATCGCCGCAATGATATTTACGAACTTTGTGAACGCCGGAATGATGATGTTCACCAACGGCTGCACCAGCGTAAGCAAAGCGCCCTTGAGCTTCGCAATAGCCGCCGTTGCTTCCGGGCTGACCTTGATTACATTCCCAATCCAGTCCCGGAATTTTGAAAGTGCTTGTGTAATTACCGTGAACACAAGTGCAGATGTAACGACGGATTTCAGGCGGCTTGCAAAGCCCTTTGCGCTTTTCGCCGCTTTCTTGACGCCGTTGTTCATCTTTTCGGAATTATGGCCAGCGGTAGCGAGTTCAGCGGCGAGTTCCCCCGCCCGATCTTTTGCTATGCCAATATCGCCATTGGCTTTTTCTATATCGAGATTATACTTGTCTATCTTGTTGTTAACTTGATCCCACTGGTACTGCAAAGAATTGACCGTCTCCGCTTGGTTACTAATTGCCCCAGAAGATGCACTGCTGGATTTTAATGCTTCAAGTTTCTGCTTCGCATCATCCAGCGCCGCGCCCAAGGAATTCGCCTGTTCTTCCAACGGCATTTTCTTCGCTTCCGCTTGACTTGCCTTGCTTTCCAGTGCAGAAATCTTCTTTTCCAGTTTTTCGAGCTCTGCTTGCGCTTTTTTATTATCGATCTCAGTGCTAAAAACAATCGAACCGTCAGGATTTGGCATATAAACACCTACTTGCATTTTAATTACGGGTATGATATTATGAAATTGTTAACACAACGCTATTTCCCATAAGTGGAAAATAGCGGCGTGGAATTGTTAAGGAGGGGTATTCATGTTTTGCCAGAATTGCGGAAAAGAGATAGCTGAAATGCCATGCCAATATTGCGGATTTTCGGGCATCAGGCAGCCAGCAAGTCAACCAACAATCATTATCCAGAACAACAATGCAAATGTCGTTTCTATGCCTGCTATAAGCCAGAAAAGCAAGGTTACAGCGCTTCTGCTTTGCATTTTCCTCGGCGGATTGGGGATTCATAGGTTTTACGTTGGAAAAACCGGGTCAGGAATACTGTACTTACTGACAGCTGGCGTTTTTGGTATTGGCTGGATCGTTGATATTTTTTCGATTGCGCTCGGTGGCTTCCGCGACGCAAACGGCCTATTTTTGAAGTAAAAGCTGATTTTATCCGCCCTCTCCGGAGGGCGGTTTTTACGTCCACGCCTTTATAAGCTCATTGTCTCTGTCGGAATACTGCGACTTTATATCCACGGCGTCCCTGTTCCGGCGATAGAATTCTTTGTCCGCCTTGTCTTTCAGCTTTCCTTTTGCCTTCAAATCGCGTATTCGCACGATTTGCGCAAAGAAGCAGTCCCCGATTTCCATGTAGTATGAAAGAAACGTCCACCAGTGCAAATATGGCATCGAACGAACTTCTGTTCCGGCGATGCGGTTTATCGGGGCAATCAGAATCGGAAAATCCTTTTCCCAATCCATCAGCTTCGTGGTGCTTTTGCATTTTTCGTCGTTGCCACCGTTGATGAACCAGTAGCATTTTTGAACGGCGTCGCTGAAATGCTCTGCGGGCATATCAAAAAATCTTTTGTAGAAGATTCCAAGCATCCCGATTCCCTTTTCATTGCCTGTCAAATCCGGGTCTTCCAGAACGCCGAATATATCCAGAATCGCCCGAAAATCCGTCTCAATATCATAATCTGTTCCGCATACGTTGACAGATGTCGGAAGTTCGTACATCATCGGCTGTACTTCTTTGTATATTTCGCCAGTTTTTCGCTGTGGAACGCCTTTTCCCGCTTAATTCCATCATCGAACTCGTCGATAATGGCAAGCATTAAATTCATCCACAGGGGCATCCCGTCCGCACTGGCATACACGCTTGTACTGCCAAACAACGGCTCGCAGACAGGAGTACCGAAGCATCCGTCAATCGTCCCCCGCATATCTGCGTCCAGTTTCCGAAGATAGTCGAACGTTTCACGGGTGGTCATGCCGTCAATGTCCTTGCGCTCCTGCTTTTTGGATAGCTCGTCCAGCGCCGTATAAATCCGATCGGCAAAGGCGGGGTCTGTCGGGTTAAAACGAACCGTGCATTTATCGTTAAGCCTATACTCGATTTCGCCGGTATTCAGTGTCAGTTCTTTCATAATCCCTCCAAAGATTTCGGGGCGGCACTCACCGCCCCGTATTTGCATCAGGTATCAGCCGTGAACGTAACGGTTCCGGCGCTTACCGCCGCAGTACCTACCGTGCGTGCGCCGCCGTATGTAATGTCCATCGGCATTCCAACAAAGCCGCCGCCCTCGCCGCCAAGGCTGGACGGCTTGACCATACAGGAGCTGTAGCGCTCTGCAAAGGCCGCCGTGCCCTTAGTACCGGCGTACAGATGCACAATCAGCATATCCTGATTGGTCAGTGCTGCCACGTTTTGCTCCTTGACCGCCAGGTTCCAAATTTTCAGAACCGCAGCGTCTCCGGCGTCCAGATCACACGGGTCAAAGGTCTGCGTGATGATGGGCTTTTTCATCGTGCTTCTGGTCGTACCGAGGATATCCTTGTTGGATTCCTCCTGCCAGTCGTATTCCATGCTGGAATCCGTGACGCGGCTACCAAGCGGCGACCACACAGGAGCAGAGGTCGTTCCGGTGTTCAGGTACGCGATCAGCAGCTCACGGTCTACGGTCTGGCCGGGTGCGGTGTTAAACTCTAAATCTGCCATTATTTCACCTCATAAATCGTTTTTTGAATTGAGCGGACAGCTGTACCATGTACATTGCCGTTCCTTCTTCGTCTGCACCGTACAGAACGCCGTTCTGCGCGGTGATTTTCTCCGCCCTCGGGTCATCCCCAAAGGTGGGGGCATTGCCCATAACGGACATTTTCTGCACCCACTCCTGAAAGTCCATGACCCAGCCCGCATTTTCAGATGCTCCGGTATCATCCCCCGGGGACTTCTCGAACACGTAGTACAGCCCGAAATTGTACTGATTGATTACGGTTGTGTTCCCGAGGATATCCCGTGTTCTGGAAACCTCCACAAGCCCGGAGGGGAAAACACCGCCGTTGAACGGAATCTGGTCGGTGTAATCCACATGGAAGTCCCGGAAGATATCCGCGCCGGGGTACTGCCCGAGAAAGTCCTTGATTTTTTCCAGCGCCGTCATATTCCGCTCCTCCTGTTGATATAAGCCTGTAAGTCGTGCGCAATTTGGTCTTTCTCTGCCGCCATCATGCGTCTGTCCCAGAACGGTCCCGCCTGCTGGTTCTTGGTGGTGTCATAGTTCAAATCCCGATCAGTCGCTCTCAGCACGGTTCCTTTTCTGTACCGGTATCCAACTCCCGGAATGAAAGCGGGGCCTTTTCCGGTTTTTGCATTTACCATGACTTTGCCGTAGTACTGATACCGGGCGTATGGTGCCATAACCGTGATCTCTGTCGGGCTTGAGATATACTTAAGCTTCGTGGAAAGCACACCGGTTCGGAACGGCATGTACCGCGTTATCCGCTTGTTCACTATCCGGGTAAGCTGCATCTGCACATCGCCGGTTTTATTGACGCCAAGCCTTGTCAGGATTGTGTCTACGGGCTTCATATCAACCTTTATCCGTGTTTTCATCCGCCCGCCTCCACATGAACCAGCTTGCCGCCCCAGTATTTGGGGTCAACGTACTTCACAACAACCAGCCCGGGAACCTTCACCGGAATGAAGGACGGCCACTGCGCCGCCGTGATTTCCTCCCCGGCACCAAGCAGCACCTTGTCCTCCGGATAAACGCACACCTCCGAACAGGGAATGACCAGCAGAAAGGAATTGACTTCCTTGCTGCCGGTCTTGTCCACATTCTCGGTTTTTTTGTAATCCAAAAAGGCTTTATCGTGTACCGTTCTGGTCACTTTGTCGCCGTCCCGGTGGTATACCGTGACCGTCTGATTGCACAGCCGGTAGTCTACGGGGCAGCTGCGGCGCTTGATTCTCACCATAGCTAACACCCCCGGTAGATATCGAGATACAGGCAGGCGCAGCGATACAATTCCCGCGACTGCCCCTTGGCGCTGACATCAACACCGTTCTTGCTGCCATAGCTCACCGAAACGGAGCCGATAGAAGCAGACTGAACAGCGCCGCCCTCACCGTTGGTAATCAGATCAAAGCCGTGAATAGCCTCTGCCATGGCGCACACGGCAAGGGCTTCGGAGTTTTCCTCCGGTGCCTTTACCGTGTATATGCGCTTGTATCTTGCCAGCTGTGCCGCCGCACGGGCTTCACACGTGTTCCAGTCCTCTGCGGGGATAGCGTCGCCCCGAAAGCTGCTTATGTAAAAATCATAGTCAATCATCAGGGCGTCTCCTTTCCGTTACGCGGTCTTTGGCTTCAGGATAATGCCGTTCAGCGCCGCCGCCTTGAGCGTGTTCTTAAGCACGACACCGGCCACCAGCTCCACTTCGCCCTTCTTCACAGCGCCGGGGGCTTTCAGATCGGGCATATAGCTGTTGATGACACCGGTTCCGGTGGGGGAAATGCCGTGGAAACCGTCCAGGGCGATATTCACAGCGTAAATGCTGGAAGTACCGGCGGCGGTGGTGCTGGGGGTGGAGGTGTCGATGACATCCACGGACTTGGTGCCGTTGTAGTACATACCGGCGTCCATGATGGGGATATCGCCAAAGTACTCCACAGCCCTGCCGAAGTCGTCCTTCTTGCGGTCGTAATACCCCGCACGGCGGGCAGCCGCCCGAACTTTCAGCAGCATGGCGGTGTTCATCAGCAGCAGAGACGCGCCGCCGTCCACCATGTGGGTCAGCTGATCCAGCTGGTCAACGAAAGCATTGGCGTTGCTGTCCAGCTTGGTGGAATCGGACAGGTCAATGTCCGTAGTGAACTCGTTGGAGGTGCCCGCCAGAGTCTTTCTCAGGCCGTCGAAGGTGTTCGTGACATACCCGGTGCCGGACGCGGCGGAGGTGCCGTTGATCACCAGATTGTGGAAATAGTTGCTGGTTGCCTTGATCTTCTGCTGCGCCTGGAATGCCAGCTCATCAATGGCTCCGGAGGTGCTCTGAATCACACGGTCGACCTGGAAGGAACCGCCCATGATAACAGCCTTGGCGGTCTTTTCCTCTCGCTTCGCCTCGCCTGCGGTGTATTCGCTGTTGATAGCACGGACAGCCGCAGTAGAGGGGGTTTTCAGCTGAATGTAACCGTAGGTCAGAGTAGAACCGCCGGTACCGGGGGAAATGGCGTTATCAAACACCAGTCTGTCCAGCAACAGAGAACTGCGCCGGAACTCGTCGACCACCTGCTGATCGACCTTGTCGGCCATGCCGACCTTTGCTTCTGCAAGAGTAATTGCCATAGTTAAAAATCATCCTTTCACTTCATGTTGTAATTTGCCCTGAGCGCACCGGCTAGGGTCGTCGGTTCGCCGTTAGGCTCCTGCTGCCCTGTACCAGTCTTCCCGGCATAGGGGGGCGGCATTTTGCCGTCATCGAACAAATAGCCGCTGTCCTTCCGGAGGGCTTCCAGAGCGGCCTTAATGTCCGTTTCCTGGTTCTTGCTGCTTCTCAAAGTGTCGATGTCCAGCAGCGCCCGGATTGCCTTGGTGCTTTTACCCTTTGCACCGGTGATGGCGGCATCCAGGGCGTGGGAGAATTCCATATCCGCGATCTTCCGGTTGCTCTCGGCAATGGCATCGTTGTACTTCTTTTCCCAATCCTTAGCGGACTGCTTGATGGTATCGATGTCCTGCTCCTTAAAGCCGGAAATGGTCTTTTGCGCCTCACTCAGCTGGCTCTTGATGGTGTCATAGTCAGCAAAAGGCTTCTTAGCAGCTTCGATATCCCGGCCATTCTCTGCCATGATCTCGTCAATGATCTCCTTGCTCAGGGGCTGGTCTCCTACCTTGAAATTCTGCAAAAACTCACGTTTCATATACTTCCTTTCTCAGCTATGCTTTGTTATATGGGGGTTGCGTCCCCTGCTGTCGGCTTGTTTTACGCCTGCCACGGCAAAAATGGTATGAAAAAAAGCAACCGTTCGGAAAACCCGAATAGTTGCTTCAATCAACTTGGTTGTAATGGCACTTCCCATCGTGCCATGCGCCGCATAATTCCTTTTTGCACTCCACAAACTCGGCGGTGTTGTGTTCTATCGTCTGTTGAAGTGTTTGGTAGTTGTCATCGTTATACTCATACGTTGTCTGCTGAACCAGATGCCGGTTAACTGCATAGGGACAGTACATCTTATGCCCGTTCGCGCCTTTCGCACGAGAAAAGAGAGCCATGTTTCCATAGCTCTCTCGGCTTATCCGTATATTGCTTTTCTAAGGGTTCCCGACGCGTCATCCTCGACAATTTCAAACCTTCCGCCGGGGTGGTTTGGGTTTGCAATCGGGCGAGGGTTGTGCGGGTCGTAGAGATAGTCTTCGTCGCTGTCATCAACAATTTGAAGTGCGCCAGAATCTTCATCATATGCAAGAACTTCGTATTCTTTCCCGTTCGACAAGCCATCGATGCCAAAGCTCTTGCCGATATATCGAACGCGCATATTACTTTGCCCCTTTCAGCTTTATTTCATCGGGCGGGACGCCGTTGGTATTTTCATACCAATGCACCACATAATGGTAATGCTTGGCATATACCGTTCCGGATTTCTTTTTCCATCCGCTTGCGTCCCCATAATTGGGATATGTAGAATACAGCCGCCGCAAGTCGCGAATCGGTGTACTCGTCCCGGAACCCGCCATTGTGTACACGTCAACCGCTGTCGTTCCCTTTGGGACAACCCCTTGAATCTTAGGCAGCGAAACATTAACAGTGTGTGGAATCAGCGTATCCGCTTCCTGTATCTTTTTCGGCAACGTTGATTCTGCCTTGATTGTAGCATCATTCTCAATAAATTGCAAGTTTCTTTCATTGTTTTCTGCAACTTTCTCCGCATCATCGGCCTGTTTTGCACCGAAACCGGACATTTCCATACGCTCATGCTGTAACCGCAGCCCCGCCGCCTCGGAAAACCGTTTGTATTCCTGATTCAGAACTTGATACTTGATTTGATCCTGCCGGAGCTTTTCTATGTCTCCGGTAGATTCATCCACAAGAATGCGCCTCTTCTGCTTCCGGATGGTGCGTTCCAGTCTCCGCTGCTGCTGTGTGGCCTCATACGCGGTATAGTGCCGCCCGTTGTAATCAATTCCCTTTTCGTTATCCCGACGGAACTTTTCCAGTTCCTCATCTGTGTACTGCGGGGAATCGACGCCCATAATAATCGGGAATGCGGCGTGGCCGCAATTCAGTGTTCCAATTCGGCGAACAAGAGAATTATTCAGTGCTTCGTATGCCGCATCGGAATACTGCTTGCCCTGAATCGGCTCATGATCGGGAGCGCTGGCAGCATGGGCAGAGATTTCCCAGCCGTCGCAACCGAAATCATCATGATTCTGCTTGGAAATCTGCTCCTGCATCAGGCCTAATCCACCCATGACATTACGCCGCACGGCGGCTTCCAGAGAAGTGTGAACGCCGGAATCGTAATCGATTGTGACAATGCCATTGTCTGCCAGATTCTTAACCGCTTCCCTGATCGCTGAATCATAGCCCTGTGCGCCGGTGGAAACCTTTGTAAACGCAAAGTCACAGGCTTGTTTATAAGCATCCGTCAGTCCAACGGCCTTGCCGTTCGGAGTGACAAACCCAATCGTTTGGGTAATGTTGGACAAGTCATCCTGCGCAAGCTGAACAGCAGCGGAAACAATCTGCTGAACAGCGGAATTCTTGTAAAACGGAACCGCCTGAACATATGGCAGTTTTTGTATATCAAAGTTATACCCAGTTTCTGCGGATTGCTCTAAAAGCTCTCTTAACTCCCGGTGGGATACTTTCAACCGCTTCCGAAGTTCCTTTTTCAGCTGCCTTTGGGAAACCCCCAGCTGTTGCAGCCGCCAAGTCTGATATGCTGCCGTCCCCGTCAGCTGCCCGGCCTCGGCTATCCGCTTGGCAATGTCCGCAATCAAGAAGTCCGTAACGGGTGAAATGATCTGCTGTGCCTTGTCGCCAAGTGCTTCAATCTGGTCGGCGGTCAGCATAATTATTCACTGTCCTCACCAGCATCCGGCATAAACTTCTCCCGGATTTTCTCCTGCTGCGCCTCTGTATCCGTCGGCATATTAAACCGCCACCCCAAGGCTATCTCAGGCTTGAGCAGCCCAGCGGCCACCATATCCTTGTAGTCAGCCCACGTCTTTTCCTCATCGAAAAGAACGCCGTTCCCCCAATCCACAACAATGGAATCATCATCCACGTCGTGTGCGCCGGGGATATGATACATCTGGCCGAAAATACCGCACAGCCGGGCAGCCTCACGCAAGGCAGATTCCCACATCTGTTGAAAGTCGATAATCGTCAGGTTGTAGTCGCCCTCAGAGGATGTCACCTCGGTAGCCGTTCTTTCTGCGGCCTCCACCTCGGACAGCAGCCCGCGCTTTAAGCCTATCACGTTCTCCACATTCCGGAGATATTCCGTTTTTCTGGCAAGATACGACTGTTCCCGCAGCGCCGGGGAGAAAATAGTGATGCCTATATCGTCGGGGGATTCATCCACTGCGGTAAACACGCTTGCGGACAAGTTTTTCCGCCCGCCGACCTCGTCAACCTCCAGCATATCCGCGCTGGCAATAATCCGGCTTTTCCCACGCTCGAACTCTCCGTTGATCTGCGCCTCGTTCCGGTTGATATTTTCAATCAGGCCGACAGCCGCGTCATAAACGGATACCCCGTCGGGGCTCCCGTCCACACTGTTGTCAATCGGCGTTTTCAGCCATGCAACGCCGACGCTTCCCAGCGGCTCAGGAAATGTGTATTCTTCTGCGAGTTCCGCATACTGTGGCAGCTCTGTAAGCGCCACAGCCTGCCCCAGGCTGTTCTGGTCGTTCGACCGATACAGTCTGTTGGTAATGGTCAGATACCCGCTGTCATCCACCGTGCGCCGCTCCAACAGCGTGTAATAGAATCTTTCACGGATGCTGTGTTCTGCCATGCCGATGTCGGTCATGTTCCCGTCCCCGTCCCGGCCAAATACCAGAATGTTCGGTCTGCTCACAACTGCGAAGCGGAACCCGCTGCCCGTCGGGATGGGCTTTAAGCCGCTTTCTCCGCCGATCAGGGCTTTTTGCATGGCGCTTTTCTTTTTCGCGTCTGCCGCGTCGAGGATTTCGGAAACAAACGCGTCTTTGCTGGATGCCGAATACTCCGAAAATGCCGTCTTTGTCAGTTTACGGACGATGGTATATGGAACCCGCTGGCACGGGTCATAATCCGGGGTCGCGACCTTCTCATAATACAGATCCTGCCACCTCTGGATGGCCTTTTTCATTTCCGGAGATGTCATGTCAACGGCGCGAAACGCCATTTCATAATCACTGTTCGGATAAATCACGCTTTTCTCCTCCTGCGTTGATCGTGATGCGCCGCAGCGCACGGGTTGCATACTGCAATCCCTGTATATAGGCGTTCAAAGTATCCACTTCCGCCCGAAGCTGCCGGTTTTCCGCTTCAAGTGTCCTGATATCGGCTTGCAACGACGCTTTCGCCCAAATAGGTGCCATATCCACGATCCATCTTTTAATTCTTCTCATTTCCCTCTCCGCTTCCATATCCGGTTCGTAGCGTACCGAACCGCGTCTATGTGGTGGTTGTTAAGATCTGGGTAGCCTTGCAAGACTTCCCCCGTCTTCTTGTCTCGCTCATATTCATACTCGGAAAACTCTGTCACCGTATCCGGGCACCGTTCCGGGTCAATGACAATGGCTGCCAAAGATTGCAGCCATTTCATTGAGTAGTTCACACTCCCTGCGCCCTTTTCAGCGTCGCGGCAACGGATACCGTATGACTGGTAATCGTCGATGCTCTTCTTTTCCGCGCTATCGGCAATGACGGTTTCCTCCGGGCTGATTCTTTCCAGAACGAGTGCCGCGGTCTCCCGGTTTCCCGTCCGTCTGCGAGTCAGTTCGTCAAAAATATACAGCGTCCGCCGTGCCGCGTCATAGTAACACCTGTTGAATGCCCACGGGTCTGGGTACCATCCCCAGTCCACGCCATTCAGGATGCGATCAAACTGGGATATCTGGTAATCACTGATAGTCTCAATTTTCAGGTTTTCGAATACCTGCGTTCCACTGCCCACGACCTCGCCCAGGTATTCATGCCGATAAGCTGTTTCGTTGGTTTCTTTCAGATGCTCCGCATCATTCAGGAAGCGAGACCCCAGCCAATCGGCGGGGGTTGTCTGGTATGTGCTGTGGTGTACACGCTTTCCCTGCTTTGGTTCCAGCGCGTACCGGTTTGCCCAGTTCCGCGCCGTAGCTGGAGGGTTAAAGCTCTTGAAGCACATAGAATATTCGCCGCCTCGGAAAAGAGACTGCTCCACATTACGCACCTGCTCCGCACCATCGAACTGGTCAAGCTCTTCAAACCATGCAATCCCGATATACCCGAACGGCACCTTGATTGACTTGAGCTTTCCGGGGTCATCCATCCCGAAGAAAAGGATTTTCTGCCCCGTCTGCAAAAATGTGCATTCCATTGGGGATACCGTACAGCGGAATTTGCTTGCCAGCCCAAGCTCCGCAATCGCCCAGCATATCTGTGCATACACAGACCTGCGGAGAGTATTTTCTACCTTCCGCATTACGACGGCATGGCACTGACTGTGCTTCACCATTTCCAGAATGACTTCCACAGAAACGAATGAAGACTTTGCCGAGCCGCGCCCGCCTTTCTCCACAAGCTCATTGATTTCATTGTTTTTAACAGCCCGGTGGGAATCATAGAAAGCAGGAGAAATCAGGCTTGACAGATTATACGTCGTCAATGATACTCACCTCAGACCAACCTTGTGCCGGTTGCCTGTCGTTCCAGCCGAAATTGCATTTCAAACTGAACTGTGCGCCGTTCGCCCCGTCACGATCATAAAGTCTTTCCTCGGCGTAAGCCTCGCATTTTGCCTTCGCGCGCAATATCGTGTCCATGAATGCCGGTTTCGCCTGATAATTCAAAAGCGCCTGCCTCCCGGTAAATCCGAGAGCAAGCGCAAGCCCTGTGACGGTAGGCGGCTTCTGGCCAACGTAAACCGGTCGGCCAAATTTGTCTGTGATGACCTCCCCGGCGCTCCCTCGCAAAAGCTCGCCCTCGCAAGATTCAAAGTATTCGTCAATTTTTACCTGCATCTCTGCCGCAGACTTGTATCGCGGCTTTCTTCCGCAGGGGCTTTTCCCAGATGCCATTGTGTCACCACCGCTCATACAAAATAATTGGCGCGAGGCCGATTTGAACGGCCTTCTGTTGGGGAGAGGGTACCCGCCTCGCTGCCTGCCGCGCCATGCAAAAAGAGGCTCAGGAACAATCCCAAGCCTCTTGCGCTTTTTCTTTTTTACCAGTATAGCACATTCAAACTGAAAAATCTTCCGGTTTTTTTCCGGTTTTTCAAATTTCTGGGCATCCGTACAGGCAAATTGTAAAATGGTGAAGCGCCGAATCCTTTCGCGCATAAACCTGAGATTTTTCAATCCCAAATTCTTCGCACAACCTGTCCACATTCCCCCTCGCGGGCTTTATGTAGAATCTATCCAGCACCTTCCGCTCATCGTCTGTGAGGACTTCAAGCCCGGAATCCACAAGCGACACCCATTTTCTCGCCTGTTCCAGCGAACGCGCCAGTTCCTCACGGTGAACGATATTCGATAGCATCATATCTTCCCGGCCGGAGCCACCGCCACTTACCGGCGTACCGTCAGCCGTGGCACTTCGGATACTCTGCATAGCGGATTCCAGCCGCGCCATTTCCTCGGGGATGCTTTTCAGGGATTGCTTTTTTGCACTGTATTCCTTGAGCTTCTCAATGGCCTCATACTTCCAGTTCATTCCGTTCCTCCTTGCATATCTTATTAAATCCCTGTATAGATATACACAATACACACAAGATATAAGATTATATTTAATATATACTATACAGGGATAAAGCTATAATATTAAATTCCGTCTCCTGTTTTTCGTTTTCTTTCTCCTTTCTGTACAATCCTTCCCCGGCGGGCAAGGCCGCTTTCCCCCGCGGACGAATATGTAATTGCAGCACCGGCTGCCCTCGTAGTATCCGAAGAAATACCGGCACCCGACGCAATACTTCCTGCCGTCCCTGTACTCCATGTTGCCCCCTAGAGAACAGGAAAACTCCCAATCCCGCCGAGCATCCCGGTTTCTTGGCATATCATAAGCAACTTTGTCTGCGCCGTCATCCGAATTTCAGCCGGTGCCCGTTCCGCTGCCGTGTGCAAGACGGAAATACACTCAATTCCCTTTCCCTTGTCCACAGACAGCACATAGGACGTCGCAGATACCGCAGAGGCGAACCACTCCGGGACGTTGCCGTAGGCGTATTTCGCAAACATCCTCCGGATAACCTTTTCCGGTTCAGATTCCTCCTGCTCTACTGTGGGGATCTCCCATTCCCCGGACTTGGCGACATCTTTCACTGTTTCGGTCAATTTTTTTGCAAGCATCTCGCGTGCAGTCTTCATGAGCAACGCATCATCAAATTTGAAATCCTGTTCTGCCATTATTCATGTACCTCCAATTCCTTATTTTTCCTGTCACGGTATCTCCTTTTAGCGGCTCTCTGGGCGTGGGCTTTCTGGCACTCCAAGTGCGACCATCCTTATTCCTCCTTCCTTTCTCCGTAGCTGCAAAAGCCGTTCATTTCCACGCAAACAGCCTCGCCCTTGTAGCCTCTGACATTTTGGTAAGGCTCGGTGTGCAGCATACACATAGGATTCTCGTCTCCCTGCCGGTGGATGCAGTCCCGACAGCGAACGACATGGAGCGTTTCAATGAACCCGTCTGCGAAGCCTGCGTCATACCCCGCCTTGTACTGCCCCCTATCATATTTCAGAGCTTTCAGAAGTTCTTCCCGATTCACCCGGATACCAATTTTTATAATCGCCTGTACTACGGCATCTCCGATAGCATCCTGGAAGTCGCTTAAATTCAAGCTGGCAGGTGGCGTGTAGCCGTTATGTTCTTCCATTTTCATCCACCTTTCGCTTCCCATAACTGCAAAAATCATTGCCGTCTACCTGATTTGGGAGCATGCCCTCCTCGTAGTCCCAATGATAGCAATACCCATATGGCATCTCGTCCGGATATTCAGGCATCCCGGCTGGATACTTACCTTTTTGCTCAAACTCATCGCAATCCTTGCACCTTACCACGGGGACGGCATCCACTGTATCAGTCCGGTTTATCAGCATCACAATGTTTTCCACTGTCAGATACGTGGTTCTCCATCCTGTGCAAAATGCTATTATTCTTTGCTTGATGGTATCAGCGTCAATCAGCCGCATAAAAATCCTCCCTCCGTGGCATCTCTTTCAGCCAGCGTCTGACGGCAAAGAACCGAATGCGTGGCGGCTGATTCTTCGCCCACCGCTCAATAGCGGCGGCGTAAGCAATTCTAGCGTTAAGGCGCTGACGGTGTTCTTGTCTTTCACTCATTCCCAATACCTCCATTTTTCGTAAGATATTTAATTTCTTCTTGCACCAGCGTTCGGTTGCTCATGATAATATGTGATTCTGTAACCCTGTTGGGGCAAGCCACGCACTCGCACTTGTAGGGAGGCTTGCTCTCGTTCCCCCCCTCTGCACAAGCATTGGTAATTGAAGCAGTCTGTCACTTCCCGTCACCCCTTCGGCGGATAGATAGGCTTCCAGTGGGTAATCCGCTCATCCCACGCATCCCAGAAAGGGAATGGAGCAATCCAAGTGATTCCATCCCAGATGCCAGTCATGGCCTTCCCCCCAGTAGTCCAAACATAGACCGCATCGCTGTAAGTGTAATCCAGTCCTATTCCTGCTTTTTGGGGTTTCAAATCCGGCAGCCTCTCGCTGCACGGAATCCACCTCATCCGCTCCAACGCCTCCATGCCCATCCGGCAGGCTTCGTTCACCTCGTCCATTCCGTCGTAATGCTCCCGGTGTTCCGGGTTCAGAATTTCAATTGCTCGTTCAACTTTCATCGTTTTCCTCCTTCGGCAATTCTGGAAGCGGCATCCAGTGGGTGATTTCAACATCGTCATCCACCTGATCTGTTTCGTTCACGCCGTGCTCTGCAAGCAAATCTTCGCAAACACTCGACCACCAATACCAAGCCTCCCTGTAATAGACAGCAGTCGCTTTTTGCGGAACGTCCTTCATGTACCGGTAGTACGGCGCTGGGTTGTGATTTACCCACACCACATTTACAGGCTCAAGTTCCTCCGGCAACCTCTCGCTGCACGGAATCCACCTTTGCCGTTCCAACGCCTCCATGCCCATCCGGCAAGCCTCATTCACGGGGTCTATACTTTCGTAATGCTCCCGGTGTTCCGGGTTCAGAATTTCAATTGCTCGGTCAATTTTCATGATCATCCTCCAATTCCATTTTTGCGCCGCAATGGCAATATGGATTATTCTCTGGCTTGTTAAAGCAACCAAATGTCTCAATGCGGCCACACACGGAGCATTCGTATTCCCCACAAGCTGCCATTCTGCGAACAAGTCGCCATTCCCCATGCCGCACCGGCTCCACATCGGCGGCGGGAATCGCTTCAAGTTTATCCAACATTTCCTGCAACATATCGTACTCATCTGCATCGGCTGCAAACTTTCTGCCCCATAATCCAGCTGGGCATAGCTTCTTTTGCTCACCTTCGATTACCACACTCGCCGCCTCCCGGCTGATGTAATCACTCATTTCAATTCCTCCACATAGCACCAACTCTGGGGCGGGCGTTTAATTGTCCGGCCATCACATTCCATTTTGGTGTAGTTGTAATAAGGGCATTCCCCACACCCAACCTCAATTTTACATAGCCCCTTGAACGCGCTCAGCGGTTTCGGCGTATCGTAGATTTGCAACTTGGAAATGTGCCAGCCGTACATTGCCTCCCTTCCGAACGCATAATACCGAAATTCTTTCTCTGTCAGACATGCAGATTTCAAATCCTCGTCGGCAATCTCCCACCAACTATCACCGCAGTCGTAATCCATTCCGATTTCCGGGTGCGGGCAGTAATCGTAGTTGTACGTTGCTATGTTGTCACATGTGAACTCTCCGGCAACATGGCCGTTGAAAACATCCCAGATTCTGTCTGCTTCTGCTCTGCCATACCCCGAAAGACGGGTAAACTCCGTACACCAATCACCCCGGAAAACATCGCCCCACACAAGGAACGGCCTTGTGTTTGTGCAGTATATATAGCACTTGAAAGGCGTTTCCAAATATGGTTTTGTCTTGCGAACCTCGATTGTCTTCCGCCCGTTGGCAATCTTCTCCACCCACTCCGGGCGGATGCTGATAAGTACAGCTTTAGCCATTGTCAGCCCTCCGGTTCCAGACCTTAATTGCTTCATATTTGTTTTTGAAATACCCAGTCCATGGATTTACAGGGCACGATGTGGTATCATTGACGCACTCGACAAACCACATTTTTCCTGACCGCTGCACCTGACCATAGGTGCCGCAAAACGGGCAGGGCTTCAATTTGACTTCGTCCATGGTTCATCCCTCCGGTTCTATGTTCCCTGGCATTTCGACTATTCTCCAGTCCTCTTGTCTTTTCTGCTCTGCCAAAATCTGTACTAGCGGTTCCTTTTCGGCGCATAGAGCGTACTGTTTCCACCTATGCCCCTGAAACGTGCGGTTCTTGGTCATCTCCTCCCGGGGTATAAACAGCTGCTTGTATTCAAGCGCAAACATTGTTATCTCCTTCCCGCCCGGGTTGCCCCGGGCTTGTGTTATCCCCACTGTTCCGCCATAGGTAGACAAACTGTATGATTTGTAACTTTTCTCGCCCACTCGATAAATTCCCTTTGATCCATATTGTTTTTGGCTCTGTTGCATATTTTGCAGCACGGAACAACATTATCAATGAAGTATCCTCTTGAACTGTCGGTACGGTCTATTCCATTGTGGTCATATCCCTCTTTGCAATTTTTCGTTACTTTGTGATTACTATTTATTGTTCCACAGTAAAAACACGGCTGCTGAATGAGGCGCTCGACATCTTCGTAAGATAATCCCCATGCAAGCCCTCTGTCTCTCGCGTGACGCTTATATTGGAGTATGATATGGTTAATAACTCCTCGATTATTTGGCAGCCTGCTTTGCTTTGGCAGGCATCCACAAGATTTTGTGTTTCCACTTTTAAGATTGTGCCCAAGTACAGAAACCTCGTTCCCGCAATCGCACTTGCAAAGCCACCTTCTTTCAGTCGTCCCACAAGGCTTTTTATGTACGCCGTCCTGTCTCAAAATCACAAGTTTCCCAAACCTATCTCCAACTTGAAATGCCATCCGTGAACTCATCTCTTATGTCACCTCCGTACTGTTCGGCCATAGCTTTTGCAATCCCGGGGAATGTTTTGCTTCGCTCTTTTGCGTGATTGCTACCCAACCACCATATCCTGGCTCTTTCTTTTTCGGGGAGCGTCATCATGTACTCATGCACATTGTCCGTTTCCTGTAACAGCGGAAGATTTTTAAGCCACAAGGCCGTCTTTTTCTGCTCAGGATGACCGAATTGCCATGGATTGATGATTTGATCGGGTTTGCGATAGAGCGAACTCATAACACAAATCGGATTTTCTATTGCGATTTTTTCAACATCCGCTTCTGCGAACTTCAAGAAAAAAGCGGCGGCTTCATATTTCAAACTGAGAGGTTTAACCCCTTCCTTAAACCATCTTGCACCTGACACCGACAAGTGGGTACACGGCGGGTGTGCAATCAGCAAATCCCACCGACCCACACTATGCACCTGTCCGTCCATGGTGACGATTGTGCCGCCCTTGATGGCTTCCAGAGCGTCACCCAAAATGTGCCATTCAGGATGCCCGCCGGACGGCTCCTGAATATCGCAGGAATAGGCTTCATGCCCCCGCGCCCGGAATGCCTTGCACACGGTTTGCGATTCCTCGCAGGCTATCAGAACTTTCATTTCCCATTTCCTTTCTGTTTTCCTTTATTCCCCCGAGGGGCTTTCCCCCACCTGGGCGGGGTGCAATTCCGCTTCACCGGCTTGAAACAGCCGTACATTTTCGCCTTGCTCATGCTCAAAAACAATCCCCTCTCTCACCAAGTCCGGGTGTTCGTACCGGAAAAATTGGCGTTGTTTTTTGTGGTTCCCAATTGATTTCATGATGTTTTTATTCCAGTTCTCGATGAAATACGTTTCCCATGCCTTGCAGCCGTCCCCGTTGGTGGGGCAATCGTCCCGCGTGCAGTTCCTGCAAAAGGGGCTTTCCGAATCGATGTACTGGCCGGGGCGTTCCTTTTCCCCGCCTACTTCGTTTTTCATACTCCACCGCCTTCCGGTAGCTTTTCAAATTCCATCTTCCCGGCCATCTCGGCGATAAAGCTCTTTACCGCTCCGGGGAGCTTCTGGTAATCGTCCTCCCGCTTCTGGCACACTTGGAACGATCTCTGGAAATTCGATGCAACCACGGACTGCACCGTTTCTGCGTCCATCAGCGCCCATTCCTTGAGCTGGGCTGGGCTTCCCACCGTCCGCTGTACCGCCGGAGGCAGCTTCCGAAACTCGTCATCAGCGCCGTATACGCTGTTTCTCAGCGCACCGGCAACCAACCCCCATGCCTCCATCTGCGTCATCTGCTGGGGCGACTGCATCCGATGGAGCATATCTTTCAGCTTCCCGATGGTTGGCATAAAGCCGCCGGTGTCCGTGGCTATGTACGCTTTTGCAGCGGCGGCAACGGCCTCAAATGGCTCCTCGGAGAACATATCCGCCCAAAGATTGACTTTCACGTTTGCCGCCTCTTTGGACATCCCCCGGAAAGAATCGGGATAATTTGCCTGTAAAAGCGTGAGAATCTGGTACGCTTCCTGTTTATCCATTCCCAAATTCCTCCCTGTACATCTCCGCCAGACGGTCAACGCCGCTGGTATAGCCGCCCGGCTTCTGGTTTGCCGCAGGTCTAGCCGAATTCTGCTCCCTGGAGAGCCAGGAGTTGACAAAGCGCATGATCCCGGCTTTTGTTTTCCTGTTTTTGGGATTTGCCAGAAGCCAGCCACGCATACTCCGCAACTGCTGAGCTACATCCACGGCGGGATACAGGCCGGACAACTCGGCAACCATCTCCACGGAAATCTCAAAATCCGTGCCGTCAACCAGCGGAAGCACCGCCGCAGGCGGGGGGCTGCTCGGCAGCTCGCCGCAAACCTCCGAAGGAGGTATATTATCCTTTGCCTTTTCCTTTGTCTTTGTCTTTTCCTTTTCCTTTGTCTTGGTATCATTCGTACACGGTTGTTCGCCGTCGTATACGTCCGTATTCCATCGTTTTCGGATGTTATCGGAGTTTTTCTTACACCGGCTGTCGTATGTTGCCTTATCTCGGTCTATCTGTGCTTTCAAAGTTGGAAATACGAATCTTTCATTACCACGGAGTTGCGGTGCTTCGCCCGTCTTGCTGTATATTAGGCAAGCCGTGAAAAGCCTCCCCCTCTCCGTGTCATTCAGTTCCTCCATACTGTCCAGATAACTGTGATAAGCGCAGAAATATTCAATCGCCATTATCTAATCCTCTTTAATGATGGAGTACCGCGCGAAGCACGTCCGCTCCCCGTACCGGTTCTTTCCGGTGACGGTTTCGCTCTTAATGGGTACGCCCTGCGCTTTCAAATCCCAAATTCTAGCACCCAGCCGGTAACAGCCGTACTCGGTAACGGCCTCGGCTTGGGTGATACTCCCATAGTCTTGCAAATGCCGCAGGATACGCTCACACTGTGTCACGGGGTGCCTCCTCTCCGGTGAGGCGAACCGCCACGCATGGGCGGGTGCCGTACCTCTTGCAGACTGTGGCGTCTGTGATAGCTGCATCATCCTTGTAGGCGATACCGTTCAGGGCATCACACACAATCTTTCCTATGTTGTCCCAGTCGGGTTTCACCATGGGAAGAATCCGATTGTCAATCGCTTCGGCCTGCTTGCGCTTGCTCCACGAATGGGGAACGGGGTAGATTGCCGCAATGTCAACCCGGATAGTGCCTGTGAACTTTGCCCCGTGGGCTTCGCACTGGTATGCCCATGCCACCAGCTTTTCATAGTCCTTCGTTTTCTTCGGGGTGTATGTCTCACCGTTCTGGGTGAAGCGGGGGCGCTCCTTCCCTTGCGGAACGCCGGGAACCGTAAATTCAATCGTCACGTTTTCGCTCCTTCCTATTGATTTTCCGGCCTAGAACGGCAAGGCGGGGTCGTCTTCGGTGATCTCCTGATATCCTCCGAACCCCTGCTGACTGTATCCGTTGCCCCGGTTCGTCTGCTGTGGGACGCTGGGCTGCCCGTATCCGGCGTTTTGCGCCGTTCCGGTATTGGTGGTGTCCTGAGAATTGCGCTTACTGGAAAGCAGCTCAACGCTTGTGGTCACCACCTCGAACGCCCGGCGCTTGTTCCCGTTCTTGTCCGTCCAGTCCCTTGCTTGCAGCGCTCCGGAGGCGGCTACGATATCGCCCTTATGGCCGTACTGCGTCAGGTACTCAGCCCCCTGCCGCCACGTGACGAAGTCCAGAAAATCGGTGACGTCTTTCGCCATCGGCCGCTTGACGGCAAGGCTGTAGGAGCAAACCGCCGTCCCCTCCTGGGTTCTTCTCAGCTCCGGGTCGGCGGTGAGCCGCCCGACAAATTGACAATTATTCATGTGTTCTCCTTCCTGTAAATCAGATCGTTTTCGTTCCAGCCGGAATAAATGCCCATCAAGTACTCCCGGAAATACGCCCTCATTTCCATTCTTGCCGTGGTCTGGTCGTACCGGTTGTGGCATCTGGGGCAGAGGGTAAGCCCGTTCTGGGCAATGCCAAGCCCTCCCTGCGCCCGGGATATGTAGTGGGCGTTGCTCCATGCCAGAGGGGCAGGGGCGGGAGCGCCGCAGAATACACAGCACGTCCAGCCGTCAATGCTGTCCCGCTGGGCAATCGCCATTTTCTCTCCCCGGGTGAAGTCCCTCGCTTTGGTGTCCTTCCTCAACGCCATTCCTCCTTGAGCAGTTCCAGCTTGTCCGGGGGCAGGGTTTCAATGTCCAGCGCCTTGCAGTCCTGTATCAGATTGTCGATCAGCCGCGCCATTTGTTTGGTGTCGTAGGTACTGGAGCCGTGGTATGCCGCCAGATTGCGGCATCCTGGAACCTGAGACGCGCCCAGACTGTCCACCAGCCATCCAAGGCCGTTTTTCTGCCAGCTCCGTGTGAAGCGCTCCACATCCTGCTCCCGGACGCACATGGGCGTGTAATTGTCTCCCACGCCCCGAATGGCGTTCCGGTATACCTCTACCGGGGGAATCCCCATAGCGGCGGCAAGCTTGTGAATCAGTACCCAGGCATAGGCGTTTGCGTCCAGGCTCCGCTTTTCCCGGTGCTCTTTCAGGGATAAGTCGTAGGGCGCGGCCTTCATCTTTCGGATAAAGGCCATTGCCTTGCCCAACTCAGAACGGGAGGGCTTGACCATCAGCCAGCCGCCCTCAAGCTTGGCCTCGGTAAATGTAAGCTCCGTCATGATTGCTGCCACACAAACGCCCGAAGGTTCTTTGTGTCGTTGCGGATTGCAAGTCCGGTGATCCGCCCGGTCTTCTCGTCATAGGCGATTTTCTCAACGCTGAACTTGTCGTAGCAGTTGAACCTGGTCTTTCCGTTGAAGGACGATGCCTTGATCTCCGCCTTGTTGCTGGGAATCCAGACAAACGGAGACGTGTAGAGTTCTCTTCCGATACCCCAGCGGAACCCGGCGCGCTTGAAAGCGTCGCTTGCCTCGCCCTTTTTCTGGTTGCCTTCCTCGTCCTCCCGGCTCTCGATACCGCAGTCCCATTTCCATTGGATGCCGCCGTTTTCCTGGATAATCCCGATACCGGCGTAGAGATTTCCCTTGATCTCCTTGTAGTCGTTCGTCCAGTTGCCCGCCCCTACAGTCTCGTCCAGCAAGTCCATATCCGTCCTCGCCGTCTTGTACAGCAGACACACCAGACCATTTTCCTTGACCTGCTTGACCTTGACCTCAATCTCGTCAGCGGTCAGAAACCGAAACATTCTCGCCATTTTCTTCCTCCTTAAATTCCAGCGGGCATGTATAGCCCACGGTGCTTAGAATTGCGGCGGTTGTTCGCCTGAACCTTCATATCAACCCATCTGCAATTGCTTGGTTCATAATTCCCATCAACATCGATCCTATCAAGAGTGCACTTTCCACGTTGAGCATCTGGGTCATACCCGCTAGAATAAGCCCACTGTCGGAATGTTTCATAATCGTTCCATTCGCAACAAACCCGGATTCCGCGTCCCCCATAATCTGAATAATATTTTCCGGATTGCAAGTAACACCTTTGCCTCATGGCCTTCCAAACCCGATAGAGCCGCGAACCTGCTTCTCCGTGGATGCGGTTTGCTTCATTCAGCTTTTTTTGAACCAAACAACCGCATGATTGTGTATGCCCGTTGCGAAGATTGCTAATAGAAACCGTTGTCTTATTCCCACAGTCGCACACGCACAACCAAATGGCTCTGCCACCCTGCCGGTGGTCGATAGACACGGCCGTAAGGTTTCCGTATCTATTTCCAGAAATGTCAATATAGCTTCCTTTAATCACTTTTCCCCGCCTCCACTAAGGATTCAGGCGAACTCCATTCATCGGAATCCACCGGGATAAGTGGGCAAATATGCCCGCGGCCTCTCGTATCTCCCAAGTACTCACCTGTCAATCGGCATTGCTTCCTTGCGTATGTTTCCATACAGGCGCAACTCTCGCATCGTATGTCACCATCCCAGAAGGCAAGTTTGGCAATGGCCAACTTATAATTCAGGCAACTTTTTTTATCTGCCATAATCCACCTCAATCATAGGAAATATCCCGCCATTCCTCCCGGCTGTCCATGCAGAGGTCGCAAATGGCATCGCCCCGGATTTTCCAGTATCTATGTCCCACGGTTCTCCCGCAGCAGATGCACACCGGCCTTTTCTCGTCCGTTGCCTGGGAATCGTACAGATAATCGTAATCCGGATTCACACCAACATCATCCATTGACTTTCCTTCCTCTATTTGATATACTGTAAATGGTAGAGATTTTTTATATCGCTCGCCGTCCCCGGTGCTGTAACATCGGGGGCGGCTTTTTATTAAAGAACAACCACGACGTGCCCACTCTGAATTTCGGATTCCAGCGCCTTTTCCAAGTATTTCTTTACCGTATTCCGGGCGGAAAGCTTCCACATGCCACCGTCAGCTTCAATGAAAGAAATGTTTCTTTCGTTGATACGAATGAGAAATTGAGATTCCGGCTGCTCAACCTCCTGGAACGTGCGGTAAGGCCGCAGCTTGATAATGGGTCGGATGGACGCATTGGATTGAAGGTCGATGCCCTTCTTGGTGACAACGCTGGTAGCAACGCCATTGTCGTTGTACGTGACTTTGCTCCCGGTGGTGATATCGGATAGCAGTTTCAAGGCATACTCCGTATCCGCCGTGGGCTGGAATCTTGTGCGCAGAGCGATCAATGCCTCTTCAAACGGCAAGGATACCTTCTCATTCCAGCCGGGAACATCGGTCGCATTGGCAGTATACGGGTACTCGCGGTTGTTACGCAGCTCCGCAGATGGATGGGTGAAGCACTTTACCGTTTTGTGATCGGGAATCGTGATATAAACGGTGCTGTACCTCTGTACCGCCTCCGTTTTTACAAACGCTACCATGGCGTCGAGGCTGGAAAGCTGGATATTATCTACAATTTCCAGATCAGGCTTCACCTCGGCATAGCTACCTTCTGCGTCCGCAATAAAATCATGGTTTCCGGACGTGAACAGGTGCGGCGCACATAGTTCCTGAATTTTTTCGATTGCTTCTTTCAACATTGTTTTTCCTCCTATCAGGCCATTTTGATTATTTTCAGAGACGCGGGGGCTTCCTGCTCTTCTCCGTCCATGGACATCTGCCCCGGAACCTGGGGCACCATTTCGACAACCTGGCACTCTCCAGTGCTGTCATCCCCAGCAACCCAAAGGGTTGTTCTCGCGGGCGTAGTAGGCGCAAGTGCTGATTTTACCGCAACGCTGACACCGATGTTCTGCCGATCATCGTCCGGTGTAAACTCGATTGTGAGCGTCAGCTTTCGTTTCTGCGTCGGTTTGGTGTTGGGGTCAAGGATATTATCAATGACTTTCGCCATCTCCAAATCCACGCGCTCCTGAAACGCGCCCCTTGCCATCTGCAAAATTGATTTTGGATCGTACATTAGAAATCCTCCTGTTTTTAAGATGTGTATCCTTTATCGCCCTCTGATGCAACGTCCGATACCGGCACCCATCAGGATAGCGCATACCCACATTGCGGGGACTGCCGCCTTGTCTGCCAGCAAATCGGCCTGCTGCCACCAGAAAAGCGCCAGATTCAGCCCCGCATAGGGGCAAACACGGAAAACGCATTCCCTGATATTGAACGGCTTCCGGTTCTCCGGCACCGGCTCCCACCGGGCATCCACGGGTTTATTCCTGCTTGCCATATCCTCACCCCCTGACCTGATGATTTCGGTGGACTACGTCGAAAAGCTCCACATTTTCGTCGTCAAACGCCTTGCTTTCCTTCGATTCCATCAAAAGGGATTCCCGCAGCCGGTCATTTTCCCGGCGTAAACGGCGGTTCATCTCCGCCATGGTGCGAAGCTGGGCAACCTCGTTCGGCATCATTTGGATTTCTCCTTGTAAGGCTTCAAATCCCGGTCATCCACGAACTGGAATTTCACCCCGAGACAATAGAGATTACCAATAGCGCTTATTGCTTCCAGCGTAACAATATCCCCTATTGCAAAGCTATGATGCGGGGTATAGCGTTTCTGTACAACCACAAACTTGTCTCCAACCTTGGGCTTGCCCTGTTCACGCTTGCTCTCTTTGGGCTTGTCCTCCTTGCGCTTCTTCTCAAAAAGCCGCTCAACGGCGACCCTTGCGCCCTCCGCTCTGCTGTAGGTATCCTTCGGATTGCACCGGGCTTCTGCGGTCTTCACGTCCCGCCCGCCCCGTTTCAGCGTGGCCGTGGTAATCATCCCGTCAAAGCGGAGTTCAACGGTGTAGGGTTCCCGCGCAGGCTCCACAAGGCCAGCGATCATGTCTTCGTACCAGAACCAATGCCCAAGAAAATCGTCGCGATCCTCCTCTATGTAATAGTAAACTCCGTTATCGTTGATTCCGGATTTTATGATCGTCGCGGTCTTTCCCAGATACTTGTCCATATCAGGGTTCCAGTCCTTCTGCGGCCTCTTGCTCACAATCCGCACCCTATCCATCGCTTTGTATTTCGCCATAAATAACTCCTTTCAATTTCGGCATTCTGCCGTAGATTTCAAATCACTGCCATTCCCTTGCAAACGCCCGGATTTCTTTTTCCGAATACCCCAGTAGCCGGAGGATTACGCCCGGGTCGGGTTTCAGTGCCGCCACAAACCGGGACAGTGTTTTCAGCTGCATCTTTCCGGGGTCTTGCTTGTATACTCCGATGGTCACGTCTGCCGTGCCGACCGCCCGGGCAAGCGCGGCGTTGTTATTGCTCTGAACCCCCGCGTCGGGGCATCTGCGGTCGATCTCCTTCCAGAAATCCTCCACTGCGTAGCGCTCGGCATACTGCCGGATTCTTGGCATTTCATCATCTCCTCCCGTATAATCTACAATTCGTTTATTCATGTCTTTTTTATTGCATATTGCCCCTCGCTGTGCTATTCTGGAAGAAAAAACAGAAAGAGGCGGTCTTATGGGCAAAAAGAGTATAAAAGCATCTAGCGCGGAGTATCCGGGCGAATCGTATTTATTGCGCTGCACGTATCAGGAGGTTACCGAATGCCCGTCATGCCATTTCGCGATTGAGCCGAAGGCATTATGCGCTTACTACGTTCAGCCCGACAGCCCTTCTGATGGGAAATGCACGCTGTACCTTCTTTCCCTGTGCAAAAGGTGCAATCAGGTCTTTTTAAGCGCTTTTCAGGAAAGTACAAGTCGCCCCGTTCCTGGCTTTGCAGATTTCGATTCTGCCTCGTACTCTGTCCCTTACACGCCTAACATAAACAAATTTTCAGGCGACGTGCAGCAGCTTTCACCGGACTTCGTTGAGACCTATGCGCAGGCGGAAATTGCCGAATCTCAACGGTTGTATCGCATCTGCGGGGTTGGCTATCGAAAAGCCCTGGAGTTTTTGGTAAAGGACTATTTGCGGCATAAGAATCCAGATAATACCGATAAGATACTCGCGGAGCCGCTCGGTTCGTGCATCAAAAAGCTGGAAGACCAAAGGCTCAAGGTTCTCGCTGAGCGGTCGGCATGGATTGGAAACGGCGAAACGCACTATGTAAGAAAGCACGACGATCTCGGCATTGAAGATATGAAACGCTTCATAAAGGCCATGCTGAATTACGTAGAATCGGAACTTGCTTTCGAGGAAGCCGAAGCCATCCCCTGCAAATAGGTATCGCGCTCTGCCAGCTTCTCCCCGGCCAAAGACCAGTATTCCACGACAACCCGTGTCGGCTGATCCACTGCACCAGACCCGCGCGCAGACCGTGTTTCAATGACGGGGATTACACGTGCTGAATCACACCCTCTGGGGAATAGATAATTTTTCATTTTTTCACCCCCTTCTAGGCTTGTCCCATTTATTTTCCCTCCTCGTCCTTGGGCTTGTCGGCCTCGGCCAGCTCCATACCCACGGCCAGACCGGCGGCGTAGGTTTCGGCCAGCCTTGCGGCAATTTCCCGCTTGTCCACCGGGATGCTGTTCAGAGCCTTTGCCGCGCTCTCAGCGCACCGTTTGATTTCATCAGGCATTTTCATTTCCTCCTTTACTAAATTTTTCATTCAAGCTGAATACCAGTTCCCCGCTCGGATCATCGCGCGTTCTTCTTCGGACGGAACATGTCCTTCCGGTGCCCGGTGACCCTTGCAAGGTGGTTCTCGGAACATCTCGCGGCCGCGTTGTTTCCAGGGCTCTTGCTCCCCCAGAGAGTTGCGGATGTTTTGTATCGCTGTTAGAGTACCTAGAATGATGCTAGCAATGCCCAAGCCAAGCGATGCTATTTCGATAGGTTCCATTCTTCTCACCTCCTGTTGAAAATCGGCGTTTGCCGTGCTACAATCCCCTTGAAAGGGGGTGACTTCATGATAAAATCCGAAAGGGAATTTACCAGAGAAATGCGGAAAACGATATTGCGCATAGCCAATGGCCAAAGCCCGTTTCACAATCCCGCAACCGATGACGATTCAGAAGTAATTGCGGAGTGCATCAACCACGGTTATTTGCTATCGAATCATCCGCTGGAAAATGGCGCCGTGTTGCGGACGATGGATGGGAAAGCCCATCCGGACGTCAACACAACCGTTATCCCGTTAAAGGGGCTGGCATTTCTGAAACCAGATCGGACACGGACATATGCCAGAGTTTCTTTGTGGCTGTCCATTGCCGCGCTTTTGGTTTCTATCCTGTCAAACTTGCCAGAAATTTTTGAAAGTGTTCGGATGCTAATAGATTTATTAAAATCGATAGCACAGACAGGATAATTGACACCACGATCATTTTCTGGGTGCTGTCCACCGACTGCTCACCTCCTTGATTTATCCGGCGCTCCCCTCTATAATGTTCATACAGGCTGCTGCAACAGCCGAGTATAATAAGAAAGGAGCTTTTTATGCCAGACTTTACTTTCAAAACATTCCCGGATAATGAAACCGAAGCACTCGCAATGCTGTGGCTTCAAAATCAGGACTTGTCAAGTGTGCCCCCGGAGGAACTACTTGAGAAGTATCAAGATGCTTGCGACAAGATTAGAGAGCGCAAGAAGCAACAGCGCCAAACGAAACGCGACTCCCGTGGTTTGGCGTTCTAACCGGTCGTAAACATCGGCCATAGCAGAAGACAATTCGGGAAGATTATCTTCTGCCGCAATCTCCGACTGCTCCGCCAGTAGCGCCAACTGCTTGCGGAGTAGTTCTTTACTCTGATTCATTTATTTCACCTCCCGTTTTTCATCTGTGTTTGCCTTGGTGTGACTATAGTAACATACTGAGTATGTTTTGTCAACCCATTTTTGCGAAATTTCTCAGAAAATAATTGACAGAGTGTGACACATATGCTATAATGCACGTAAAGAAATGGAGGTGACGCAATGAACGAAAGAATACGCTCCGTAAGGGCTGCCGCCGGCCTCACGCAACCGGAATTCGCGGAAAAACTAGGACTTACAAAGAATTTTATAAGCCTGATCGAAAACGGCCAGCGGGAACCCAGCGACCGCACCGTCCGGGACATCTGCCGGGTGTTCGGCGTAAATGAAATCTGGCTGCGCACCGGTGTCGGCGAACCTTTTACGCCGCTTTCCAGATCGGAGGAACTGGCCGCAATCTTCGAGCGGATGGAAGTCGGAGACGATGCAAAGTCCCGGCTTATCCGGGCAATGGCACGAATGCCGGATGAAGCGTTCCCACCCTTCGTTAAATTCGTGGAACAGTTATATAAGAATTTCACGGAGGAATAAAAATACCGGGAACCGCAGTCAAGCGCAGTTCCCGGTATTTTCACTTTGCGCTACTGGCGACCAGTGCTTTGATGTACAATGCTTTCAGCCGTTCCAGCGGTATTTCATCCAGCAGCTTCATGAGTTCCCTTTTCAGTATTTCGCGGTCGTCCTTCATGTCTGTACCCTCCATTGTGTATTTATAAACATTTGTTTGATTACGTAACGCATAATAGCACGTCATGTGTCCAATAAACCGGACTAATTAGAAAAATGCACAAAAATTTTTCTTTTCGTTGAAATTATATGTCGAACGTGGTATGATTTTGAATGAAGATGACAATTGAATTCTGATTCAAAAAAATTTTTAAAAGTGGTTGACAAATCGTCCAACGGTGCGTATAATAACGGTGCGTCGAGGTTACCTCGTTACGCTGTTTATCAAACCTCTGGGCGAGGGCTTCCACCTTTCGGGAGACCCCAAACCCAGGGGTTTTATTTTTGGGAGGGATAGTCTTGAATAAAAAAGAAATACGAAAGACTGCTATTCTGGTAGATGGTGGATACTACAGGAAACGTGCCGTTGCGCTCTGGGGAAAGAAAAGTGCACAAGATCGTGCAGATGAATTGTTTCGCTACTGTATGCTGCACATAACAGAACCAGACGAGCCAAGAGACTTGTACAGAATTTTCTATTACGACTGCCCAGGGATGACAAGGCAGCTTGTGCACCCCTTGACCGGAACGGTGACAGACTTTTCCGTCGGAACTGGGACGCAGTGGACGAAAGATTTTTTTGACTGCCTGGCATCGAAAAGAAAAGTGGCAATTCGCCGCGGAGAACTTGCCGAAAATCAGGCGGAGTACATTTTGAAAGCGCATGCTCTGGGTGATCTGCTAAGCGGAAAGAAAACTGTCTCAGATCTAACGGAGCGGGATTTTCGTTTGGACGTAAAGCAAAAGGGTGTCGATATGCGCATCGGCCTTGACGCAACGTCAATCGCGATGGGGAAGTACGCTAGTCAGATTGTTCTCATTGCCGGAGACAGCGACTTCCTGCCGGTCGCAAAGATTGCGCGCAGAAACGGTATTGATTTTATTTTAGACCCCATGAAGCAAATCCCAAAAGCAAATCTGCAAGAGCATGTGGATGGTTTGGAGACTTTCACGGATAAGATTTAAACTTTGCCCCGCCACCCGTGCCACAAGGTGACGGGGCTTTGCCGCCGGAATGGTGTGTCCCTTGCCGGTTGCAATATCACCATAGCATTTTCAGCCAGAGAAAGTAAACCACACATCTGATTCCACCGCAATCAAATGTGCACAATCCAATATCAAATTTAATAGGAGGGCGAATTATGGATTCAAATACAGGCCAAACATTCATCGAGGAAATGCAGCCGAATTTCGATGCCCTCCCGGAAAGGCTGAAAGACGAGAAATTCAGGAATCATCTGACGAACCAGCAGCTTTCTGACGTGTCCGGCGTTCCCATCGCCACCACAAGCCGGATTCTTTCCGGTGCCGTATCGAACCCCGGCTTTTTCCATATCGCCGCGCTGTGCGCCGCTATGGACGTGTCAATGGATTCCGTTGCAGGTGTTCACCCAAGCGGAGATCAGGCGGAAATAGACCAGCTCCGGCAGGAGATAGCATACAAGGACAAGATAATTGCCGAGAAGGACGCGGCGATAGACCGCCTACTGGACAGGAGCCGCATTATGGAGGCTGGTGTCGCGGCCAGAGATGACCGCATCAGAAAGCAAAATGCAGAAATAAAGAATGTCCGCAGCTCATACAAAATCCTTGTGTGCGGGCTATGCGGCGTTTGCATTACGCTGACATTTGTGTGGGCAATCTATGTGATTCTGGATGGCCGGGTGCCAGACCAGGGGCTGATACGTTCTGACGATGTTTCTCCGGTCGTGTGGGTAGGTGCGGCGGCTGTTATTGTACTTCTGTTCGGCCTTCTGCACTTCACTGTAAGCAAATTATCCAAAAAGAGGGATACGCTATGGGAAGAAAGAAAAAAGAGCCGGGGGTAAAACTCCCGGCTATTAAACAACTCCCGTCAGGGTCGTGGCGAACAAGAATCTATATTGACGGCCGCACAGTCTCCATAACGAAGGACACTTACGACGAATGCGCGGCGGAATACCTCGCCATGAAGCACGGGGTCATTGAAGCGAAAGCCGCCCCCATGAAGCACGGGGTGCCGCTGGGGGACGCTCTCGACAAATACATTTCGACCCGGAAGGGGTTCAAGTCACCGTCAACGATTTATGCGTATGAATCCTACCGCAAGCAGCGCTTCCAAGGCATGATGGTGGCTGACGTGTACACCACCACGGACGAACAGTGGCAAGCCGCCATCCGCAGGGAAGCAAAATCGTTGTCCCCGAAATATATTAAAAATGTGTGGATGCTGATCTCCGCAGCGATATTCGAGGAAACCGGACGCAGGCCGCGGGTGACCCTGCCGGAAAAGGAACACAACGAAAAGCCGTACCTTGATCCGGATCAGATACCGGTGTTCCTGCAAGCCATAAAAGGGGAATCGATAGAAATCGCTGCCCTGCTGGAATTATCCAGCTTGCGCAGGTCTGAGATGCTGGCTCTGACGTGGGACAAGGTCGATTTCAAGAACGAAATAATATATGTCCACGGGGCAAGAGTTGCCGGGGACGGCGGCAAGCTGGTTCACAAGAAGCAGAATAAAAACGATTCTTCCCGGCGCACGGTGCCGATTATTGAGCCGCTGATGGAAGCACTAAAGGCAGTTGATAACAAAGAAGGCTATGTCGTCAACCTGACCGGCGGGTGGATATGCACAAGGATAAACGAGATTTGTTCCGACAACGGCCTGCCGAAAGTCGGGAACCACGGATTGCGGCACAGCTTCGCGTCTCTGGCTTATCACCTCCAGATACCGGAAAAGATAGCAATGGAAATTGGCGGGTGGGCAGATGACGGGACAATGCACAAAATATATACACATCTGGCGCAGAAAGACATTGCAAAACGGGCGCAGGATTTCCGAAACTTCTTTGTGTCAAATGCGGATAAAAAAGCGCAAATTTGACACGCCATTTGACACAGATTTTGAAAAATCGTTGTATACCAACGCTTTTTGGCGGTTTAATCGCGGGTTCGATTCCCGTACGGGTCACCATGCCAAGAACAGCTCCGGAAACATATTCCGGGGCTGTTTTCTTGCTTTATTACATTTTCACGGTGAAATATAAACATTTATGCCTAGAAAATATTTGTACGTTCGAGTTATTTCTTGCCACTTCCAAGCGTTTATTCGCGCCAAATTTGACACGCCATTTGACACGAAATCTGCCACGCTTACCGCTTATACAGCCCCTGCACCACTCCGACGTTCTCCGCCCGTTCAATATCCCGCTTGTGCAGGTACTCATAGACGGCCATCATGGCCGCAGGCGGTTCGCCCTTCTGCTTGCGGTATTCCTCAATATGGGAAACGACGGCCTTGTGCAGGGCGTTCATGTGGTTCATTTCCTCCCCGCTCAGCCTGTAAAACAGGTCTGCCAGCTCCGGGTCGTCGTGCTTGTATTCCACGGCCAGCTCTGCGTAGGTGTGCGCGTCCTCCAGCTCGTCCTCAATGTGCTCCATCAGCAGTTTGATTTCTTTCATGGCTTACGCCTCCTTTATGTATCTCAGAAGCTTGTCAACCTCTGCCCGGTCAAAGGACAGCTTGCCGACAAACGGGATGTCAAATTCCAGCGGTTTCCGAATCTGCGGGGCAAATGCGTTGTAAAGCGCGTCCTCGTCGATGTTTCCGTCCTCCAACACGCTCAGCATTTTGACGGCGGGAATGCTTTCCAGCTTTTCAAAAATCTGCGGCGTTCTCTTGGCATACAGGGCTACCACCCCGGCGACAACGACGGCTTTCATTTCCGGAAAGTGGGGGAGAACCTCCTGCTCCACATACCGAAGCGCCCCGTTTACAAAACGTTCTTTCGAAACCATAGTTACCTCCAATTATTGCAGGGGCGGCAATTGCCGCCCCCTTTGGGTTAGCCAGCAGCGGCAGCAGTGGGCGCAGTCCAGCTGTTCTTGGCGGGCATGGGTTCAGGGCACACATTCCCAATGGGAATCACGGTCTTGGTCAGCCCGGACAGCGTGTTCAGGGTGTTCTGCATACAGCTGAGGTTTGCAGTGATCTGGGCATTGACAACCGCCTGAGCGGAAATCTGCCCCTCAACGCCACGCAGACGGCCATCCAGATACTGGTACATGTCCAGTATCTTCTGGTCGGTATAGGTGTTGGCGTCTCGCAGCTTGATATCGGACTTGAGCGCCGCGATCTCAGCCGCCTGTCCTGCTTCATACCGGTTCACAACGTGGTCACCCTCGGAGCAGTTGCCGCCGAAAATGCCACCGTTCGCCATGCCCAGCAGGGTGGAAATGCCGCCGATGTAGCCGCCGATACCGCCCACGCGGTCAGCAGCAGTGAAATTTAGAGACATATAGAAGTCCTCCTTCAAAATATTAGGAGGTGGCCACCTTCTACCTATAGAATAACAAAAATCCCGACGGTAGAATCATCATCTACTCGTCGGGATTTCGTCAACAAATCGTCAATAAATCGTCACGCAGAATCAGAATTTCAGATTTTCAGGGAGCTTGTCACTGTACTTTCTGCACAATTCATATTCTATCCGCAACTTTTTAACCGTTCTTGTGATAGTGGCTTGGGACACGCAAAACTTGTGGCACTGTTTTGTCTGGCTCCATCCGGCGGCTCGGGTGCGGATGATCTTTTCCTCCAGCGGCGTGAGAATCGCCAGAGAACAGAACTCATCCAAAATTACCCGATTCCACGGGACTTTATCCACTTATCACATCAGTCCTCCTTTGGGGAACTGTAGGTTCTTGCCAGTTTGCTGTCAGCGATACCGGCGGTGGTAGGATCATTGACCACGCCCAGAATCACCAGCAGGGCAAACACGGCGTTCACCACGGCCAGCAACTTGTCGCCGATTTCGCCCAAGTCCAGCGTAAAGC
>OGLE01000500.1_pt1 | contig 38385 bp, 26 predicted proteins | sample 1572671 | NCBI WGS metagenome assembly OGLE01 (sample SAMEA2581923, study PRJEB24529) | metagenome | biome: Human gut stool | place: China | collected 2011 | reverse complement strand
TATCGACTTTATATGCCACCTTACTTTTTAGGGACATTTACTGAATATCCCTAATTACATATAAAGATCAATATATAACAAAGGCTTATAAGATGCATATATGAAGCGAACACAATCAACCCCGATATATTCTCGACTTGCTTTTGTCAGCCATCATCCTTTCTAACCAAACAATGGACATAATAAACATTTTACCGAAACTTAAATTTTAATTAAACATGAATTTGTTATAGGGTATCCAGTATAATTACTCGTATACTTTATAACAGATTCATGATATGGCGATATATATATCCTGTTTCTTCCAAAATAACGGAATTTTCCATTTAAGATATCAATAAGCGAAACTTTATTTTCACATAATAAGTAAAGTTCTTCAACCGTAAAAAGAATAATTCTTGAAGACTTATCGTAAAAATACTCCAATGTTTTATTGGAAGGGTTGGATAAAGTTATAAATACTCCTTTTGTAAAGGGAGATTTTGCTTTAACTTTGTTTGAAAACAATAATAAATCATCTTTGGATATTTCTGTTGTTCTGTATTTTGCTTCAATAAGAATCGTATTGCCATTTAAGAGAAAGCTTCCGTCTATTTGGTCGTTTGTTGTACGATAAGAAGGTCTTGCATCCAAACCAAAAACATCAAATAGCTCTTTTAAATAATTTTCAAAAGCGTATCCTTTTTGTTGTTGGGTCTGCTTCTTTTCAATATCCAGTAATGATTTTTTTAGGGACTCAAAGTCTATCCTATACCTATCTTTTTGAGAAGTTTGTGTTCTCTTATGACTTTCCTTACCCAATTTTATTCTTCCAAATTCATACAGTCTGCTAATATCTTCTTGGGAAATATTTCCGCATAAAGAATTATTTTTCATATAGTTAATAAGCAAAATTATCATTTTGCCAACATATACATCTGATTCGTCTTCTATAAATCGTCGCAACATTTTTGCTTTTGATAATCCTGGATATTTTTGATATATGTTGTACGATACTACATCTTTCATGAACTCTTCAAATTCTCGGTTAGAAAAATTTAGGACGTATCCACTTCCCATGCCAAAAACTTTTTCTATTAATTGTTTTTCTTGAAATGATAATATGGCCATAAAATCTATTTGATTAATTATGTACTACAGTTTATATTTGGTTAGTATAGCAAAATGACGCAGTTATGTTAATAGATTGCCTCTGTAATTCTTTGTAAGATCTTCTATTTCGATATGTTTTGCACATTTAAAACACACTTTAATACTGGAATTTTGATTATAAATCTTTTGACTCAATAGTTTTACTGTCAGAAAAGTTCTTCCCATACCATCCCGATATTTCTTTCCTAAAATTCATAAAACTTTGTTTATCATCATTATAAGGACACTCAAAAGTTGAAATTAGTACATGTAAAGTCTTTTCCAAGCACCTTATAACCTCAAATAAAAGTGGAGGAAGTACCACGTTAAATGTACGAGTACAATCAGGATAGAATTTTTTACGTGCTTTTATATTCTTTAAAGTTCCACTTTCATTTAAATCAGGGAAAAAGATCCATTGCTCAATATTATCATTAATCAATCCATGATAAAGGGCATAATGAAAATCAAGCGAGCCATTATGGATTATTTCATCACGTAAACTCTCAATAGTTCGAATACATACAGCTTCCTTTTTTGCAAATAGTGTATTCTCTACCATTAAATTATCACCAAGCCACTTGCGTTTACCATACGTAATGTTTGCACTTTTCATATTAGGATAAGACAAGAAATTCACATTAGACATTTCTTGCAATTCGTAGGCTATCTTAGTTATGATATCAAAACTTGAAGCAAGGGTTATAATAAGTGAATTGAGATATGTATAAACATCAATACCCTGTGTACTTATTCCGAAAGCCACATCATCATACTCTTTAATATCACGGGATAAATTAGGCGTTAGAATTTCATATATTTTATTTATCAGCCTAACTAATACAGATGTTCTATTTTGAAAAGAAGACATCAACATTTCGCAATCATAATAATACAGAAGCCTATGAGTGAGTTCATTGTCATTTGCTTGCACAAGTGTCTCAAAATCTTCTTTAGAAAGACATCCCTCTTGACTATGCCCATCATTACGAACCCACATTGGTACCAATCCTACAATGGAATAATAATCGATACCTTTGAAAACATTCTTCATGATTACATCATGTAAGTCTACTTCAAGAATATTTAGATTCTCGAGAGCTTCATTGATTTGTATGCCTATAGGATCATAAAATGTAAACTCACAGATCTTCTCTTGTGGCGTTGGAAGATTTTGTCTTAACTTATCAAATAATTCTCTTGTTTGTTTTTTCATATTTTAAGTAAATTCTGGAAATTTGTAGTTTCTATTGCTTGCAGAATATTGTTTCATACCATTGATGTAAATAATCTCAGGTATGTATTCAGCATTATCCAACATATCCTTTTGAACTTCTGTAATTTTCTGCTTAATTTCTTCAATGTTGTTCTTTTCCATAATTATCATAAAAATGCCAGTCTTTGCTCGTTCTGCTTTCATGTAGGCAGGCAACTGAGTACGATAGCCGTGAATAAGGTTCTCGTTAGTTGAGCGTTTAATTTCAATAACAGTATTAGCCTTTGAACCTTTCGTTATATGAAAATCAATCTCACCTACACCAGGATTATCTTCACGTGTTATAGCCAAGTCTAGATTACCTGCGATTTTGTATGTATCCGCTACAGTATATAATAGGAGTTGCCAGTCTGTTTCATCTGGAGTCCGATTATTTCGATAGAATAACTCAGAAAGTCTATTGTGCTCAACTAAATGTTTGAACTGATAACACATCGCCAACGTTAGCTTGTAAACCTCTTCATCTTCGTTCGCATACTCGGTTGGTTTTTGGAATGGAATTTCGTCTAAGAGTTCTTGGAGTAATATATATTTATACTGATTTTTATTATCTGTAACAAAATCATATGGAACCGCATTGAGGTTTTTATAAAAGCTAATTGCTGCTTCATAGCAATCCTTATTACCTACAATAAGATTTTTCCAATCTTCCTTTTTATAGTTCTTATAATCAGACCAATTAATCCCTATTAGTTCTGCAATTTTTCTTTTTAGTCGATTATTATAATTACATACAGAATCTATATCTTCAAAATCATGAGCTACAGGAAGGTCTGCCAAAAATGATTCTGGAATAAAATGAATTGGTTTTCCCTTGTAATAAGGAACTTGAAATACAAGCCCGTATTCAAATGTGTAGGGGTGAGTTGTTAGCCCCATTTCTTGTGCAATCCTTTGTGTATACTCTAAGAAATGCTTTTGCAGGATGGCAATAGTCATATCACTGATTCTATCAGCTGCCATATTATCCTCTATTAATTGCATTAAACCAAATATTTCTGGATCTTCAAGACCTGCGTTTATGATGGTGTATGCACTATGGGCGAGTTGTATGGAAAGGGCACCACTAATACCTCTTCCTTTTGTATTACCTTTCGAAAATCCCAATCCTGTATTTGGAATTTCTTTGAAGGTGAATCTATTTACCATTTTTTTAAAGAATGGATCATGAAGATTATCTGCTTTTGAAGCCTTCACTAGAGGAATAAATAATCTAAAGTAATTGAAGAACTCTGTATATGCATTCGTAAACTCAGGTATCTCACTTCCTTTAAGAAGAAGTGGGTCTATATGAAGTAAGGAGTCTTGATCCAAAAAAGCATTATATACTCCTTTTTGAAGGAAATCCCTGTGCTTTACCTTAAAAAATCTACTGTATGTTAATTCCATATGCTTATTGCCTATAAATGTTTGATTATTCACATTGAACCTAATATATTTAGTAATTTTATCACTTTATGTATTTCTGAATATGCCTTCAAATCTTCTGGTGATTTTTGACAAAGTTGGCACAGTTTCTCTGAATTTGACATTGCCCGTTCCAAATCTCCATTCTCTGTTAAGTATTTATAGAGGTTGGTGCGTATGAAATATCGTTTTGTCTTTTCATACCCCGGCATATATTTCTGCAATTCGGGAAGCAGTTGCTCATAACTCTCATATCGCCGACAAACCACATTAGGCAAGAAGTGGAGCAGAAACCAGAATTCCGTGCAAGGATTCGTTTCTACGAACATAACCTTTCCGGCATATTTCTTCTTGTTATACTCTTTCTTTGCTCGTTGGTATAGTTGCATTTCGGAAGGATATTGATACAGCCTGTCCATATCAAAAAGGCATACGATAAAGTCATATTGCTTGTTCAAATAAGATTCTACAAGTTTTAGAATATGATTGATATCGCTATGCTGTGGAAAATCAGGCGCAACCTTGAAAGGATAACGACACGCAACCCTCAATGAATCAAAATAGAACCACTCGGTTTCTCCTTCGCCTATAATGGCGATACTTTTCGTCACTGTTCGCCTCATATCATTAGTCGTTTAGGTTAATGTATTGACTGCCAAGAAACGGAAGCTTAACTAATTTACCCTGTTTGTAAGCATTATACGGGGAAAGATTCTTGTGCAGACCTAAAGATGAAAGACGTACTATTTTAGTTTCGCCATATTCGTCTTTATCCGTAAACCATATCGTATCACGTCGAATGAAATCTTCGTTGAGAAGATTGATGTCGTGCGTTGTCAACAACATTTGGGATGTTCCTTCACTGTTCGCTAAAAAGACTTTTATAAAATAAGCCAGCAGTTCATAGTGGATGCTTGTTTCAACTTCGTCAATAAGCACAAACCGGTTGGTCTTCAACAAGAAATTCAGAATTACTGCCATTCCCAAAAATCTCATTGTACCATTGGATTCGTATTCTTCAGACAAATCGTATAGTTTGTCGCCAACCTTATGCCTGAATGTCAATTCTGTATTTGTGATTTTTCCTTTTCTAAGCATTTCAGCTTTTGCCTCATTATCAATTGGAGCACTTTGAATCAATTGCTCCAATTCAGGAGTAATCAATTCTTCCTCTTCATGCAATACGACATCTTCTATGTTGAAATCGGATGCTTTCAAAAAGTTCAAAATAAACTTCTTCAAATCGCCTGTTTCATCTTTATCCAATCGTGATTTTACATATCCCGAAAGCAGCATACCGGGAGCCAATACGTCTTTAACCTGTTTGGCAAAGTAATCATATACATCGTTCAACTTAGTGCGTTCTACATTACTCTTACCAAATGCAGCAAGCACACTGCAATTATTGATAGTGTTGCCGGAAATCACATCCTGACTCTTCCGTGGCATTTTCAGATTTACACCGAAATCTATTGTGGTAGAATCTGTAGTTGCATCATAACTACGGCTATACAATTTGGTAGGACGAATAGAATCGTAAACAATCAATGTCTCCGAATAGATATATTTTGCGTCTAATTCAAAAGTAAGGATATACTTCGATTTATTAATATAGAATACCATGGACATTTTTGTCCTTTCATTTCTTGATGTGTCATCTAGCATAAAAGGAATGACCCCGGTTTTTTCATTTCGGTCTTTGGGCATTCTAAGAACGAGCATTCTGAAAAATTCCACAGCATTCAAGATATTGGTTTTGCCTGAAGCGTTGGCACCGTAGATGATGCCCAATTTCAACAATCTTATCCCATCCTTAACTTCATATGAATATTCGTCAGACATAAAAGTGTCTGATGAAGGTTCAAAGCTTAACTTTTGTGAGGACTTTATTGAGAAAAAATTTTCAATGGTGAATTCTGCTATCATATTCGTTGAATTTATCTATTATATGACACAAAGATAGAAATAAAGCCTTATAAAATGAATTATAATAATCACTTTTGTAGAAATATTACATAATATTAGTATAAAATGCTGTTTTAGTCGTTTACAATAACAGATTAAAACAAATTAAGATGGAGATTGCATCGAATCTAATTGAATATAAATAATTACAGATAAAATCAATAAACAACAAAGAGATACCAGGTGCATACATGAAGCTATTAAGCTATAAAATGCGTAATATTTGATTAGGATTTAGAGAACAATATGACTTTATTTCAGCAATTCTTTGATGAGAAAATATAAGAAACTTATAACTTGCTGCTATTTAAGTATTTAATAATTATTTATTGCACATTACCTACTAATTTGTTGCGGTACAAATATGGTACAAATAAGCGAATTAAATATATTTTAGGAATAATGAATAGAAAAACCTATCCCAATATTCGCTTTCGATATTGACAAGGGAAAATTACTTGTGTATATCCTTGATTCTCAGACTATATTTTTTTAAGCGTCACATTATCTACCATTAAGGTACGGTACAAATATGGTACAATTATGCCATTAAAAGCCAATAATCATAGATAAAAACCACCATTATAAAGAAAAACAAAAAAGGCGTGAAACCACTTGAGTTTCACGCCTTTACTTATGAAAATTTATGTTTATTTATCTCTAGCTTACTTGACTTCCTCTAAGATATCATACCGTTTTCGATTCAGTCTGCAGCGTCACTTATCCCGCCAGGAAAAGTACCAGCAGCTGAGCCGTCAGGATACGGAGGAACATCGTAAACGGATATACCGTAGAATATCCTACCGCCGGCGCATCGTTACCCGAAATCTGGTTGGCATAAGCCAGGGCAGGCGGGTCAGTAGTACTACCCGCAATCAGACCCATCAGCGTAAAATAGTTGACTTTATGTTTCAGACGCGCAATCACACCGATGATCAGCAACGGAATAATCGTAATCAGGAAACCGATTCCCACATACAGCAGGCCATCCCCTTCGACCACCGTCTGTACGAAGTTTCCTCCCGCCTTGATGCCCACACTCGCCAGGAACAGCACCAGTCCCACCTCACGCAACATCAGGTTGGCACTCATTGTGGTATACGTCACCAGTTTCACCTTATGTCCGAAGCGGCCAATCAGAATAGATACAATCAGCGGCCCCCCGGCAAGACCCAGTTTGATAGGCGTAGGAATACCCGGAATAGCCAGCGGCAGACTACCGAAGAGGATACCACAGAAAATACCCACGAAGATGGTCACGATATTCGGACGGTCCAAACGCTTCAACTGGTTACCCAGCAAGTCGGCCACCCGGTCGATGGCATCCTGCGGACCCACCACCATCACACGGTCGCCCACCTGCAGTGTCAGCTGACGTGCCGCAAACAGGTCCATACCCGAACGGTTGACACGAGTCACGTTTACCCCGTACATGCTGCTGAAATGAAGCTCACCCAGTGTCTTACCGTTGATAGAAGGCTGAGTGACCAGGATACGGCGGGAAACCATCGGTTTCACCTGCTTGCTCTGATTGTCCCAGTCAACCCCGTCCACCTTCGGACCGATAAAGGCCTGAATCGCCTCCGAGTCATCCTCGGCACAAACGATATTCATTTCATCGCCCAGACGCAGTACCGTATCGGCATTCGGAATATACAGATGACCATCCTGCAGAATACGCGAGCAGACAAAATCACGTGCCAGGAAGTTCTGCACCTGCGACAGTTTCTTGCCGCTCAAAGCCGCATTCTCCACACGCAGGGCAATATTATAAGGTTTCAGATGAGGATTGGCCTCTTCCTCCTTCTGGATGTCATCAGCCTCCTTGTCCATGTCCACCCGGCACAGATAACGGATCAGAATCATGGCCAGAATGATACCCATCACACCCAGCGGATACGCACAGGCATATCCCATGGCAATTTCCGGTCCGCTGTAATTCAGCTGCTGCAGTGCCTCATTGGCAGCACCGAGTCCCGGAGTATTGGTTACGGCACCGCAAAGCACACCGACCATCATCGGTATGTCTACCCTGCCCTGAAGCGCCCAGTAAATGATCAGGGCCACTGCGATATTCAGCCCCACGATACCCAGCGCAAGCATGTTCAGCGTAATACCCCCCCTTTTAAAGGAAGAAAAGAAAGAAGGACCCACCTGAAGACCGATACAGAAGACAAACAATATCAGTCCGAAGTCCTGGATGAAGGAAAGAATCGCCGCATTTCCGGTAAAACCGAAATGTCCGGCCAAAATCCCCACAAACAAAACGAAAGTAACCCCGAGCGAAATACCAAACACTTTAATTTTCCCCAATAAGACTCCCGCGGCTATGACAAACGCATAAAGAGCCACAATGTGTGCTATCGAGTCGGGATTTGTCAATAAATCTTGTAGCCAATTCATAATATTATCAATTTTAAGTGTGGGCAAATGTAACCAAGATTATAGAGTTTAGCAAACATTTATCTCTAAAAAAACTTGCACATTATGTGGCTATGTGTAATAAATTAGTATATTTGCCCTGTATGTTTATCCAACCGACATACTTAGTAACATTAAATCATATATATCATAAAACACAAATTCACTATGGCAGATAGTAAAGAAAAACTCTTTTCAGACTTTCCGTCCGTCTCTACCCAGGAATGGATGGATAAAATAACAGCAGATTTGAAAGGTGCTGATTTTGAGAAGAAGTTAGTTTGGAAGACCAATGAAGGATTCAAGGTAAAGCCTTTCTACCGTAAAGAAGACCTCGAGAATTTAAAAACTACCGACACACTTCCCGGTGAATATCCTTATCTCAGGGGAAACAAAAAAAATGACAATACCTGGTTTATCCGTCAAGATATTTCGGTTGAAGACCCTGCCCAGGCCAATGCCAAAGCCCTGGACCTGCTGAACAAGGGTATTGACTCACTGGGATTCTGCATCAAGGCCAAGGAACTGAGTAAGGAATACATAGAGACCTTGCTGAAAGACATCTGCTGCGATTGCATCGAGCTGAACTTCTCTACTTGTCAGCGTCATTCGGCAGCTCTGGCTGAACTGCTTGTCAACTATTTCAAAGAGAAAAAATACGACCCTGAAAAATTATACGGTTCCATCAATTTCGACCCGATAGGTAAAATGCTGGAAAAGGGCAAAGACGTAAGTGCCCTGGTTGGTGAAGGCAAGAAACTGGTTGAAATCACAGCCGGATACCCCCATATCCAATGTATCGCCGTCAACTCGGTAAGACTGAACAATGCAGGTGCCTATATCTATCAGGAACTGGGATATGCACTGGCATGGGGTAACGAATACCTCAGTCAGCTGACCGAAGCGGGAGTGCCGAGCGACCTTGCCGCACGTAAAATCCGCTTCAATTTCGGTATCAGTTCCAATTATTTCATGGAAATCGCGAAGTTCCGTGCCGCACGTATGCTGTGGGCAAATATTGTAAAAGAATATCAACCTCAGTGCGACTGTGCCTGCCAGATGGTGGCCCATGCGGAAACTTCTACTTTCAACCTGACATTGTTCGATGCTCACGTAAACCTGCTGCGTACCCAGACCGAAGCGATGAGTGCCGCCATTGCGGGCGTGAACTCCATCACGGTGACTCCGTTCGACAAGGCTTACGAGACTCCGGACGACTTCTCTGAACGCATTGCCCGCAACCAGCAGCTGCTGCTGAAGGAAGAATCACACCTGAACCGCATTGTTGACCCTGCCGGAGGTTCCTATTATATCGAGAACCTGACCGTAGCCATTGCCGAACAGGCCTGGAAGCTCTTCCTGGAAGTGGAAGAAGAGGGCGGTATGATTCAGGCCGTACAAAACGGAAAGATACAGCAGGCGGTGAACAACAGCAACAAGGCCCGTCATGAAGCCGTATCGAAACGGAAAGAAATATTGCTCGGAACCAACCAATATCCTAACTTTAACGAGAAAGCGGGAGAAAAAGCACCGCTGGCTCCTAAGTGTGCATGCGGCGGAGGCCATCAGGAAGAGGCTTCGTTTGCCAGCTTGAATACCGACCGTGCCGCCAGCGAGTTCGAGGCATTGCGTCTGCAGACCGAACATTCCGGCAAGCGTCCGAAAGCCTTCATGCTGACCATCGGAAACCTGGCCATGCGTCAGGCCCGCGCCCAGTTCTCGTGCAACTTCCTGGCTTGTGCCGGATACGAAGTCATCGACAACCTGGGATTCCCGAGTGTAGAAGAAGGTGTAAAAGCTGCCCTTGATGCACATGCAGACATCGTGGTAATCTGCTCGAGCGATGAAGAATATGCAGAATATGCCATCCCTGCCTTCAAGGAAGTGGCCGGCCGCGCCATGTTTATCGTAGCCGGTGCTCCGGCATGCATGGATGACCTCAAGGCTGCAGGCATCGAAAACTTCATCCACGTACGCTGCAACGTATTGGAAACATTAAGGGAATACAACGAAAAGTTAGGAATTAAGTAAGAAGATACTATGAAACCGAAATTTAAAGATATCAACATATATGCCGGATTCCATGCTCAGAACGGAGCTGACTGGCAAAAAGAGAACGGCATCACAGCCAACTGGAAGACACCGGAACAGATTCAGGTAAAACCGGTATATACGAAGGAAGACCTGGAAGGAATGGAACACCTGGATTACGTAGCCGGTATTCCTCCTTACCTGCGCGGCCCTTACTCAATGATGTATACCTTCCGTCCGTGGACCATCCGTCAGTATGCGGGATTCTCTACTGCAGAAGAATCGAATGCGTTCTATCGCCGTAACCTGGCTTCCGGACAGAAAGGTCTGTCGGTTGCCTTCGACCTTCCTACCCACCGCGGTTACGACCCGGATCATCCGCGCGTAGTGGGCGACGTGGGAAAAGCCGGTGTATCCATCTGCTCGCTCGAGAACATGAAGGTGCTGTTCGACGGTATTCCTTTGAACAAGATGTCGGTATCCATGACCATGAACGGTGCCGTACTTCCTGTCATGGCGTTCTACATCAATGCCGGACTGGAACAGGGTGCGAAATTGGAAGAGATGGCGGGAACCATCCAGAACGACATTCTGAAGGAATTCATGGTGCGTAACACCTACATTTATCCGCCAGCCTTCTCCATGAAGATCATTTCGGATATCTTTGAGTATACTTCTCAGAAAATGCCGAAATTCAATTCAATCTCCATTTCGGGTTATCACATGCAGGAAGCCGGTGCTACGGCCGACATTGAGCTGGCATATACACTGGCCGACGGTCTGGAATACCTGCGTGCGGGTGTAGCTGCCGGCATCGACATTGATGCCTTTGCTCCGCGTCTGTCGTTCTTCTGGGCCATCGGTATGAACCACTTCATGGAAATTGCCAAAATGCGTGCAGCCCGTATGCTGTGGGCTAAAATCGTCAAGCAGTTCAACCCGAAGAATCCGAAGTCACTGGCATTGCGTACCCACTCTCAGACTTCAGGATGGTCGCTTACCGAGCAGGATCCGTTCAACAACGTAGGCCGTACCTGTATCGAAGCCATGGCTGCCGCACTGGGACACACTCAGTCACTGCATACCAACGCACTGGACGAAGCCATCGCACTGCCGACCGACTTCTCTGCACGTATCGCACGTAATACGCAGATTTACATCCAGGAAGAAACACAGATCTGTAAGAACGTAGACCCATGGGGAGGTTCATATTATGTAGAGTCACTGACCAACGAACTGGCCCACAAGGCATGGGAACACATTCAGGAAATCGAACGTCTGGGCGGTATGGCAAAGGCCATCGAGACCGGTATTCCTAAAATGCGTATCGAAGAGGCTGCGGCTCGTACTCAGGCTCGTATCGACTCGGGCGAACAGACCATTGTGGGTACCAACAAGTACCGTCTGGAAAAAGAAGACCCGATTGATATTCTTGAAGTGGACAATACTGCCGTTCGTCAGGAACAGATCGAAAACCTGCGCCGCCTGAAGGAAGGACGTAACCAGGCTGAGGTGGACAAGGCACTGGCTGCCATCACCGAATGCGTGAAGACAGGCAAGGGCAACCTGCTGGAACTGGCTGTAGAAGCTGCACGCGTACGTGCTACACTGGGAGAAATTTCCGATGCCTGCGAAGTTGTCGTAGGACGTTATAAAGCTGTAATCAGAACGATATCAGGAGTGTATTCATCAGAAAGTAAAAAAGATGCAGATTTCGCAAAAGCTTGCGAACTGACAGAAGAATTTGCCAAGAGAGAAGGCCGCCGTCCGCGTGTCATGATTGCCAAGATGGGTCAGGACGGACACGACCGTGGTGCAAAGGTAGTGGCAACCGGCTTTGCCGATTGTGGTTTCGACGTGGATATGGGACCGTTGTTCCAGACTCCGGAAGAAGCTGCGCGTGAGGCTGTCGAAAATGACGTGCATGCAGTGGGAGTTTCTTCACTGGCTGCCGGACACAAGACACTGATTCCGCAGATCATTGCCGAATTGAAGCGTCTGGGACGAGAAGATATTCTGGTCTTCGCCGGTGGTGTGATTCCGGCACAGGACTACGATTTCCTGTACAAGGCAGGAGTCATGGCTATCTTCGGTCCTGGAACCTCTGTAGCCAAGTCGGCTTGTCAGGTAATGAACCTGTTGCTTGAGACGGAGGAGTAATATCAAGAGATTCCTGATAAGGGATTCCCAATAAAAAGCGAGGCTGCCTTCACCTGAAATGTGAAGCGCAGCCTCGCTTTTTATTTATCCGCGTACTCCGCGAGCCGTTCCGTTTTCCCGTCTGTTCCCGATGTTGTTCCCGATACTGGATCCTGTTTTTTCAGGGAATGTCAATCAGTTTGTGAGTCTGCAGACTCAGTCTCCATTCGGGATGTGCCTTGATATAGTCAATGACTTCCTGTGTATTCCGGCAGGAACAGGGCTGAAGAAAATAATGGGCAGCTTTCCATTGCAGATAAGGAGAGACATCCTGTCCCACATACACCACCTTTATTTCATCCATCCGTTTCAGTTTCAGCCGGCTGCCCTGCTTGGGAGAACAGGTCACCCAATCGATGGAATCGGGAAGCACACAGGTCCCGTTGGTCTCTATGGCCACATATTTCCCGGCCTGATGAAGGCGGCCGACAAGCTCCTCGTCAATCCACAGTCCGGGCTCCCCTCCCGTCAGAATCACCATCCTGCACGGATAGGCAGTCACCGCAGCCAGCAGTTCCTCATCGCTCATCATCTTCCCTTCCTCGTGCCGGGTATCGCAGAAATCACATTTCAAGTTACATCCGGAAAAACGGACAAACACCGCAGGCGTTCCCACATGGAATCCTTCGCCCTGCAGGCTGTAGAATATTTCATTAATCTTTCTCATAAACCGCCGTATTCCCTTCCGATTCAGTGACTTCAACCTTTACGCAATGAGGAATCTGGTCGCAGATCCATCTGGCAATATTTTCCGCTGTAGGGTTACAGGGAAGTACCTCGTTCAGGTGTTTATGGTCGAGCTGGTCTTTCACGACTTTCTTGATATGCGAAAAATCGACGACCATTCCGTTCTCATCCAGTTCGGCCGAGCGGCAATAGACTGTAATAATCCAGTTGTGTCCGTGCAAGTGCTCACATTTGCTTGCATAAGATAAGGTCAGAAAGTGCGAAGCTGATATTTCCATTCGCTTAATTACCGTGTACATAAAGCATTCGTTTATTACATTAATAAAAATAAAAAACACAGATGCAGCCTAATGTCACCTCAGCTAGCCTTGCAAAGATATAAACAGCAGATAAAATTTACAAGCATGCGTGAAAGTTCCTGGACAAAAATCTCCGGAACCTAAAAAATCAGGCAGGAAGCATGGGCCTCCTGCCTGAAAAATGAATTTCTTCTATGGAAAATCTTAAAGTATCCAGAATAACTATCCGGAAAATCCGCCTTGAGATTATTTCTCAGCCGGTTTCTTGGACGAGAGTTTCTCCAGGAAAGTCACCAGGAAGAAACCGACCACCATCAATACAATGGCCTCAACTACAAACTGATTAGGCATCACATTGGTCTCGATGGCCATTCCGTGGGTATTGTCGACCACTTCCTTCCAGGGCCATACCTTATTCAGAGAACCCAGCATGAAACCGGTAAGTACGGCCAGTGTAATATTGCGGAAATGCTTGAGGGCAAACGACAGTACCCGTGAGAAACTGGTGATTCCGATACAGGCTCCGGCACCGAAAATTCCGATGACCACCAGGTCGAGCGTCTTAACGGCATCCATGATAAAGAAGTATTTTCCCAGAAGCACCAGAATAAAACTGCCGGAAATACCGGGCAGAATCATCGCACAGATGGCAATGGCCCCGCAAAAGAAAATAAACAGCCAGTTGGAAGGAGTTTCGGCAGGAGTAGCCACCGTAATGTAAAAGGCCAGTACTGCCCCGCAGATGAAACCTAAAATGGTCTTCCAGTTCCAGCCCTTGATATCCTTTCCGACAAACCAGGTAGACGCCAGTACCAGGCCAAAGAAAAAGGACCATACCAGCACCGGATAATCAGTCAGCAGCCAGGTAATCACCTTCGCCAGTGAAAAGACACTGATACCAATTCCGGCCAAAAGGAACAACAGGAAGTTTCCGTTTATCTTGTTCCAGAAAGCAGCCCACTTTCCGGTAAAAAACAATTTCAGACTTTCGGCATTAATGCTTTTGATGGAGTCGATCAGTTCGTCATAAATACCCACAATAAAGGCAATTGTACCTCCAGATACGCCCGGAACCACGTCTGCCGCTCCCATTCCCATGCCTTTCAGCATAAGCAACAAATAATCTTTTAATGTTCTTTTCATGTTTTGTGTCAATCGGTTTGGTTTACAGCTGCAAAATAAATAAAAAAAAACTACATAATCGACATTTATGTTACAAAACATAATGTCACGGACGAAATATATCCAACAAACAGAGTATTAATCGATTAAATCTGACTAATTTTGTGAGAAAGGCATCGGGTTACGACAAATTAAAACTGATCGGTAAACCTTTTCCTGATTATAATTGTTACAACTATAGAACCAATTTAAAATATATAAGATTATGTCAACTGTAAAATTTCAAGGAAATCCTGTCGTACTGTCAGGAGAATTCATACAAGCCGGCACACAGGCACCCGATTTTTCTTTCGTAAAAGGTGATTTAAGCACTTTCTCATTGGCTGACGGAAAAGGCAAATACCTTCTGCTGAACATTTTCCCGAGTCTGGATACCGGTGTGTGTGCGACTTCAGTCAGAAAATTCAATCAGCTGGCTTCGCAGATGGAGAATACGCTGGTACTGGCTATCTCAAAGGACCTGCCTTTCGCTCAGGGCCGTTTCTGTACGACAGAAGGAATTGAGAACGTCATTGCCCTTTCAGATTTCAGAAACAGCACTGATTTCGGACGCAACTACGGAGTGCTGATTGGTGAAGGACCTTTGGCTGGTCTGCTGACACGTGCCATCGTCATCCTCGATCCGAACGGTAAGGTGGCGTATACCGAACTGGTACCGGAAATCACTCAGGAACCGGACTACGATGCGGCACTGGCTGCTTTAAAGAAGTAATCTTGAGTTATCTTGTGCAATACCTGTAAATACTGCGAGCCGTAATATTCCTTCCTCAAAAGGATATTACGGCTCACTTTTTATATCGGTTGCACCGGTCTGCACCTGCCGGACACTTCCGTCCGGCTGACGGAACAGACAACGGTACATGCCCCGGGAAAGACCGGCGGGGTTATCCCAAACTGACCATTTCCTGCAGAATCCGTACAGCCTGCTCCACGTCCGTCACGTCCTTGACCACCATGCTTCTCTTTCCGCTCTGCTCACGCAGGTTGCAGTTTCTCGGATACTTGGTCATGTAGTCAATGACTTTTCCGAAAGCCGCACTCTGATAATAAGGGCTGTCCAGGTTGCTTACAAAATAAAGAGTCATCCGGCCCGCCTTCAGTATCACTTTCTCAATACCCAGACGCTTGGCAATTCTCCGCAGAGCAACCACCCGGATCAGTTCCTCTCCCTCAGGCGGAATCTTTCCAAAACGGTCTACCAGCCTGTCCTTGAAAGCATCCACATCCCTGTCGAGTTCCAGTTTGTCCAACTCCCGGTAAAGCAACATACGCTCACTGCTGCTTGGAATATATTCATTGGGGAAGAGCAGTTCCAGGTCACTCTCAAGAGTACATTCGTCCACGAACTCCTCTCCACTGATTTTTTCTTCTCCGGCCTTGATTTCCTCGGCATAAAGTTCGGAAAACTCTTCGTTCTTCAACTCGGTCACAGCCTCTGCCAGAATCTTCTGATAGGTCTCATATCCCAAATCGGCGATGAATCCGCTCTGTTCAGCTCCCAACATGTTTCCGGCCCCCCGGATGTCCAGGTCCTGCATGGCAATATGAATGCCGCTGCCCAGGTCACTGAAATTCTCTATGGCTTCCAGACGACGTTTCGCCTCGGGAGTAAGAGAAGAAAGCGGAGGAGCCAGCAGGTAACAGAAAGCCTTTCGGTTGCTGCGGCCTACACGTCCCCGCAGTTGATGCAGTTCGCTTAATCCGAAGTTTTGTGCATCGTTGATGATTATCGTATTGGTGTTTGGCATATCTATTCCCGACTCGATAATGGTGGTAGCCAGTAAAATATCATAATCATAGTTGACGAAGTCGATAATTGCCTGTTCCAATTTTTCGGGTGGCATTTGTCCGTGCCCGATCACGACACGTGCGTCGGGAACCAACCGGTGAATCGTGTTTTCGAGTTCGTACAGTTGGGGAATACGGTTGTTGACGAAAAAAATCTGCCCGCCTCGGCTCATTTCGAAGTTAATCGCTTCTTTGATAATGTCGTCGTTGAAAGCGTGTACTTCGGTTTGGATAGGATAGCGATTGGCCGGAGGGGTAGAGATAACCGAAAGATCGCGTGCACCCATTAAAGAGAATTGTAAGGTGCGAGGTATGGGAGTTGCCGACATCGTAAGGGTGTCGACATTCACTTTCATCTGTTTGAGTTTCTCTTTTACGGCCACTCCGAATTTTTGTTCCTCGTCGACAATCAAAAGCCCGAGGTCGTTGAATTTCACATCTTTCCCGATGAGCTTGTGGGTTCCTATGATAATATCTATTTTGCGGTCGGCGAGGTCTTTCAAAATGGCTTTTACTTCTGAGGCTTTCCGGGCTCGGCTGAGGTATTCGATACGTACCGGGAACTCCTTTAATCGCTCTTTGAAGGTTTGGTAATGCTGGAAGGCCAATACGGTGGTAGGCACGAGTACTGCGACCTGTTTGTTGTCGCAGGTGGCTTTGAATGCCGCACGTATGGCAATTTCGGTTTTCCCGAAGCCCACGTCGCCGCAGATGAGCCTGTCCATAGGGCGTTCGCGTTCCATGTCGGCTTTCACTTCGGCTGTGGATTTTATTTGGTCGGGAGTATCTTCGTAAATGAACGATGCTTCGAGTTCTTGTTGCAGGAACGAGTCGGGCGAGAAAGCGAATCCCTTTTCTTCTTTACGGGCGGCATAGAGCTTTATCAAGTCGCGGGCAATCTCTTTCATCTTGCCTTTCGTCTTCTCTTTCATGCGTTCCCAAGCACCGCTTCCCAGTTTGTTGATACGAGGAGCTTCTCCCTCTTTTGCCCGGTATTTCGCCAATTTGTGCAAGGCGTGAATGCTGACAAAAATAATATCGTCGTTTTGGTAAGTCAGTTTAATGACCTCTTGCATTTTTCCGTTGATTTCGGTATGTATCAATCCCCCGAAACGACCTATACCGTGATCTACATGCACGATGTAGTCGCCGACTTCTATCTGGTTGAGCTCTTTCAAGGAAAGAGCCAGTTTCCCAGAACGCGCATGCTCGCTTTTCAAAGTGTATTTGTGAAATCGATCGAATATCTGGTGGTCGGTGAAACAACCTATTTTCAAATCGTTGTCGATGAACCCCTCATGCAAGGTTTTCAATACCGGTGTAAACGAGATGGAGTCGCCCCGTTCTTCGAAAATAGCTTGCAATCGTTCTATCTGTTTTTCACTGTCGCTGAGTATGTAAAGAGTGTAGCCTTTTTCGATGAATTGGGAGAACGATTGGCTGACTAAATCGAAATTTTTGTGATAAACACCTTGTGGTGCGCAGTTGAAACGAATGACCGCCGGCGCATTCGCTTCACTGCTTGCTCCATAATCTATCCTTCGAAATGTAGTTATCTTTTTTTGAAAAGCTGTTACATCGATGATTTTTTGCATAGCATAGCGGTCGCCCTCTTCGGCGATAAGGGTTTGCTCGGAGAGCGATTCGGAAGCTATGGCTGAAATTCTGTCGATTACCCATGATAGATTGTGACAGATTAAAATCGTGTTTTTATCGATGAAATCGAGTATGGAGATGCCGGAGGCTTCCTGTCTGCATACGTTGGCAACGATATAAACTTCTTCCAATTTTCCGGTGGAAAGTTGTGTTTCCACTTCGAAAGTACGAATGCTTTCTACCTCTTTGCCGAAAAAATCGATACGATAGGGCAATTCGTTGGTATACGAAAAGACGTCGAGAATACTACCCCGTACAGCAAACTGACCGGGTTCGTACACATAGTCCACTTCTTCAAACCCTCGTTCTCTCAGTTTGTCGGATAGTGTGATGATGTCGCACTTCGAATTTTTGTCGATGTGAAGGGTCTGTTCGGAAAGCATATTGACCGGGACAACTTTTTCGGCGATAGCTTCGGGATAAGTGACTATCAACAGGGACTCTCCTTTTTGACACAGGCGGTTCAGAACTTCGGTTCTCAGTATTTCGGAAGGGGGGTCGGGTTGCCCGTATTTGATGTCCCGCTTGTATCCAGATGGAAATAAAAGAATGTGGTCGTTACCGTTTATTTGCACCAAGTCGTTGTACAGATAACCGGCTTCGTCCAAATCGTTTGCAATGATGATGTGTGCCTGTTTATGTTCTAGAAGATTGGAAAAGAAAAGCGCTATCGAGGAACCTTCGAGTCCCTGTATAAAAATGTGCTTTGTCTTGTTGTCTTTAATGAGTTTCAAAAACGCTTCACGTCTCGCCGGAGTGTTGAAAAGCGCAGAAAAGTTCTGAATATCCATTCCTATAAACCGTCTTAACCGTCGACAAAATTACACATTAATTTAGAAGCTGTTTTAAATTTATAGAGAAATAATATTATCATTGCAAGCAGGTATGTTCCGGCCATATTGCGCCCCTGTCTCGGAATAAATTTAAAACAGCTTCTAAGGTGGCTCGCTCCTCCTTTTTTCAGTTTAGTTCCACGACCGTAATACCGGCTCCTCCCAACTGGACGTGTTCGTCTTGGAAGTGGGAGACTCCCGGTACAGTTTTGAGGTATTGTCTGATGACTTGTCGAAGAACGCCAGTTCCAGTGCCATGCAGAATGCGTACGCGAGTACAACCTACTTGTATGGCATCGTCTATGAAATAGGTAACAGCTTGTAACGCTTCGTCGGCCCGCATGCCTCTCACATCGATTTCTTGCTTGAAATTCAGTTGCTTTTCCCTCATATCGTCGGTTGTTTGCGAACTGATAAAAGTGGCTTTCGAATTTTCTTTTTTGATTTGGTTTTTGCTGACCTTTTCCAAGCGGTCGGCTTTGACGGTCGATTTCAGCAGTCCGAAAGCGACAGTAATTTCATTACCGTTGACGGAAAGGACTTCACCCACAGAATTTTGGCCTTTCAAGCGAACGGAGTCGCCTTTCATTAAAACGGTGTGAGCGGTAGGTTGTAGATTGCTTTCTTCTCTTTTTTGTTGTTTCCGTTTTTTCCGGTCGTTGATCTGTTTGAGTTTTTTGCTGATTTTGTCGTCGACGGTCGGGGTTTCTTCCAATTCGGTTTTGAATTGTTCAAATTTCTGCCGGGCTATGCGGGTTTTTTCTTTCTCTGCTTGCGCCTCTTTAATTTCCCGTATCGTGTTTTCGATACGTGCATTGGCTTCTGCGAGAAGTTGGGCCGCATCTCCTTTCGCTTGTTTCAACAGTTCCTTGCGTTGTTTTTCCAAAGCGATCAAATCGGCTTCATACCGGGCGGTTAGTTCTTCGAGCTTTTTCTCCCGTTGGCGTATGTTCTGCCGTTTACTTTCCCAGTAGCGTTTGTCCCGAACGATGTCTTGCAAATATTTATCCATATTTATGTATGCCGAACCTACTTTTTCTGATGCGGCAGCGATTACTTCTTCGGGAAGTCCTATCTTACGGGCGATTTCAATGGCGAACGAACTCCCCGGATTGCCAATGGATAGTTTGAACAAGGGTTGCATCAGATGGCGGTCATAAAGCATGGCTCCGTTTATGATTCCTTCTGAATCTTCGGCAAAGTGTTTCAAGTTTTGATAGTGGGTCGTGATGATTCCATAGGCATGTTTTTGGTTGAATCGGTCCAATAATGCTTCTGCTATGGCTCCTCCGATTTGCGGTTCGGTTCCCCCGCCGAATTCGTCGATAAGTAAAAGGCTGTTCTCATTCGCATTACGTACGAAATACTTCATGTGTGTGAGGTGCGAACTATATGTACTTAAATCGTCTTCGATGGATTGCTCGTCGCCGATGTCGATAAATATATCCTTGAATATGCCGGTTCGGGAATTGTCGTGCATGGGAACCAACAGTCCGCATTGCAACATATATTGTAAAAGCCCGACGGTTTTGAGACAGACCGATTTTCCCCCGGCATTCGGGCCGGAGATGAGCAGTATTCTGTTCTTTTCGTCTAACGTCAAATCGAGTGGTACGATTGTTTTCCCTTGCCGTTTCAACGATAGGTAAAGCAAGGGGTGTACGGCGTGAAACCATTCGATTTGCCGAGTATTTTCAAAAGTGGGTAAGACTCCGCCTATTTCCTCGGCAAAGAGGGCTTTCGCCCGAATAAAGTCGATTTCGGCGAGGAATTCATAGGAGTAGATGATTTCATCGATAGCCGGACGAAGTTCGTCGGTAAACGATGTTAAAATACGTGTGATTTCTCGACGTTCTTCGTTTTCGAGTTCCCTAACTCGATTGTTCGCTTCCACAACTTCGGCAGGTTCGATGAATATGGTCTTTCCGCTAGCCGATTCGTCGTGTACGATACCCCTGATTTTTCGTTTGTACGAAGGTGCTACCGGTATGACCAAGCGTCCGTCTCGCATAGTGGGGCTGACTTCTTTATCTACGAATCCTTCGCTCTGGGCAGTCCTCAGTATTGCATTCAGACTTCGGGATATACCAGATAACGTGGAGGATATATTACTGCGAATGTGAGCCAGTTGGGGGGAGGCATTGTCTTTGATATGTCCGAACTTATCGAGAATGAGATCGATTCGTTTGATTAAATCGGGAAAAGAACTTATCTCTTTCGACAGTTTATATAGATAAGGGTATTTGATTTCTTCCTCTTCTCCGGGATATAAAAATCGGATAATGCGTTGTATGGTGTCGAGCGACCTCCGCAGGTCGAATAATTCGGCTTCTTCCAAAGAGGTTCCTTCTATACGAACTCGTTTTATCGACGGTCGTACATCGAAAAAGAAATCGGCGGGAAAGTCATCGGCATTTTCAAGAATGCGTACAAATTCCCATGTTTGATTCAGTTGTTCCCGTATAGATTCGTAACCGGTAGAAAACGTCATTCTATCGGTATAATCGATACCCAATGTGCTGAGACATTTTTCTTTAATGAGCGATCGAATTTGGTCGAATCCTATTTTTTGTTCGAAATTTTGTGGATATATCACGCTTTATGATTTATAAAACGTTGCAAATGTAATAAAAAGACAGATGATATACATTATTTATCGTTGAACAATACATGTGATTCGGGTGTATTATGAATAACTAAAATAAAAATTATGGAAGCTGTGAATAGTGTTTATAAAGAAGTGAAGAAAATGTTTCAGATGGCGGTTCCACCGTATGTCGCTACCGTTAACGACGATTATCATTATGAAGTTTGGGCTATAAAGAAGCAGGCAGGGGAATCCCAAGTTTCGGAAGAATTATTGGGGTATGTAGCCAAGCATGAAGACAGTGTCACTGTGGGATTTAACAATAAGCTCGGTGAAAAGATAAGAAAAGAGGCCTTTTCGTCGCTTTTATTGGCTAAAATGAATATTCATGGAAGAATCCGTATTCATCGTATGACGCATCAGTTACACATCGATTTACAGAATGCGATAGATAATTTAATGCGATATTATACAGAGATGAACTGGATTTGATGAGGGACTATGGTTATTTCACTTTTCTTGTATGTTGCCATATCGTTTCCATTTTTTTGAATAGAAGTTTCGTGTATGGGAAAAGTAAAATGGACGGTTGGGTTTGGTATGAAAAATACTCGTTCATTTTGTCCTTCTCTTAGCTTTTCGTATATTTGCGCACTTATAAATAATGCGCATTTATGACACAGATTGAAACTAACAATGAGATAGAAGACAAGAAAAGTCTTAATTTCATAGAACAGATAGTTGAAGCCGATTTGAAAGCCGGAAAGAATGGCGGCCGTTTGAATACGCGTTTCCCGCCAGAGCCTAACGGTTATCTGCATATAGGGCATGCGAAAGCGATCTGTATGGATTTCGGAATTGCCGAAAAGTTCGGAGGTACATGTAATTTGCGATTTGACGATACCAATCCGGTGAAGGAGGACGTAGAATATGTAGACTCCATAATGGAAGATATTCATTGGTTGGGGTTCGATTGGGGAGACCGGTTGTATTATGCATCCGATTACTTTCCCAAGTTATGGGACTTGGCCATTCGTTTAATCAAGGAGGGTAAAGCCTATGTCGACGAACAATCTTCGGAAGAGATAGCCCGCCAAAAGGGTACTCCTACACAGCCGGGGATAGAAAGCCCTTATCGGAATAGAAGCGTAGAGGAAAATCTCAATTTGTTCGAGCGAATGAATAAGGGCGAATTCGAGGAAGGTCGTTTTGTCTTACGTGCGAAAATAGACATGGCTTCTCCCAATATGCACTTCCGCGATCCTATCATGTACCGTATTATCAAGCATCCTCATCATCGTACCGGAACGAAATGGAATGTATATCCCATGTATGATTTCGCACATGGGCAATCGGATTATTTCGAAGGGGTGACTCATTCGATTTGTACCTTGGAGTTCGAGGTGCATCGTCCTTTATATGAGTATTTTGTAAAGGAATTGGCCGACGATAGTTATTGCCCTCGCCAGATAGAGTTCAACCGTTTGAATTTGACCTATACGGTGATGAGCAAACGGAAACTTTTACAGTTGGTAAAAGAGGGTCTGGTTGCCGGCTGGGACGATCCTCGTATGCCGACGATTTGCGGATTGCGCCGTCGTGGATATACGCCTGAATCCATAAAGAATTTTATACAGAAAATAGGTTATACAAAATACGACGGAATCATCAGTGTTTCTTTACTCGAACATAGTATCCGGGAAGATCTGAATAAAACAGCTACCCGTGTATCGGCAGTTCTTAATCCTGTTAAATTGATTATTACCAATTATCCGGAAAATAAAGTGGAATATTTGGAAACCGAGAATAATCCCGAAGACCCGGAGGCAGGAACCCATCAAATACCTTTCACCCGAGAGCTATACATAGAGCGGGACGATTTTATGGAAAATCCTCCCAAAAAATTCTTCCGTTTAGCTCCCGATCAGGAAGTGAGATTGAAGTCGGCATATATAATCAAGTGCACCGGAATTAAAAAAGATTCCGATGGAAACGTAGAAGAAATTTATTGTGAATACGATCCCGATACACGAAGCGGTATGCCGGGAAGTATGCGCAAAGTGAAAGGTACGTTACATTGGGTATCGGCAGAATATAGTTCGACGGCAGAAGTCAGGTTGTATGACCGGCTATTCAATGTAGAAAATCCGGCAGAAGAGAAAGATGTGGATTTCAGAGAATTATTAAATCCCGATTCTCTAAAAATCGTCGATAATTGCCGTATCGAGCCTTACTTGGCCGAGAATGCCAAGCCCGGCAATCGATATCAATTCCAGCGTACAGGATATTTTTGTGTGGACCCGGATTCGACCGATGGACATTTGGTGTTCAATAGGACCGTATCTTTGAAAGACAGCTGGGAAAAATTAAAATCGAAGTAAAGTATAAATTTATTTTCTATACTGTCGGATTCCTTATGTATAAGGGATTCGACAGTTTTTATCTGAATCTGCAATGTCAGCTAAAAAGCCGAATGAACTCATAGACCGCTACGAAGAAATGTTGCGCGGGACAGTTAGTTGTTATTTCGATACCGACGAGATAGATGAAATCTCGGATTATTATGAGTCCAAAGGGCAGTTGTCCAAAGCGTTGCACGCTATTGAGTTCGGGTTGAATCTTCACCCCGACAATGTGGATTTGAAGCTCAAAGAGGCTCGTTATATGCTTTATCTCGATAGAGCAGATGAAGCGAAAAGAATTATGTCCGAACTGGCCGATTATAGTCTTGATGCCACACTTATTCGGGCTGAGCTGTTATTTATCGACGGTTATATGAGTGATGGCCATGCGTTGTTGCTTGCTATGTTGGATAACGACGATATTCGGGAAGATTTTTGTTTCGATGCCGTGGATATATATACCGATTACGATTGTTTCGATGAATTGGTGGAGTTCGTGGAGAAAGCGGGAAAGGTGTTACCCGATAGCCGGGAGTTGTTTCGAGAAATGGCTGCTATCTGCGAAGAGCGTTCGGAGTATGAGCGATCTGTCATTATTTATAATAAATTGATAGACAAAGACCCTTATTCGTTGCAGGATTGGTTTTCTTTGGCCAAAGTCGAGGCTTTGTTAAAACATTATGACAAAGCGGTAGAGGCTTGTGATTTTGCATTGGCGGTGAAGGAAAATGAAGAATCGATAATCTCGTTTAAAGGATATTGTTATTACGACTCCGGACAATATGAGAAGGCCATAGAACAGTTTCTTGAATATGAGTCTATCACAAAGGAAAAATCGGTCGCTTATGAATTGATCGGGGAGTGCTATGTGAAATTGGACGATAATAACAACGCGTTGAAGTTTTTTCACAAGGCTCTCGATATAGAGCCTTCGAACTCGAATATATGTTATCAGTTGGCTACTTGTTATTATGAATTGGGAGATATACAGAAAGCCGTTGTTTATTTGAGAGATACTTTAAGCCTTGATAGTAGGGACGACGAGGCTCATTCGTTTTTAGGTGAAATTCTTTTGCAGGAAGGAGACTACGAAGAGGCCTATTATCATTTGTCCAAGTCGTTGGAGTTGAATGAAGACGATATGGAAACTATGAAACTCAAAGGCGAGGCGTGCCTTCATCTCGAATATTATGAAGAGGCTGTTTCTGTATTTGAAACAGTGCTTCGGGAAGATTCGTACGACCTGCATTGCAGGCTTAAATTGGCCCTCGCTTATGCGAAGATGGGCGATGACGCGAATGCTGAGCGCCAGATACAAATCATAGACCAAATGAGCCAGTCTTCCGATTTTAGCGGTTTACCGAATGAGAAGTCGCAACAGTGGAAAAATGTGCATGGAGCCATTCAATCGTTAAAGCGCTTTTTATTGGATCATATAGATGATTCGGAAAATAAAGAATCCCTTTCATAAAAAGGGATTCTCGATTTGTTCGATACCGATCTCTGTTTCCGGCCCGTGACCGGGATATACGATTGTTTCTTTCGGTAGAGTAAGTAATCTTGTTCGTATAGATTCGACCAACTGATGATGATTTCCTCCCGGCAAATCGGTTCTTCCAATGCTCATTTGGAAAAGCGCGTCACCCGACAGTACAAACCCTGAATCGGGAGCATAAAAAGCCATACTTCCCGGAGAGTGCCCGGGTATGGCAATCGTTTTTAATTTTTCATGACCGAGGTCAAATGTGTCTTTATCGGAAATATAATGCCCAATCGGCTGTATTTCTCCTCGAAACGGAATACCGAAAGATTCGCATTGGCGTACCATATTTTGTAAGAGAAATTCGTCGGCTTCCGCTGCACATAATATAACTCCATATTTTTTTGCCACGAAAGAATTACCGAAACAGTGATCGAAGTGCAGATGCGTAGCTAACGAATATTTTACGGTCAGCTTATTATCGTCAATGAATTCGGCGAGAGTTTCTTCTTCTTTCGGATAATAGCATCCGGCATCGACAATGGCGCATTCCCTACTGGCCGTGTCCCATAAAACATAGGTATTTACCGGGAGCATGTTGAATTGAAATCGGGCAATTCTCATTTGAACCTATTTTTTTACAATTTGCACATAGACGACTTTTTTCGTGTCGAAATAATCTTCTTTGAAATAGTCTTTCAGGTCGAATACGATCGATGTCTTTTTCACTGTAACGAGTTCGTTTTGTAATTCACCGCCTTTTAGACAGAGAAGTCCGTTGGGAAGCGCGTTTCGTTGTTCTTTTTTTATGTTTTTCCGTATCAGTTTCAATAGATCGGGTAGGGGCATAACCGCCCGGCTTACCACGAAATCGTATTCGGACTTGTTTTCTTCTACGCTTCCGTGCTGAAAAGTCACATTTTCCAAATCAATGGATTCGGCGACGTTCGCGGCGACTTTTATTTTTTTTCCGATGCGGTCTATCAGATGGAATTTACATTCCGGGAAAAGTATGGCGAGGGGAATACCGGGAAACCCTCCTCCGGTTCCCACGTCGAGAATCTCGGAACCATCTGCGAAATTTATCGTTTTGGCAATTCCCAAAGAGTGCAGGATATGGTGGAGGTACAAGTTCTCTATGTCTTTGCGAGAGATAACATTGATCTTTGCATTCCAGTCGGTATATAACTGTCCCAAAGCCATAAATTGATTTTCCTGCTTCGGTGTCAGATTCGGGAAGTATGTTTTTATATATTGCATGGTTTGCTGTTTATTTGATTAAACGACGAACGGGGCTGTCGGGTAAAATATAGCTGTCGATCTCTTTGAACGGTATTTCTATACTGGTTTGCCCTGTCGCATAACAAGCTATTTCGTAAGGGTTATATACCCAACAGATACCGGTATCGGTCAGATAAAAGTTTTCGGTAGCCATGATATCTTCCGTGTCGAAATAGCCTAGTTCCAGTAGGGAGTCGGGTGACGATACATTCAGTTGTTTCATCAGCCGATTCAATAAGATAGAACTAAGCGTATCCGATGAATCGGGCTGGAAAATATCGTCTAAACCGATTTTTTTCCAGTTGGAGAGGTCTATTGTGTAATAACGATTCGAATACATGCCATGGGCTCCGCCCGTATATTCGGACGAGGATACTCCGTAACAGAAGAAATCATTGCGATTGTAAACGGGAGAGAGGGTGTAATCGAAGTCCCATTCGAAAGAATAAGCCTCTCCGCTTTTCGCCAGTTCTTTTTCGAATTCGGGTTCTATTTCTTTATAGGCGTTCACATGAGACTCTACGACCTTTTGTGCGGCTTGTTTCAAGGAGTCTCCCGTATATTCGTCTCCAAAGGTTAGAGGAGAAAGTATTTTTTGCAAATGAAGGTAATCGCTGTCTTGTTTGTATTTTACAGGAATTTCCATTGTCAAGACGACTTTGCAAGCTGGCTTTGCGGTATCTCCGGAGAGATGGTAGGTGTCTGCGATGACTAATTTTTCCACCACAACAGAATCGGCATTCGTTTCATTTGAATGATTATTCTTGAAATTACAAGAGTACAGACAGCTTATCAATGCTATTATACTCAATAACGATACTTTTTTCATATAAATAAGTTTTTTACAAAAATACACCTTTTGTTGTGCTTGGCAAGGGAAAAGAAGCAAAAAAGGAATAGTATTATGCGAGCACCCGGTTTTCGGGATTTTTATAATTTCTGTTGAAAGATTTGTGTACATTTGCAAAAATGCGAAAATAGGCTACATTCGGCATAACCAAATGATTTTTCTGCCCCTCGTTTGCACTATCTTTGCAAAAATGCGAGAATAGGCTGCATTCGGCATAACCAAATGATTTTTCTGCCCCTCGTTTGTACTATCTTTGCAAAAATGCGAGAATAGGCTGCACTCGGCATAACCAAATAAATTTGTTTCTGCCCTCGTTTGCACTATCTTTGCAATAAGATTCGTGTAAAATAAACCTATATGTTACAAGTCGGAAAATTCAATAAGCTCAAAGTTGTTAAAACGGTCGATTTCGGCGTTTACCTCGACGGGGGAGAGAAGGGAGAAATTTTATTACCACGGAAGTTCGTTCCGGAACAATCATGCAGTGAAGGCGGAGAGATAGATGTCTTCGTTTATTATGATTCGGAAGACCGGCTTATTGCAACGACACAAAAACCGTATGCACAAGTAGGTGAATTTGCGTGGTTACAGGTAAAGTCGGTGAATAGAATCGGCGCATTTTTGGATTGGGGAGTAGAGGCGAAAGATTTGTTGGTCCCGTTTCGGGAACAAAATACGGATATGCAGCAAGGCGAGTTTTATATTGTATATGTATATCTCGACTTTGCTACCGGCCGAATAGTCGCTTCTGCAAAATTGGATAAATTTTTAGACAATGTCCCTCCTGAATATGAGGCGAATCAACCTGTCGAAATCATAGTAACTCAAAGGACTTCGCTCGGATACAAGGTTATTATCGATAATTTGCATTGGGGGGTGATTTATCACAACGAGATTTTCAGACCTATAACCATTGGGGAGCACTTGCGTGCTTATGTAAAACAAGTGAGGGAAGATGATAAGATAGATGTGATGTTACAGCTTCCGGGATATGAGAAAATAGACCCGTTGTGTGAATCGATTTTACAGAAGTTGAATGAAGCGGGAGGGGTGTTACGGCTTTCGGATAAATCGCCCGCCGAGGAGATTGCACATTATTTCCAGTGTAGCAAGAAGAGCTTTAAAAAAGCGATAGGCGCTTTGTATAAAGCTCGACGCATTGTTATCGAAGAGAACTCTATTCGTAAGTCATAATAACGGTTCGGTAGAAAATCCGAGGGGGTAGGCCGGAATTTTAACGAATGTGATGGATTGCATCCCCTTTGTTGCGGTGGCAATAGGGGAGTTGCCGACGGAACGGTAGTTTTTGAGGAGAGGGATTGGAAAGATTTCATAAGTTTTTTAGCAGTGGGGGGTAACCCCTCCGTCCTTGCGGACACCTCCCCTATTGCTTCGCCACACCCCGCAATGCTACGGGGCACGGCAGGGAAGGTGTTTTAAAATATCTCTGATATAAAAATTGAAACACCCCGTAAGGCTATGGGATACGGCAAGGGAGAAGGTCTAAAAAGTCTCTACGAATATTCTTTTTCCTCTCTATCTGCGAGTACAAGAGTTAAAAAACAATCTCCACTAATTATTGACTGAACCATAATAACCGTTATCTTTTCGCAAGTTAAAAGAACTTTTTTCTACAACTGTTGTTTAAGAGTTGTAAAGTTTCTGTTTTGGAAACCGAATAACTTTTAACAGGTACTAAATAATAAAAACAGTTATGAAAAGAGTCTTCATTATGTTAGCCATTGTGCTGGGAAGCGCAGGGTTATTGTTCGCTCAAAAAAGCAATCAAAAAGAGGTAAAACAGTTGCAAAGTTTTTTGCAGCAAAAATCGGCTAAGGGAGATGCCAATTATATTCGTTTAGGAATTACCGATATTAAGAATCCTGCAATGTGGAAGGGGGTAGTATGGAGCGATGGCCGTGCTATTTCTATCGATTGGAAGGATAAGGAATTGGCCGGAGAATTGGATTTGAATGGATTTACGGCTTTGCAAAAAGTCGATTGTTCACGCAATCAGTTGACGGAGATTAATGTGTCTAACTGTACTGCGCTCAATACATTGAATGTCAGCAGGAACAAGCTGTCGGAGTTGAATATAGACAATTGTCCGGCATTGATTAAGCTCGATTGTTATAAAAATCGCTTGACCGATTTGTCTCTCTCCGGGCTTCCCGGTTTGAAAAATCTGAATTGTTCCAATAATTTGTTCGTGGAACTTAATGTAAACGGAGCTCAGCAATTACAGAGCTTGAATGTTCAGGGCTGTCATATTGAATCGTTGAGTGTCGATAGTTGTGAAAATCTTAAAAATCTATATTGCGGTTATAATAAATTGACCAGTTTGAATCTGTTCGGGACGGTCAGTCTGTCTAATTTGAATATCGACGATAACGAAATATCGAATATGCTTTTGTCCAAATTACCGTCTCTTACGTCTCTTATTTGCAGTGACAACAATATGAAGACATTGGGTGTACTCGATTGTACGTCGTTGGCCGATTTGGTGTGTTCGTATAACGATTTAACTTCTTTGAACCTCGACGGGACTACTAATCTGTATTTTGTCGATTGCTCGTACAACGACCTTTCTACACTCGATTTGAGCAATAGAACCATGTTACAACGATTGATTTGTAGTAATAACCAGTTGAATGTCCTCGATGTATCGTTTTGTCCGAATTTGGTTTATATCAATTGCCGGTATAATCAATTAACCGATTTGCGCACTATCGGGGATAATAACTTGCGTATGATTGCTTGCCAATGGAATTATTGATGAACCCGAATGAATTGTAACGAAGGTGGGATAATGTCGTTTCGGGCATTATCCCACCTTTATTTTTAGGCTATTTGTTTTTTAGTCTACTTTATTCTACAATATATTTTTCTTCTTTGTTTGACTTCAAAAATATCCCCGATTTCAATCTTCTGTATTCCCATGAGTCCAATGGTTTAGTCGTCGAAGTAAGGCGTACTTATGTAGTATAGATAAAAATCTACCGGGATATTCAGTTTGGCGATTCTTTTCCACATGTCGGGCCGTATTCTGAACTGGAAGTTATAATGTCCCATACTGCAATGGAGTATCAGTCCGCTGTTTTTGAAACGGCGGAAAACTTTTCGGAACGACTCTGAACGGCTTTCTATCAAGTCCAATATTTCGTTGGATTGATATACCAGATCGAAGTATTTCGATGCTTTTCGGTTGTCGAACGTATCGTAGAACCAGACGTTTTTCTCATCGAAGACCGGGTGAGTGCCGAGCTCGGTGTAGGGTATGTCGGGGTATCCTTTCCGTTTGATACGGGTGGGGGATATTCCGGTCATCTCGGTAACGATACCCGGGTCATTCTTTCCGGTCTCGATATAGAGCGTACAGCCCATTTCGGTTCCGGCCTTGATTCGGTTAATGTTATTTTTCTTGCTGTTACTGAACAGGTACAGGTCGAAGTCGACCAACAATCCGTACGGAGCGATACGCTTCCACAGTTCAGGCGGAATGCGGAATTGAAGTTTATGCCGGTTGGTATAGCAGAAATGAAGGAGGCATTTGTATTTGTAGTTCCTAAAAATCTTTTGGAAAGAGCTTTTCTGTTTCTCGATCATTTCGAGCATATCGATCGATTTGAAAGGTATCAGATGGTCGTCTTTTTCAAAATAGGCAGTACCGGATAATTCCCACAGGTTTTGTTTAAAGAACTTTCCGGGTATTACCTTACCGGGTATTGCATTGTGGGGTCTTGTTCTGAATATTTCGCCTTTTGTTGTGGCCCACGAGGGTTGTATACCGGTCATACGGGTTACGACCGAGGGAGCATCTTCTTCGGTATCGATCCAAAAATCGCATCCCATTTCTATTATTCTATTTTTTAATAAGCCCATAATAATTATATTATTTAATATTTGAAAGTAGGGTTACTTATCATCTTCAAATGGCATAGATTGTACAATGGAATTTTTTTGAGAATCCTAATAATGCACAAAATATCAGCATGGTATTTCGATAGAATTTCATAGTACGCAAGTTTGGGTGTTTCTTTTCTCAAAGAAAGGGAATATTTATTAAAAAACAAAATATTCTCAAAAAAAATGAAAGGCGATTAATTCATTAAAGTTAATCGCCTACAAAATATATATTTATACTCTTTCGTCTTCCCAAGTTTCCGGGTTCCAGTTTTTTTCAATGCGGTCTATTAAAAATTCTATACCCCAGATTCCGCTGGGTGGATATTCTTTTTGCTTTTTTGTTAGTTTTTTTACCAATCTCCATTCATTATTTTGAATATTGGTAATTTCCCACCCCTTGAACACTCCGCAAACTTTTTCTACATCTTTGAAATATTTAGGGACTTTGAACTTTTTGACTTCGGAAAAGCCGACTTTGCGAATGTATTTTCTTCGTAAAGCTATTCCCAACGGAACGAAACAGATATATCGTTCTTTTTGTTGTGCTAATTTTTCCAAATCGACAGGTTCATGGTATACCCCCGGAAGCAAGCGTATCAATGTCGTTTGGTCTACTTCGGCCATGTATTGGATATATGCATTTCCTATTGCCGTAGGGACTTCAAAAATATCCCCGATTTCAATCTTTTTCTTTGTCATAAACTATAAGTTGTTAATATAACTATTTCCCACTTTTATAGCATCTTCGTATATAGGATTTTTACGGGAGATGCTATTGATTTTGTTAAGTAAAGTTCCTCCATCTCTTCGAAATTTATAATGCTCAATTAATGCCTGTTCTAAAGCTCTTGCATCATATTTAGTAAGGTTCGATCGGTATTTTTCAATCATAAATCTGTTAGCATGTTCAGCTCGTCTTCTAAGAAAATTATTTGTCATACCCACATAAATAACATTTTTATTTTCATCTCTAGCAATATATACCGTATATTGTCCTAATGGCGGTGATTTTTTTGGAGCTTGCCATATTGGAAGAAATCTTTTATTGGACAGTAATTTTATTCCAGCAATTAAATAAAATAGGTCGTTTGTGGGGGTAATTTGCCCTGAGGCTTGTTGATACCATCTTGCATCTCTAGCAAAAGGATTCCAATTGATGTTTGGTAAAGAAATTCCATTTATAACGTATTCCCTGCCGTTTGATGAATAAGAACTGGGATTAGAATTTACATAAAAGGTATACCAGCAGCCATTATCGCTATTGTACATGAGTGTTTTGCTTATATCAGCAAATTCATCGTCTGACAAATAATCCCATTCACTCATATCAATATTTCCGTCACCAGATAGAATTGAATCCCAAAATTTTTCAATTTCATCGGGATCGTTTGTCCCCCAGTAATCCATACCAGAGGGGTCGATATAATTCACCGGGTCGTTCCCACAATGGGCATAGGGCGATTCGTGATAAAAATGCTCGGCCAACGGGTCGAAAGAGGTGAACCGATGCATGGCAGGGGAGTAGTGACGACGGCCGTTGTCGTAAGAATCGAAGCCGTGCATCTCTATAAATTCCAGTTCACCATATTTGTAAGGTTGTTCGTCGGCACGATAGCATTCGTCGTAGGGAAGTCCATCGGGATAATATTGCATACGTTGATGCACTTTGACGAACCTGATGGGGGGCAGGACTATATTTGCCGATGAGCTCAAAGTCTTGACAGGCTTGATGATATTGATTTTGATATTACTGTAAACGGTGCGTACATTTCCCTGATAGTCGGTGGCATAGTATCGGAACTCTTTCTCTCGGCAATCGTAGTAGCCGTATCGGTTGTGAATGCGAATGAGAGAATCGCAGGCAAACGGCGAGCCGATATATTCCAGCGGTCCGTTCCATGCCGACATCGAACTCATTGCCCGTATGGTAAGGCCCATGCTGGCCAATGTCTCTCCGCGAGGAACGATTATCGCCGAATAGGAGGTGGTATATTGGGCTTTTATCTTGCGTCCGTCTGCTAAATAGTGGTAGATGATGGTCGACCCGTTTTTGAACTGGACGGTATCGGGCAAGTCGATCGCATTGTAGCGTATGGTCACGATGTCCCTGTCGAGATCGGCGGTCATATTGCCGTTACTGTCGTAATAGAAATCGTCTCCCGAGTGGTTATAATCGTGATATTCCTTTATGTTATAGGCAGACTGGTCGCCCGATATATCGGTAATTCGGGTGACTTGATTGCCGTTATAGTTCCACGAAGTTTCGTCTATCAAATGACCGTTCTCTCCACCGTAACGGTACAGCATGGCGATATTTCCCTGTTTGTCGTATGTAAACTCTTCGGTATAGCGTTCTTGTCCGTATTTTCCGGAAGAAGAGTATGCCGAAACCAATCTGTCCTGTTGGTCGTAGGCGAACGAATATCCATTGGTGATGGTATCGGTATTGTCGATAGAGGGAGTGAGCCATTTCATCGACGATATTTTACCGTTGTAACGCGGAGTTCCATCGCCTGTGTTATAATATAATTTCTGTTCGAAATCCACGTCTTTTATACTCGTGATGTTTCCTTGCAAGTCATATTCATACGAGGCATGTGTAGTCCCGTTATTCCGGCTTAACCTAGTTAATCTACCGAGTTCGTCGTATTGGAAATAACGGGTGTTGACCAAAGTGTCGTTGAGCGTATATCTGGTGCGGGTAAGACGGCTGTCGTGGTCGTAAGTATGTTCTGCCGATTCGGTGACAGATCCGCCGTCGGCTGTTTGGTATTCGGCGAAAGATTTCAATACGGTTCCCGAGAGGTCGCATTTTTGGTAGGCATAGCTGTATTCACCGTTTATGTTGCGGGTACAAGAGGCAATGTGATTGCCGAACCGGTCGTAATACAATGCTTCTATTTCGAATTGGTCATCGTTGGTCAGTGAATACACTCTTTTCCCGGTAAGGTATGTTTTTGCGGCGGCTTGTTGCGAGTATCCTGTTTTTCTCTTGTAGGTCAATCGATTGGCGACAGAGGTATCCAAAATGTCGAGAAAGCCATAGTCGTCGTAATAGTAGACCGTGAGTAATTGGACTTCATCTTGGGAGAATAAGTTGTTGGTATAGCCGATTCCTCGCCATGAACCGGGCGATAGGTCGGGGCTTTCGTTGAACAATATGTTTCGGCATTGAAGCGTGGCTTGTTGGAATTCTATGTTTCCCGACGATATTATATAGGAGAAAAGCAACCGGTCGAAACAGTCGTATTTATAGACGGTCCATTGGCCTTTTTTCCGTTGATTCCCGTTTTGCGACATCGCCAACCGGTCTCCTTTGTCGTAAATCATTTTTATTTCGTCTATTCCGGGAAGCTTCTTATTCGTACAGTTTCCCCGTGCATCATACGTGTAGATGTAGCCATATAGGGCTAAAACACTATGGGTGCGATTCCAACTGCCGTCTGTATTAAGAGCATCGGAAGCATTGGGGGGCAAAACATAGATTAATTGCCCGAGGTCGTCATAGACATAATAGGTATCGCAATTCCCACCCCGGCGTTCCATAACTATTTGTCCAGATTTATCGGTATAGGTGAGAATCTTTTTCCCATCTTCATCGGTCGCTTCGGTTACGGAGAGTTGTCCTGCCGGATAATATCCAGATCGGTGCAAGATATCGTTCGATACGGTGTATTTACCGACTTCGGCAGAACGGTTGTTACGGTAAGTCATCGTTGCCGGATGGGAACGCCATTCTGTACCAGCCTTTCTCAAATCGGCGGGTCTGCTTAGCGGTGAACCTTCGTAGCTCGTTTCTACAAAGGGATTTTCGTCGTCGTAAAAATTCGTGGATAATGAAGCGTAGGTCGAGAATGGTATGTATCTTCCCCTGTTCGTCGACGAAATAGGAGTAGGCAGCCAGTTTTTATGTTCTCGTCCAGCTGCATCGTATTGGTAATAATCGATCAAATCTTTATGACCGGTAGTCATGCCTAGCCGAACTACTTGTTCGGGTCTGCCCAATCCATCGAAATAGGTTATTTTTGTCGCCACCCGAGAGCCCGAGGCGTTGAGATGTATAGATTTACTGTCGACATCTATTGTACCGGAACCTTGTACCGGAGTGATTTCCAAAATATAATTCCTATCGCTGTCGAAATTAGTAACGAAAGTCGTATCGGGTAGAGGTATGAAGTCGGGATCGAGTACTAAGGTATCGAATCCTGTCGCCATTTGCCAGGGAATTATTATGGCAAATAATGAGAGTATGAAATGATGTGTCTTTTTCATGGCGATAGTATTTAACGATTGCGATAGTTGTATTCATACCGTTTAATGACAGCACCTTGCCATATAATTTCTTGCAGCAGGTTGTCGGAATTATAGACGTAGAGAGTCGTTATTCCGTTCGGATCGGTCGTTTTCTGCACTCCTATTAGCGGGGCTGCATTTATGGTCGTGATTTGAGCATGGGGTAATTCGTTTCGTAAGCGAGTCTCTATGTCCAAATACAGTCCGTTTTTATAAATGTTCTCTGGATTACCGGTAATTGCAGTTACTTCGGCAAGCGAGGCATTTACTATTTTAGCGACTGGGTATGAACCGTTATCTTTTGTCCAAAGATAGACTGTGCTTACTCCATTTCTACCGGTCTCTGTCGCCAATTTCCCGAACGGATAATAGGTTCGTTGATTTTCTTGGAGAAAATCGGGTTGTAGCTTGTTTTTGTAATAGGTTTTTACCGGGTACATTCGGGTGTAATCACCCGGAATAGAGTCGTATATTACTTTCTTGCCAGAGATAAGCGATTGTTTGCTTCCGCTTATTTTTGTTTGTTCTGTCGCAATGACTGTCGTCGATAGATTTCGCTGAGAAAGTAGGTCGCATATTGTTTGCGGATATCCGGGATATCCGTCGGACGGGTAGTAATAACGAGTATATATAGAATCTCCCAAGCTGGTACAGGAAAGAGTCCCTGTCATATTATAGAGGAGATTGTCGGAATAAAGATATTCTTCGGAAATTTCGTAAGGTACGGCCTCGTCGTCGTAAAGCCGTGTCGTTTTTCGTCCTAACCGGAACAGACCTGTGTGTATAGCATAATTGTCGATTGTGAAGTCGGGGTTGGAGTCAGTATCGCCTGAGATCATATTACCGTTTACCGTGGGAGAGAATATGCCTGCAATTTCTTTATCGTGACAGATTTTGTTCAGGTGAATGGGAATGTCAGGTTCTGATGAAGGGCAGTATAAGTTTGATCGTACTGATATGCCCATTATGTAAGACAATTCGTCTTCATAATATTCATATTCGGTATGCTCTTGAACATTATTCCCTTTATATACTTTCCTGTCGATGATATAAGGCTTGTGATAAAGCATTTGCCAAAAATCACTTACAAATCCGCTTCCGCCTTGATTGTATTGATAATTGTATTTTTCTACTGTTTTCCCAGCCGGGGTGTATTCGGCAACTTCGTCATACCATATCAAATAGCTATTTCGATATAAGATGTTTAGAGAACTTTGGGAGATAATTTCATATATATATCCCGTGTATGACATATCGGATAAATCGTAACGTTTACGTTGTATCCAATAGTCCCAGTCGGACGGTAATGTAATTAATTTCCCATATCCCGATTCGTTATTCCCATATTTATATGTTTTAGAAACGGTTTGATTATTTTCGGGGGTATATATATTCATCTGTTTCAGACGCAGTCCGCATATAACGATGGAATTGTCTATGGGATTGATTGCTTGATTTTTTTCATATTCGAATGAAACGTATCCGCCGGTAGGATAAACGATTTTTTGTAGTATGTTGGCTTGCATGGCAGATTCGACAGAGCTTCGTGCATTCCCTATATTTTTATTGAGAGCTTTTAACACCGTATTTTGAGGTATCATATCGATATAAGTAGCATTCTTTTTCCCAGTATAATAACCATATAAATCTTGGGCATAAACGTTTTCGAAAGTGGTAGGGTTGTATTCGAACGAATATTTTCCTGAGCCCGGTATTGTCACTGACTGTAATAAATTCTTATTGGTATCGGTTATAAATGATATTGTTTTGATCAGTTGGGAATTATTGCCATAGATTTTGATGTTTTTCAGAATTTCTTTTCGAGAAGAGTGATATTCGTAGGTAACTTTACCCAATGGAAATGTAATAGATTTCAGAATGCAGTCACCTTGAACAACCGGGTTGTTGACGGAAATAATTTCCCAATCGTTGGACGTGGTATAAACTAATTTGTGGGATTGGGTGGGAGTCGTTGTTTTAATGATTTCTCTCCCATAGTTAAAACTAATTTTTTGACTATCGGTGTATATAATCTCTTTTAAAAGATAAACTTGTTTACATGCAGACGTCTCTATGGTATAATCGCTGTCGCCTCCGTATATGTAGACAACCCCTTGATCATCGGTAACTTTGAATCCTTCTGCGGTCCCGATAACTTCGATTTTTAAAGGAGTTTGTTTTATTTGTTTAGCAGTGAAACAATTGTTGTTTTTTTCGATAATAAAACTCGTATTTTGGTCAATTGTATTTATGAAAAATATATCATGTTCTCCATCGTATCCCCATATAGCTTCTTCGTCAGTATTTGGTCTAGCCCAATAACTTCGAGGGAATATTGATGTGTTATAATTTAATGGTAATAGTTTGCAGTGTTCGTCCACTTTTCCGAATTGCATACGAGTAATTCTTAATCCTGGTAATATGCTCCAACCATATCCTAATATACCGACGGGATCTTCGACTTTTATTCCAGAGGAGTGATAGGATAAGTTAAAGGAAATTTGGGTATCATCGGGAGTAGGTATAGAAAATAGAGGGATATTGATATTTGTCGTACCGGTCGATTTTGAAACCGGATAAAAATCATATCGGTTAAGTTGAGCTGATAACGGTGTAATGAAACTTGTATTGTAATCTCCAAATGGCATTGATTGTGCAATGGAATTTTTTTGAGAATCCTAATAATGCACAAAATATCAGCATGGTATTTC
>OGLE01000463.1_pt1 | contig 40237 bp, 42 predicted proteins | sample 1572671 | NCBI WGS metagenome assembly OGLE01 (sample SAMEA2581923, study PRJEB24529) | metagenome | biome: Human gut stool | place: China | collected 2011 | reverse complement strand
CAACCAAATCGCAGGCTTTATCATAACTCCGGAAGGTCAGGTGACCATCGCTACCAATAATCCATCCGCAAGCCCAACCCCGCTTGTACGTGCATTTTCATATAATGAATAATCTCCCAAAAAACAGCAATCTCCGCTTCTCTTGTCTTCCACTTTAAATCGGCAATCCACAGAATCTAAAGTACATATCACAAAATTCTCAGTTTCAATCGAAGAACAAAAATCATCCACTTTTGAAATACGAGTCAAACGGCATTGGTTACTGTCTATACTGAAATAAAGCTTTTTTTTACCAAAATCATCATAAACATACAACTCATCATTCCCAACTTTCCCTACAGATGTCACAATCAACGCTTCATTCTCCGCTTTACCTTTTTCCAATACCTTGGTAACATTTTTCCCATTCAAATCATATAATGTCAACAACTCACCCCTGCTATTATCTGCTAAAAGAATAAAATTTTTATATGGTAAAATCAAACACGGATTACCTAAATCTTCACACTTAACATTCAATGTATCACGAACGACAAGAGGAAATGTTTTTGTACTGCCAATAAAATTATTCCGTTTTCCCACACATGACACAAAAACTAATAAATATACAATAAAAATATATTTCATACTCTAATATTTTTAAATAAACTGTTCCGAAAAAACACTTATTATAAAAAATTCTCAACAAGTCTTTATTCACTCGGAACAGTTTATCATTTACCACTCTAATAGTTAAAATTCAGCTCTAACCAATGGAGCTGTACTTCTATCGCCTGCAGAAGTTACACATTCCTCGTTTGTTAATCCCAAACAAGTAACTATAGATGTACCACTTGAACCCTCCCCTCTTGTTAACGCTTCCACATTAGCCTGCATAAACCTTTCAACATCAGACATAGACATTTGCTTATAGGTTGTGTAACCCACATACCCCATTGCACAATTTCTCCAACAACTTCAACCATTGCACAAAACAAAAGCACTTGCAAATTTGCAAGTGCTTTCAAGGAAAGTGGACAAACTTCAAAATGATTGTTATCGCTGAAAACAATCAAATGTCGTTTTGAGTTGCAGTATTGGTGCAAGTTTTAGAAGCTTTCGCCAATGGTCAAAACATCTGCAATTTCAGATGTGATTGTTACGCTGCAACTGAAAATATCGTCACTGTTTTTGTCAACTGAGTCAATTCCAGTCGGCTTCGTTTTTGGAAATGCATTACGATATGTAACGAGTCTCCAAATCGTTCCAACTTGATTGAATTGAGACAGAACAACTTGACCAATGTAGTCCTTTTTGAGACCCATTGCGCCTGTCTTCGGATTGCGTCTCTTTGCATTCCAAGCATTGAAGCAATTCAAAATCATTGGGTCATTTGAGTCAGGGCCATGCAAGTTCAGGTTCATACTCAGTGACAAATTGTGAATGTTTGAAACTGTCAAAGCAGAGAATTGACGTTTCTGGCCCATTTGGTAATTCTGAGTCACAACATCAGGCGCTGCTTCAAGTGTATCAAGTCCACCAACACTGGTGATTTGCTCATCAATGTGGTCAGGTATAACAACACCTGCAGGTGGCATCAACTGTATCTCATACAGTGATTTGAACATCGGTTCAGCCAATTCTGCAGTGACTACACTGTTTTTGATGTGAGGCAATTTTGGCATGATATGATAAAGTTTTGAGTTTGAAAAATGTGATGTCAAACAACTTCAAAGTCTTTTTCCCATGGCTGATCTGCTTCAATTTCCATGTGTGCAATGCCATCACCAGTGCAAACTTTGTCAGGCTTTGTCTGTTTGAACAAGATGACTGCATAGATTGCAGCAACTGTTGTTGCAACAAAGGGCACAGCAATTAACCACCACCAACTACAAACATTTGTAGCAGACAAAACAATGACAAGCAACAATGCAATTGCAAATGCAGCAAGCCAGCAAATCAAAATTGAACGTTTCATGGTGAAAGAGTTTGAAAGTTGTTGAGAAGTTGATGCAAGTTTGTTGTGCTTGCATCAACTTTGAGTGTTATGTTGCACTTGTTTATGCTCCAAGTTCAAGGTACGTGCGATGCACGGCAATTCTAATACCTTGCGCATTTACAATCGTTGTGTCAAGAACAATATAGCCTCTTGCGATTGTTTCCTCGTCATTGTTTGAAGTGTCACAAACGTTTTCATAGCTGACAATGCCACCTGCACTCAGAATCTGCTCCATGAATGCATCAGCTTTTGTCTTGACATCAAGACGTGCTGCAGCAGTGTTGCGCTTGAACCGTTTGGCATCCAAATATGGCTCAATGCCGTCTGCAACGTAGATGAGCAACTCAAGATTGTCAAGATATGAGAATGCACTCTCATATGAAACCTGAGCACTGTGGTCATTCAATATTGTAATGACACCATTGTCAATTTGCAAGCAGTCCCAACCTGCAGGCTCAAGATAGTCTAAGTCAGAACCTTGGCCTTGAGACACAAACAAGTCAATGTCAGTTACACCTTCACCGGCAATTGGCCACAAAGAACCAGCAACAATGTCCCAAACATGCTTGCCTGCTTCCATGTGCTTTCTCATGTAAGCATTTGATATGATGCCTGTAGCAGGAATGACCATGTCATCAATGCCATTGTTGTATCTTACATTGCCAAAGTAGCCAATGAACGGTGCACCATAGTCTTGTCCGGCAAAGCTAAACAACTTGCTATAAGGCAATTCCATGTTGCCGCCTGCTGCCATGTACTCAGCTTCAATTGGGCCACTTGCAGAAGCTTTGAAGTACGGGTCAGTTGATGTCATCATGTCATATTTTGTCGGCAAACTTGAGAATGCAATTGCACGTTTTGAGTCATTGCAAATCTTGGCAAACTGATATTTTGCGTTGCCTTCAATATATGTCTTGAATGGGTCAACAACATAGCGCCATTTGATTTGCTTCGGATCCATCAAGCTGCGGTAAACGCCGCCTGACAACAGTTGACTCAAAATTTCATTTTGACGTGCTGCAGTGCCATTGACGAACTGTTCTTTGCGCAATGCAACGCCTTTCAGATAGTAGCCGACAAATGAGTCTGACTGAATGCATCTTGGAGTAAACCGAGCAACTGTGTATGCTTTTGCAACATCAAGTTCAATGTCATTGCCTTCAAAGTCAATGGCAGCAAACTTTTCTGCTTTGAAAGTGCCCTTGCTCCAGATTTCGTCATCAAAGATGTACTCAATCAAGTTTTGCATCTTGCCAAAGTTGTCTTGCAAAATTTTGAGATGCTCTTCGTCAGGCTCAACTTCTGCCATGACAGAGCCGCCTTCTGATTTTGGCTTGTCAAGAGGTCTGCCAGTCGACTCATCATATTCAACAGGTTGTCCTGCCCATGATTCGCCTTCCGGATATACAAACACACCATTGACATTTTGCGGGAATGCAGTGCCATCTGCCTGCAATGGCAATTCTTTTGAGTTGAGCTTCGGCATTGCAAGATATTGAGCTTTGCTGTATCTGCTTGTGCAGCGACAAGGCTGACCATTGTTGCCAACTACAATGTCACCAACTGCAATTGGCATCACCGGACCATAGAAACTTGTCAAGTTTGCTTGACCATTGATGACAGGCAGCATGACACCATTGAGCATGCTGAATGTGTCTTCATTGAACTGGTCTTTTGTAGCAGCAAAGTCGGCATATCCAAACTCAACTTCATATTCATTCTTGACAACTTCAGGTGTTGTGCAGCCAAGATATGTGTCGCCAGTCTTTTCAATTGTCGGTCCTTCAACTTCAACTTTGATGCCATTGACGCCAAGCAAGTCGATTGAACGCATGAAACGTGCGCCATCTTCGTCATTTGAGTTGTAGTACTCATCAATGCTTTCAGGATTGATTTTGCAGACAACGCCTGTAGTATCAATGACAGCGTTGATTGCAGCTTCAAGTGACAACTTGTTGCCATTGATGTCAAGCAGGTCAGTGTTCAAAGAGCCTGTTACCTTGCCAATGTAGCCAGACTCTGTCACTTTTGCAAGTGCAGCAGCGCCAGGTTCGCCATCAACAATTCGTCTGATACCATTGTCTGTAAAGTACTTGCCATATTTTGCAGAACCTGCAAGACTTTCATATTTGGTGAAGTCATTTGCAAAGAAATAGACATCAACAAGATAGTCTTTGACTTTGTCTGTGCATTTCAAAGTAGGCACATACATTGTTGGATAACGTTCTTGTACCTTTTGAACAGTGTAGTCATATGAAGTGCTGCTTGTAGGCATCACAAACACTGTAACATTTTTGTTGGTGACAGTTGACAAGTTGAGCAAAGATGCAGGTGCAGTTCCAAGTTTGTTGAGCAAATTCAAAGGCTCGACATTCCAGAAGTTTGTTGTGTCATAAACCTGCGTAAATGCTATGTCAGTTACTTTGCTGTCTTCAGCAGATGCATTGGCAGCAATTGAAATTCTTTGAAGTTTGTCTGCATCTGTAAATGCTCGCAAATTCAAAACATAGATTGGCGAAATTGCCAGCATTTGTTCTGCAATCAAAGTCGAGAAGCAACCAGCACGTTCAAGAGACTTGTCTCTTTGGCCGAATTTATCGTGCAGTTCATTAACGTCTTTGATGTACACAGCTTTGTTGACAGCGCCTTTCTTGAATTGACCCACAAGGAGTCTAACAACCTGGTATGGCAAATCTTCGAGCAAGGTGTTGTCGATAAATTGCCGGTAAGTACCGGTTGATTTGAATTGTGTCAGTGAAGTGTCCATCTCTTATGATTTTGTTGTTAGATGCAAACATTTGTTGCTTGTTGTGAAATGCAAGTCTGTGTCTGCATGTGTTTTGTAATTTTGAAATATGTACATGCTTGAAGTTGTCAAGCATCATTGCAACATATTTCAAAGTCAAGTTGTATCACAAAGCATGTTTTGATTGCATGACAAACAAATTTGCAAAAGTTGGAAATAGTTTCTGGTTAATTTTAATATTATGTTTAATATTAATTTTAATTAAATTTTAACAGTTGACATAAATAACTGACATTACATGTATCTGAGATACACTGCACTTGTTAACAGTCATTGTTCAACGGTCAAATTTTTAACATCACATAACATTCTATAGGTTATTTGTTAATGAAAATATTATGTTTAATATAAAAGTTTGTTAAAATTTAACTATTAATAACAATCAGTATACTCTGATGCATTTTGAATCATTGTCATTCATTGTCTTTTCACAACTTTTATCAAAAATCTGTTAACTTTTAACAGGTATTCATTAACACTATACATTTACATTCTTTTACAATGCAACTGCAACATGTTAACATGTCAAATCCCATAGCCGTCATCAACATCATCATTGCTTGCATCTTCACCCCACTGTGCTTGTTGTTCTTCAAGTGAATATAGAATGTCAACAAGTGCAAGCCAATCTGCATTGCGCTCATCCATGAATGCTGCTGCATGCACACAAGTCATTGCAATGTCATCATGAAAACCTGGTGATGCACCATAAGAACCATTTTTGAGTTTGCCAAAATATTGACATTCACGTTGAGTCTCAATGTTGTTCAAAATGAGTTTTGAAGACTCTGTAGCATCTTTGAATGCTCTAACATAAAGCGGTTTTGTGCCAGGCGTAATTGTAATGCCTGCAACAAGCTTTTCAGAACCAAGTCTTGATGGGAAGCAAGCAAACATTTCTTCATCAATTGCAATGCCTTTTGCACGTTCAAGTGAACAATATGATTTGAATTCACCACCATATTTGTTGCGTTCAAATACAATTTTGAACTTTTCTGCATCAAAGACAAACTTCAACAAGAATTGCAAATAAAGTGCAAGAACTTTTATTGATGTGACATTTGACCTGAACAGTCCAATTTCTTCTGCAGATGTGTTAAGCATCATTGATATGTCTGTGTCTGCTGCATCATCTGAGTCATAGTCAACATATTCGTCAGAATCAATCCAATCATCATTGTCAGCATCTTCATCATTGTCATCATCCAAGTCAAGCAATGCACGTTTGTATGCTTCAAACTTTGCATTTGATGCTAATGCTTCTTTGTGAGCAAAGTCTACTGCTTCTCTAAATGCTGCACGTTCTTCATCTGTAAAGTCATCATATTCGTCATAAGACTCGACTTCAACAACTTTTTGAGTTTTGACAAGTCTAAAGAAGTGCATCACAGAGTAATCTTGGTTCAAGCCTTCACCAATGTCAATGGTGACAAAGCAAACTTCATTTTTGAGTTGCTCAATGTTGATGTCTTTGTGCCATTGCATGAACAAGTTTGGCTCCATTGTGTCATGCACATCTTTGTCGAACATCAAATATCTCAGCACATTGTCAAGTCTTGCATGAGGCACAAGCACATAATCACGCAAACGTCTTGCAATTGCATCAATGGCATGAGTTGCAAGAACAGATGTTGAGCCTGACAAGAACACACAGTTGTATTGCTCATTGAATGCATCTTCACCAAGAATTGCCAGCTGTTCTTGTTTCCACTTGTCATCTCTGCCTGGAACATCCCACCAATTAACTTGAATTGCAAAGAAGCCATTCTCTTTGTTGATTGCACCAAGCCACAACTTTTTGAAGATGTTGTCACCAGATGGTGTTGATGTTGCAATGAATTTGCCAGTTGGCAAACTGTTTATTGTAGGCAATGCATATTCAACCAATTCTTTTGATTGAGATGCAGGCGGAATTGCAAGTTCGTCAATGTACAAGACATGCACAGTTTTGCCGACCAATGCAGATTTTGAACAAGAGCCTGTCATGATTTTGCAGCCATTGTCAAATGCGATTGTCATTGAGTTCCAGACAAATGCACCAGGCTTCAAAAAGAAGGGCAAATTGTAGATGATGTCTTTTGTCTTGTTCAAGTTCTCCATTGATGTCTCTCTTTTGTCGCCTAACACGGCAATTGTCATTTCTCGACAAAAGATTGCGCACCAAGACAAAAAGATTGCTGTAGTAGTTGTTTTGCCAATTTGTCGGCCTGTCAACACTATAACATATTTGTGACGTTGAAATGCTCGAAGCATTTTGCGTTGATATTTGCGCAAAGTGATTCGTTTCTTGACACCATCAGGTGTCATCAATGTCACATAAGTATCTGCATAATATAGTATGTCAAACTTGCATTTCAGCCATTCTTGCTCTTCCCATTTTTCGTATGCATATAGCAATCCTGCTCTTCTGACATAAATGTTGCCCTTGAAAAACGGATTTGCTCTTAGTGGCAAGCCAGTGTCAATGGCATCATATGCAAGTCTAATTGATTCTGAACTCCAAACAACTTTTGCACTTGCAGCATCTTCAGCAGACTTGAATTGCTGTCGAGGGTCAAAGACTTTGATGCTTGACTTGTTGGCTGAAGTTGCTGTTGAAGTTGTTGTATTTGATGCTATTGCCATGTTATCAAATTGCTGAGCTTGTTGCAACTTCAATCAAAATGATTGCATTGCACTTTGTGCATGTTGTAGTTGCTTTGCCTGTTGTAGTTAGTTGATTGTACAATGGATGTTTGAAATCAATTTGTCGAACATCACCACACCTTGTACACTTGCACACGAATGAGTTGACATATGCAGACTTGATTACTTTTGCTGCATATACAGACATGTCACTTCCACTTGACAAACTTGTTGCAACAATCTCATCAACAATGTCGGCAGATGCAACTTTTGGTGACGTTTGTTGAGCATTCTTGTCAACTTTTGCATGATTTGATTTGAACTTGACATATTTGAGCCATGCATAGTGTTTGCGAGTTGACAAATATGCTTTGTTGTCATCATTTGCATATGCTTCTTCTTCAAAAGAGACATCATGATATGCGCAATTTTGAGTTTTGTGTAGCAGTCTTATCAAGCAATATTCGATTGCATACCACAAATAGAACAAAACAAACAACATTTCAAGTTGTTGCTTTGTATGAATGCTTTCATGTACAATTGTGCGTTCAGACAAAGTATCTTGTTTTGTGAACAAGATGCCAAACAAATTGAGTGTTGTGTAGCGACCAAATGGGAACCACGTGTTTTTGATAATTAACATAAGTTGAAGAATTTTGTTGTGTTTGTTGAAATACCAAGTTTTTAACTTTTGAATTTTTTTTAAAATATGTAGCTTTGAATGTGCACATAAAAAAAAGCTTGCAACAATGCAAGCTCAGTCAAATCAAAATTGCCAACAATTGAGTGTCATGGATTGTGCACAACATCACCTTGCTCATTGAGCTGCACCACATCTTGTGATTTTGACGCAAATTCAGGTTTCAACACATTGAAAGTGCCTTCAGTTACCATGAATGGTCCGTCAGTGCAATTGAACACTTCACGTTTGCCTGACTGTCTAATTGTACGTGTAACAGATTTGTTTGAGCCATCTGTTGTTTTTATTGTGACAGTTTGCTCTCTATCAATGCTTTCATTCACATCACTTGTGAATGTCACTTTGCCTGCTTTGTTGCCTTCAAATGTTGCAGTGATGTGCTGACTTGGATCAGATTGCCATGCAATTTGTTTTGTTGCCATGATGTTGACGTTGTTGACTTGATTGAATTGTTGAGGTTGATGCAAATTTCAAAACAACCGCAAGTCATTGCTGACTTGCGGTTGCAATTTCAAATCGTTGATGCAATTATTCAACAGTCCAAGAAGTGTTAGAACTAATTGCGACTTCAACGCCAGTGCCCTGGTAAGTCAATTTGATGTCACCTTCAGTAACAGTCAAGTAAGCATCACCGGCAGCCAACGTCAGCAAGCAGACATCCTGATGACCGCCTTCATCTGTTACAATGATTTGACGAGTCTGTTCAGTGATTTCACCGTTTGCAGGCACAATAATTGCAATGCTGAAATCGTACGTCGCCGTTGCGCCCGGGTCGCCTGCAATTTCTGCACCATTGTCAGTATCAACTGAGTTTGCTTTGTACTGTTTAGGCAATTCAATCTGCAGTTCACCTGTACCAAGAGAGAAAGTTAAGATTTTGGAGTTTGAAGTTCCAGCAATCGTTACAGTCTTTCCTTCTTTGGGTGAAGAAGCAGATTCTGCAATGTCAGCAAATTCAGATTTTCCAGCCTGAATAACATTACGAATAACATCAGGACAGTTAGCTGCCTTGAATGTTAAAACACCTTGACGCGACAGACGACCAGAGTGTTCAGCTGCGGTAGACACCGTTACAGAACGACTGCCACTGCCAGACGCAGGTTTCACCGATAACCATGAGGGTTTAGCCATGATAAATGTGAGTTTTTAGTTTAACATATAATGAAACATTGCTTGTGAACCCCCCCTTGAATGTCATTCAAGTTGTTCGCAGGCAAGTGAATTTCCAACTTTGTGTCAAGCAAATCTTCTCAATGCTTGAGCAGCTTTTGCATTTTCAAGTTCAACCATTGCTTTGTATGTTGCTTCATCATTTGCATAGACAAACCAATCTTTGTTTGACTCGACATTGTAAATGACGTCAAGTTCTGGCGATATCCACTGTATCTCAATCGGATACACTCGTAGATATGCTTCTTTTTCATTGCAGACGCACTTGATTGCATCAATATCATCATCATAAACGATAGTGTCATCATCAATATGTTTCTTGAGTAAGTCTATGAAACTTTGCTCAGTGAAAATCATTGGCTCAGGGATGTTTTTGTATCTTGTTGGATCGCCAATGCCTTCAAGATAAAGATTGATTGCATCAATGATGTCATTTGCAAGTGTAACAAGAACTGGCTGATTGACTGCATTCAATGCATAAACAACTGTTGAGTCTCCACCTGATGCATCAATAGTGTATGCAAGTTTTTGATTGCCTTGCTTGATATCAACACATGCAATTGTTTTGTCTGCATTGACAAAGTAAACTGATAGACACTCTATGTTGTTTGCCATGATGAAGTTAAGTTTGTTGTTTTATGTACACTCATTTGACCCATTGCAAGTCAAAAAAAAAAAGACTTTGCAAGTTAATCTTGCAAAGTCTTTCACATTTGTAGCGAATGTTGATGAACGCCATCAACAACAAGCACTACTTCTACACTATACTTCTACACTATTTTTTGTCAATCGTATACTTGTTATCATTCATACACTTCAATGTTGAATGGATTTGCTTGACGTTCTACAATGTCAACAATCTTTTGCATGACTTCATTGTCATATGCAGCATCTGAAGTCTTTGCAACATAGCCTCTTGAAGTCTTTGAAGAATCGACAATGTCTGCCGCAAATTGAGGCGCAAGAATTTGTTTTGTTGTTGACCATGCAAATGTTCGTTTCACAAACAATGTCTCAATGTTGTCAAATGCAGCATTAACTTCAGCAGTTATCTTCTCATTGTTTTCAGACATTTTGATGCAACTTTGTTTGTCTGGAAACAGCAAAACAAGTTCACAATCAGGATGATTGCTTGAAATGTTTGCAAGTACTTGTTTGTTTGCTGCACACCATTTCATTGTTGCAAGTAGTACAACTGCGTCATTTTGTCGTTCAAGTCTTTTTGCTGGTGTCATGTTCATGTGTTGTGTTAAGTTGTTATCATCATTTGCCAGTGTGCCCAAATCCGCCTGTGCCACGTTCAGTGTCATCAAGAGTATCTACTTCAATCAAATCAACTGTTTCATGTGGTGCAACAACAAGTTGAGCAATTCGTTCACCATCATTGCAAGTCCATGCCTTGTTTGACAAGTTGACCAAAATGACTTTAATTTCACCTCGATAGTCAGCATCTACTGTGCCAGGACTGTTCAACACTGTAATGCCTTTCTTGATTGCAAGTCCACTTCTTGGTCTAACTTGTGCTTCATAGCCAGCAGGCAATGCAATATAAATTCCAGTTGGAACAAGAGCTCTTTCAAGAGGCTTCAACACAATGGGGCATTCCAAATTTGCAGACAAATCCATGCCAGCAGACAACTCTGTTGCATATTCAGGATTTGCATGCTTTGATTTGTTGATGATTTGTACAGGCAGCAGTTCAAGTGGTTGTTGTTTCATGTTTGGTGTTTCTTCAAATGTTCAAATAGGTTCCAAAACATCAAATTCTCAGATGCATCTGCAAGTCATGTTGTCATCTTAGATGAATTCAAAATTTCAAGATATGGAAATCCATGTCTTGAAAATCTATGTACAACTCGATGCATCTGAGAACTTCAAAAATCATTCAGCAGCAGTTGTGTCAGCCGGTTGTTCTTCTGCAGACTGTGCTTCAGCCATTCGAGTTGCAAGCAATTCTTCAGACTCTTTTGACAAGACCCAGCAAACTTTGTAGCCATTAGACACAAGTTTTGCAAGAATTGATTGGTCATGCAGTTGAACATGCTTTTCAGTTTTGTTGGTGACTTTCAACATGATTTCAGATGTTGATTTGTCATTGAGTACTTGCGGTTCAATGTCAAGCTTTTTGCGTAATTGAGCATACAAATTTTTGTCACCAAAGGCATCGTTCTCTTCCTCTGTGAATGGTACAACAGACAAAGTTTTGCCTGCAGGAATTGCAAGACTGATGCAAGTGTGCAACTCGATTGATGCTCCAGGTTCAAGCACAACTGTGTAATATCCATTGTGGTCTTTTTCGACATAGTCTTCCAAGCAAATTGCAAGTTGCATGTAATTTGCTTGTGCATCAGGATATGACGGATTGCCGCGTTCAACATGTTTGTTTGTAATGCCAACAACTACAATTGGCAGTGTTTCAGTTGCAACTTGAGATTCTGCTGCAACTTGTTCAATTTGCGTTTGTTTTTTCTTTGCCATGATGGTTTGATATGTTGTTAAAAATGAATGACTGTCAAAATTCAAAATGCTTGCACAACAAAACATGCAATTGCATTAGCATTTTTGATGCAATCAAATAGTTGGGTTCAATGTCTTTGCATGCATTGCACTTTAAGCTATCGACATCAATTTGTTTGTCTGTGTCAATTTCAATGACTGATTGACAACAAACGCAATGAAATTTGATTGTGTGCACATGCAAATCTTTGCAAGCAATGTTTGATGCAAACTTGTTTTGCCAATCTTGCCAATTGTTGAAGTGCATATCAAAATGAATGCTTGATTGCAATCACCATGATTGCAAAAATGCATGCAATTGTAACAAATTTGCAACACATGCTTGTAGCAATCAACAATCTAAGCTTTTGCAATGTTGTTGCATTGTTGATTTGCTTGTCGACAAAATGTGAAACGACAACTGTGACAAACACTGCCGCAAACAATTTCAAAATGATTGATGTTGTTGTCATGTTGTTTGAGTCTGTGTTCTGTTTCTTGTCCAACAAAGCCATGTGTCATCAATCGACGCAGTTGTAAATTCACAACACATCAGCCAATCAACAAGAGCATCATAATTGCGTCTGCCTTGCAACTTGTGTCTCAGTTGTCCAATCTCAACATCTTTGTTTTTGTTGTTATACATGACTTCTTGAATTGTTGATGAGCCAGCTTCTGTATCATATTGCACTTCAAACAATGTGCCATTGCAAACTTTTTGTGCAATAATGTGACTGTACATGCCAATTATTGCTCTCAACACAGGCTTAAGTTTCCATCTTGCTTCATCAATTTTGCGAGTCTCAATGAACCAAGTGTTCACAATTTGTTCAAAGCTGCCATTGTTGAGCAATGCATCTATGATTTGATATGCAAATGACATTGACCTAAAATCTTCTTGACGAAAATCAAAACCGGTGCCAGCATTCTTGTATTCATGTTTGAGTGAATTGCCACCTCGATTTGAGATTTTTGCCATCCACCTGACATTGTCGTCAAATCGAAATTCAACTGTGTGTTGACCAAAGAAATTGCACCACAATCTGTTGTCAGCTACAATGACACTGTATGGGTCAAACAAGTGTTCAGAATTTGCATGCTGAGGTGGCTTGCATGTTGCTTCACAAATCTTGTCAACAAATTTTGCAAGTGCATCATGCTTTGCTTGCTTTGCACTTGTCAATGCATACAAGTCAATCAAAGCATTCATGCATGCATCAAGTTTGTCAAAAGTTGTTGGCGCATATTTGTCACACAATGCAATTTCATTTTGAATTGCTTGCTCAATTAGAGTTTCAAAGTTTGGCTGCATTACATCTGCAAGTTGCCAGCCTGCATGCAAAAACCCAATGTTTTGAAAATCTTGTTTGACTTCAGGACGAACAATTTGTTTTGCAATTGCAATGTCCAAAGCATCATTGAGCTCTTGTTTCTTGAAGTTGATATATGATTGAAGCTGTTGCTTCAATGAGTTTCTATACAATGATTGTGCTGTCATTTTGACAATGTTGTGTTTCTTTGATATGTATTGATTGTTTGATGATATTGTACGATATGCAATTCAAATTTGCAATTTGCATTGATACGATATGCAGCATTGCATTTGCACTGCTGATACGACATGCAATGCAACATTGCATTGATACGCCATGCATCACAAATTTGCAAATTGACCATCAACAATCATTGACAAGCATTCTTGATATGACAAGATTTGCTTGCCTTTTGCAAGTGCAGCTTTGAGTTTGTTTGACATGTGTTGCTTGTCATTTGTGACAACTATATCACATGCATCAACATTTGAGCCTGCATCTTCAATTTTGATGTTGTTGCTTGATGCATTGCATGCATCAATGAACTCAGACTTTGTTTTGAAGCCTTCTGACTTTGGCGAACCTGTCATAACAAGTTTGACAACTTTGGTTAAATTTGCTGTTGCATCTTCAATTTGTTGAGCGACATTCCATTCATAGCTGTCAAACATGACAAAACTGTTTGGCCAAGTTTTGATGAGATGCTGCAATTTGCCTGACTCAATCAATGCATCAATTGGTTGTTGAGACAAACCTGCATAGTTTGGGACTTTGCCTGACAATTGGGCAGAAATTTGATATGCTGCTTTTGAACCAATACCAGGCATTCGCAAGCATTCGATAAAGTGACACAGATAAATGTGGTTGAGTCTGCTGTGCAAGCCATTGACAACTTTTGCATCACTAACTTTGCTAACATCAAAACAAAGTAAATTTGCAAAATCATTCAAGTCATACAAGTTTGCAAGTTGGAACAAATCAATCATTGTTGGACTGTTTTCATGTTGGAATTCAAACACAATCTTTTGACTGTCTTTCAATTCAAGCATTGCATCATGCAATCTCCATGCAAATGTGCCACCAAGACCGTCAACATTGAGTCTCAACATGCCATCAACAAATCGTTTTGACAATGAATGTTCTTCTGGCATCATCAAATGAATGCCATCGACATATGTTTCTTCAGACTCAATGCACCATTGTTGTCTCCAGTACTCATCTGACAACTTGGGCCCAGGTTGAATGCATTCTTGAATGTCTGGTATGATGTCGCCGCCTTTTTCAATTCGAACAAGTGAACCAGGATAGATGTTGTTGTCTCTTATGAAGCCAAAGTTGAAAGCAGATGCAGCCTTGACAGTTGTGCCATCAAGTTCTACAGGTTCAAACTCTACTCTTGGAAACAACTCACCATTGATGCGTTGTCGCCAGTCAATTTTTGTGACCTTTGACACAGCTGACAATGCATCAAACTTCAATGCAATCATGTCACCATATTCGCAACCATTCTTTGCAATACAAGTTGGCTGATAGGTGTTTGTAGTGCTTGCAATTAGTCGAACAACAATGCCATCAATTCGATGTGACAAATCTTGACGTTCTTTTGCCAAGTTGTTGCATGCTTGTTCAAATTGTTCTGCAGTTTCTACAATTTGCATTGGCGCAATGTACTGAGTTGGCCAACCATGTGCATGAAGCCATTTGTTTGGCTCAATGATGTTCATTGCAATGTCATTGTCAAGCACTGTCACAATGTATGCAATTGGGTCAATGTACTCAATGTATTCAAAGTCTTTTGATTTGACAATGCCTGACGCTGCATTTCGTTCATTTTTGTAGCCAAGTTTGACAAATTTGTCTTGAAAGACTGCTTTGTCTATAACAGCTTCAAATCTAATTTGACATGTTGCAGGCAATTTCAAAGACATTGGCACTTTGCCTGCTTTCAAGAACTTGGACGTGACATCATAGCCAATTGTACCATCACCTTTTGTGACAACTTGAGTCAACATGCCATCAACATAAGTTGCTTCACAAGACATGCCATCATATTTTTGCATAATGCCAATTTTGCAAGAATTGTCATCATATTTTTGCATGATGCCGTACTTATACGTTTGATTTGCAATGTCTGTGTTTTGTCCAGACCAATATGCATGCATTGCATCCCAAGTTGCTTTGCCAAACATTGACTTTGTATGAATTGCATACAGTGATACCAATGACACCATGACATTGGTGAGCAAATGCTTGACTTCAATGGAGTTTGGAGACTCAAATCTGATTTTGTTTTTGATGACATTGTTTGCAAGCAATTGTTGCTCCAATGCATCAAATGCTTCATCAGACATTATTGGATTGCCACCATAATAAGTGGCAATCGCTTTTGAATAGAGTTCAAGTTGTGTGTCCATGCTTAAAATGCTTGTGAAAGTTTCTGTTTCTGTTCATTTTTCCATGCTTTGTACTGTGCTTTGCCAGTTTCAATCATGTCTTGTAATGCAAAGATTGAAAACTGAACATGAAATTTGGTTTGTGTGTTTGTTGTGACAACTTCAATCAATTTGTTGTCTTTGTCATATGAAATGAGTTTGCCCCATCCACCGGCAACTATTTTGTTGTCAAGTGGCAATGTGTGCTTCATGTATTTTGTTACAAAGAATTCCAAATCGCTTAATTTTGCTAAAGTGTCATATATGCGTTTTTGAACTGTTTTGCTTGATGAGTTTGCTTTAAGTCCTTTTCGAATGTTGGTGCCAGCTTTCTTGTCAAGATTTAGAGTGTCAGCAGTTTGTTGATTGACTGCATCAATTGCAATGACAATGTTGTGAAGTTGAAGCAATGAAACAGTCCTTTGATGCTTTTTGTCTTTTGAAAGCAGTGTGACAGTTTCTTTGTCTTCATTGATTGCTTTGATTGTTGCAAGACCACCTGCAATCAATTGATTGTCAACTTGAAATGTTGAATGCTTGTGCAAATTTGCAAATTCAATGTTTTGCTTAAGAATGTCATTCCGTTTGTTTGATGTTGTTGCTTCCATGTTGCTATGTAATTAATTATTTGTTATATGTGTATTGTACTACAAAATATGCAAATTTGCAACGATTTTAATACACATTAACAATAAATTTATCACATAAAGCATAGAATATCATCTCTGAACACTTGCCAACTGTTCTTTCAACTCATTCAACTGCTCAATTGCATCTTTAGGATGAAACCGACAAAAGTCTTCAAAACATTTCTTGTCAATGTCATTTGCAACACAAAACTCATGCTTTGTCCAGTCATCAAATTTGTCAAGTTGTGCTTTGAGTGCATCTTGTTCAGTTTGCTGTTCAACTTGTTGCTGATTTTGTTTCTTTGCTGACACAAAAGACCATCTTGGCTGTCTTTGTCCAAGCAAAAACATGTGACATGCATTTGCAGCGACAACTGTGTTCATTCCAACAACATTGAAGTGTTGCACAATTGCTGGATATGCGATTGCAATGTTGCGTTGCATCATGAACCAATTTTGGGCCTTTTGCGCATCAGTCAATTGTTGCCATGCTTGCTCATTTGTGTAGAAGATTTCTTTGAACTTAAAGAAATCAACTTTGTCAAATGGATGAAGTTCCGTGTTTGTTGAAGTGTCTGACATGTTGAGTTTGATTGGTTTGATTGAATGGTTCGACAAATTGCATTGATTTGCATGACATCAAGATTTGTCTTTGTCTTTGACATCAAGTGGAATGCACACTGTTGGCATGCCTGATTTTAGAATTTCATTGCCAATCTCTTCAAGCATTTTTGCATTTTGACTGACAAAGTCTTTCAAATCTTGTGCAGAGTTTGCTCGAACAATGACTGGCGGAAACTTTGACAAGTCTTCACCATTTGAACCTGCAGGTTTCATTGATAGAGTTGGTCGAGTTGACTGAGTTGGCTTGTTGAATGCAGGTTGAGTTGGTTGTGTTGGCTGAGTTTGTTGAGCATCATTAGAGTGCTTTTGAACAATCTCCAAGTTTGGCGCATCTTCTGCTTCAAATTCTGCAAGTGCATCGCCTTGCTTGCTAAGACTCAAAATGTCTTCAGCTTGTAGCCATTGACAGATGAGTTCAAATGAACCATGATTGATGATGCAATTGATTGGCTGTGTGTCAACAAGCTTCAATGTAACAACATCAATTCTATGTGCATCAGCATTGTCATCAGCAAGTTCACTAATGTTTGAGTGGTCAACACACCATTCAATACATTCAAGTTTTGTGTAAAGCTTGTTTTGCAAGAAGTCTTGCAATGATATGTCAGTGTTTGGATGCTCTTCAATGTGCTTTAGAACAGCATTCAAGTCAATTGTGAAAAATGTCATGTTCAAATGTTGTTGAATGTTATGTCTCATTTGCCAAACAAGCCATTGACAAATGTATCTGCAAATTTTGCATCTGCTTGTTGAGGTGCAGCAACTTGTATTGTCAACCCAAGTTCATTGAAAGTTGAGTGAAAATCACAAAGAGCATCAATGTTTGTTGAAGATTTGTTGAAGTCCCAAAACGACATTGTGTAGTTGAAGTTGTCGACAATGTTGCTTGGAATGCAATGCTCATCAAGACAAACCATGGTTCTGTTCTCAGCAAATCTTGCAACAAGCCAGTCAAGCATTTGTGATGGTGTTGAGTCAGTTTTCATGAAAGATTTGTATGCAGCATCACAAAATTTGACAATCAATTCTTCATCATACAAATCATGTTGTGTCATGTATCTCAATGTCTCATTGTCAACAGGTTGAGCATTGTCTGTTTCAATGCCAAGTGACTTCAATGCATTGTAAATGCAGCCAATTGACAAATGGCATTGTTTTGTTCCAGACTTTTTCATGTGTGCAAACAATTCAGGCACATTGTCACCAGCATCACCAAGCACAATCTTGTAAAACAAGAATGATGGGATTTGTTCAACTTGTAGGTTGTCTGCATATGCAACAACTGCTTCATAAGGATTTTGCGGCAATCTTTGCATGTTTGCAGAACCAACCATCTCATCAAAAATTGACGCAGGCTGAACTATTGATGCAGGTTTGCAACTCAACAACTTTGCTTGCGCAAGTTTGTCACATGCAATGAGTCTTGTCTTTGCCCAATTGTTTGCTTTGCAGCCATTCTTTATCATTGCATAGACTGCCATTGCGCCAGTGTTTGTGTCAGTTTTGCAAATTTGCGTCAAGTCTTTGTCTGTGCCATACCATGCAACATTTCGACCTTTTGACAAACACAACTTTGCAAACAATGAAATTACGTCATCTGCTTCTGCTTCTGCAATTTTGATTTTTGCAACACCATGATGTGCTTTCATTAAATCAAGCCACTTGAATGCTGCTCGATAAACTTGTAGCCAATTGATTGCTTTGTCATATTGACGAGTGCCTTTGTAACCGAGGTCTTCAGACGTTGTCTCATCTTCTTTCATCCAGAATGGCTTCATCCATTCATGTTTTGAACGCCACAGATTTGCACGAGCATCATCAACAGCAAACAAAACATCTCCAACAAAATGTTGCATGCATCTCATATCTGAACAAAAGTCCATTGTAAGTTTTGACATGATTTGATGGTCTGTTATGTCATTCAAGTTTGGCTGTTCATATGACAAGTCAACAGTTTTGTTCAACACTGCAATTCTTGACTTCAAGAACCAGCTAAAGTCAATGATGAGCAAAAATTTGTGATTGACTGAGTCATCATTTGCTTGCATTGGCAATGTTTGCCAATTGAGTTGTTGAGTCATGTTCATGATGCTTTGCATTCTACAATTTCAAAATCTGATATGTGCCAATTCTTTGCAACCACAATGTCAATTGTTTTGTTGAGTGCTTGTGAGTCTTCTGCAAGAAGTTTCAAATGACATTTCTTCTTGACTGCGCCTGCAGGTTGCTTGATTGAAATTGAACAACAATTTCTAACAGAAGGCTTTACAGATGCTTGCAAAACAATTATGTTGTTGTCACTCAATGTTGCAGCAGTTTTGACTTTGACACATTTTTCATACAACGTGTCTGCTGCAGATGTTCCAGTTTGTGTCAAGACAAACTTGTGCTCTTCTAATGCTTCAAATATCGATTTATAAGTCATGTTTGAATTGTAAATGTTTATATGCTATATGTACGACAATGTCTCAATTTTTGCATGAACCACCTCAAAATAAAAAGCATCTTCAAACATGTTGAAGATGCTTTGCAATTTAACAAAAACATATGTGTGCATTCACATGCACCTGGGATTGAGTGAAGTCATATCACAACATCAGAATGCTTGACTTGTTCTGCCATGTAAAACAGACCAATTGGCAATGTTGGCACATATTGCTTTAGCCATTCAAGCCAACACATTTTGTCATTGCACATGGTTAAGTTTTTGCAAAGCATTTCAGTTTGCTCGTCATAATAGCAAACATCAAACAATGCATACATTGACCGAACAATGTTGTCATTTGAGTTGTCAAGTTTTTGCAAGTGATGTTGAGTTGCAAAAGCATTCCATTTGATGCACAACTCATCAAACTCATGCAATCGAACTCTTGAATTTGCACAAAGCAATGCTGCAAGACCACAATATGCAGGCAACAATGTTTTGGGCGTGTGCTTGTTCACCCAAAGTCTTGTTGCAATGCAATCATCAACAGTCAAATCTACAACAGCATCTGCACCAAGAGTTTGAAGTGCTTTGGCTTTCAATTTGTCAGTCATTGCTGTCATCTTCATCAGGGTTCAACAATTCATTGTCTTGTGGAAGCCATTCAGCATCTGAATTTTCTGACTCATCAATGAAAGTTGCAGGTTTGATTTTGTTGTCTTGTTGAGTGTTCATGTTGTCAATGTTTGAATGAGATTGTTTGCTTTGCTTGTTGTTTGTCTTCATCAGTCACAAATGTTGTCTTTGATTGCACGACAACACTGTCAACATTGTTGAAGACATTCAATGCTTGCTTCAAGTTGTTTGCTTTGTCTGATGCGGCTTTTGACATTTTGCCCAATATGAATGCATCTCTTGGTGTCCAATATCTGAGCTGCCAATTCCACAATGTGGAGTCAATTTGCAAGTTTTGACGTTCAGCATCAATGTGTGACTTGACACCGAGTTGAAGCACTTGAGTGTTTGCTGACACTTGCAGCATGTTTGCATGCAACTTCTTGAGGTTGTCATTGATGCACCATTGTTGCCAAGCAAGAACTGCAAATGCTATGATGCAAAAGAATGTTTTAGCTTTCATGTTTGTTGATGTTGAAGGTGAAGAATGTTTCAACAAGTTGTGTCATTTCCACTGTACGAATTTGCTCAATTCTGTTGAACATGCAAGCAATGTCACAAATGGGTCAATTGACTGTTTTGACTCAACACCATATTTGTGAGCAATCACTGCAATGTCACCAAGTTTGCACAAAAAGTTTGAATTGCTTGTCATCTTTTCATAACACCATTGGCAAAAGTCACCTGACAATGCATTCATGACATCAGACTCACGTCCCTTGTATTGACTGAGCTTGACATAGTGTTCTCTTGGGTCTTTGTTTGCCACAATGAAGTCATAAAGTTCAGCAAAAGCAGAACAACTATATGAGTTGACATCTTCAATGGTGATGATTGTTTTACCTGAATTGTAGACAAAGTACATGGTGTTGATGATTGCACGCATATCAGGATAACGTTTCTGAATAAGTGCAACCAAAGCATCTTGAGCAATTGTGAGATGATTTTCAGTCAAAATCTCAAATGCTCTTTTCATGTATTGTCGCATCAATTGCTTTGCAACTTCACCAGAAAAGTCAAAGTTCAATGCTTTGAAACGACTGTCTCTCAATGATGGCGCAAGTCTGTCAGGATAGTTGCAAGTTGCAATGAAATATGCAACATCTGCAAACTTTTCAATCGTGCCACGCATTGCCATCTGAGCTTGAGTTGTCATATAATCAATTTCATCAAGCATGACAACTTTGATGCCTGATGATGCCAATGACACATGAGTGCAAAACTCAGTAATCATTGAACGAACAGTGTCAACTCCATTGCACTCAGAAGCATTGATGAGAAGTTGAGAATGCTTGTCAGTGTAGTAGTCTGCCAATGCTCTCATTGCAGTTGTTTTGCCATTGCCTTGACTGCCATAGAACAAAAAGTTTTGTGGCTTGCCCTTGAATGACTGCTTGTACTCATCTGGCAAAATCAAGTCATCAATTGAATGTGGCCGATATTTTTCTGTCCAAACTTGTTGTGGTGTTGTGTTCATGATTGTTGTGATGTTGTTTGAATTTGAATTTATCGTACAACAAAAGAGTCTCTCAATCAATTTGAGAGACTGCAATGTGTTTGTGTAGATGCTGCAAACGGTCAAACAAGTGACACAGTGTCCCATGTAAGTGTGCCGCCAGTTGACATGCTCAAGTCTGCTGCTGAACAATTGACGAGCATTGAGCCAGTACACTTCAAATATTGAAAGTCAACTTCACATCGAATTGCTGCTGAGTAAATTTTGCCTGCTTCAACTGCTATTGTTTCATTGCAGTCAAATCCAATTTGCACAAGATGCTTTGCATCACCATTTGTGACATGTTTAAGCACAGTAACATTTGCAACATTGCCACGTTCAGTGTCATATGTTGCTGCAAGATGAAAAGTCAATTGCTCACATGAATTGTCTGCATATTTGACTTGAAATGAAAACAAGCCACTGAAAGCAGCATTGTTCGTATCAATGTCATCACCAAGCAAAAATGCATGCCAGTAATTTGCAGCTTTTTCAGTAGTTGTATGACATGCAACGTCGTTCAAAGTTTTGTCGACTGTTGCGCCATCAAATTTTGACGAATATCCACTCATGGTTATTGAGTTTTTGATGTTTGAAAATGAGCATCACTACTTCAGCAACTCAGCAGCCAAAGCTTCCAAGTCACTGTCAGTTGATTGAGATGTTTTTGTATGTTGTTGAGCAACTTTGTGATGTTCAAAAGCATTTTGAAGTTTTTGAGCATCAACTTCGTTGTCATCAATTTCGTTCAGATGTTGCAATGCAGCTTCGTCATTTGCAACATCGATGCGTTTCAATGATACAATGCTTGCAACGCCATTGTCAGATTGCTTGACATTGTCAAAGACAAGTTGACTGATTGAAGATTGCAGTTTTGCTGTTTGCAACAATGCATCTGTCTTTGAAGCAAAAATGTCATTATCTGCAAACAAAACATGCAACATGTCTGCAAGTGCATTTCGAGACCTTGAGTAGCCAGAGTCAAATGGCGGCAATTGCTTGATTGCATATATGTCACCATCATGAACTGTAATTGCATTGAACAGTCGTCTTGCAATTGACTCGACTGAGCCAATGACATCAGGTGACTGTGGCATGTACCCACGAGCATCAAAGTACATGATTGCACTGTTGTGCACAACTTGGTCTACAACTTCTGATGCAATTTTGATTGCTTGTTTGTCATTGTTGAAGACATCATTCAACATGTATGTGACAATTTTGATGTTTGAGTCATGCATGTTGTTGTTCAATGCTGCATCAAAAATTGAGACTGCATCTTTGATTGACTTGACCCTTGCAAGTCGATACATGTTCTTGTCATCAATGACATATGGGTCAATGACTTGTTTGATGATTGTGTCGAAAATGTAGAAACGACCAAGAGTCTTCAAAGCATGTTTCCACTCTTCAAAAATGCGCTTGTCTTCTACCATGTAGACAAATTCATTTCGACCTCGTTTTTTGACCAACTCAAACTTGTCTCCTTCAACAACATTGTCAGCAGACAAGTTCATGATGATGTCAAATGTCGATTGGTTCAAGAATGATGCAAACATTTTTGCAATCTTGTTGTTCTTTTCTGTTCGATATTCTTTTCTTGCATCTTTTGCTGCTTGCAAAGTTGCTTCAATGATTGCATCATCTGCAACAACATCATTCACAACTTTGCATTCATAGCCATATGAGTGCAAGACATTTTGAATGACAACAAGTTGAGATGACCACTGTCTCCACTTTTCTTCAAACACATTCAATTTGTATGCAGTTAAATGCACTTTAATTTCGCCTGTGTAAATGTCTTTGTAAAACCAAGGTGCATTGAACGCCCATTCAAAGAAGTCATAAAGAGACCGACTGTCATTTCGTTTCGTTTGCATTTGCAAGACATCCCAAAATGTCAATTGCTCAATTGCAGTCAATGTCAAATCAAGTTCATCATATGCAGTGATGTTCTTTGGGTCACCATTTGACTTGACCATTGAAAAGTACACATATGACTGAATTGCAATTTTACGAAGTCTTGAATTGAATTGCTCAATTTCTTGAGCTGTAAATGCTTCATCATATATGACATCAAATTCACATGTGTCATTGATGTCAATGCCGACAGACAAATAGTTGGTGCAAAACAGAATTTCAACATCGCCAAGAGTGCCTTGCTCATTGATTGACTGCACAAAGTCATGCAATGCATTGTCTTTCTTGTAGTATTTGACACGAGGATTGCGGCCAAGCATCATTCGAACTGCGCCAACAATTGCATGCATGAACACATCGCCCTTGTTTGTCGGGAACAATATTTTCTTGCCGCATTCAAGTGATTTGACAATGTGTTCTGCAATTTTTGTGATTTTGTCGCCATCATGTTTGCAACAAACAAACCTGACATTCTTGTTGTAGTTGAGTGGCTTGACACATCTTGTGATTGTTGAGAAGTTGACAAACATGTGTTCAGCAACCGGTGTGCCTGTCATCAAAATGACTTTTGTTTGAAGTTGCTTGCATTTGTCAAGACAATCAGCAGGCACAGTGTCACGATAAGCACTCATGGTCAACAAGTGTGACTCGTCAATTACAATGTAATCAAACAAAATTGAAGCTTCTTCTGCATCAATCAATGTGAACTTGTCAAATGTCATTGCAATGTTGAGATGCTTTGACAGTTCAAGTGACTTGTTGCCATAGACACAATAGAAGCCAAGGTCAGATGTTTCAATCTTTGACTGCAAAATTGATGTGTATGGCTCAACAAGCAAAATTCGTTTGCCATCTTTTGTCAAAGATTTGATGAACTCTGTCTTTCCTGAACCAGGTCTTGCAATCAAAAAGTTCAAACCAAGCACAAAAGTGTCTTCAAGTTCTTTCTTGTAAGTGCTAAGATATTCATTTGGTGCCAACACAATTTCATGTGAAGTCTTCAATTCAAAGTCCTTTTGCATTGGAAGTTCACTCATGATGTACTCAGCAACTTTGTCTTCTGTGTTGTGTTCAGCAATGAGTTCATTGACAACAATTGCTGACTTGTTCTTGACACTTATTTTGAAGCCATGCTTTTCTCGAAGTTCTTTGATGGCACTCCAAACACATGGAGCTGTGCCTGCAGCATTTCGTTCAACTGCAGATGCAAATGTCTTAGACCATGCAACATGTTCTCTGTCATATTTTGGATTGCCTGAGCACATGTACAAATACATTTGCAGTACTCTTTCATAGTCTCCTGTATGTGTGCTTTGCAAGTCATACAGCCATGCAAGAGTATATGCCATTCGATATCGCATGGTATTGTCATAGTTTTGCGGCTGTATCGTAGCCATTGTGCCCTCTTGAGTTACAACAACATCATCACGTTGAGCAAATGTTTGCTCACCATCTGTCATGATTTCGTCATGAGTCTTTGTTCTGTGAGCAAATCTTCCACGAAGTCTATCAAACTTGTCTTTCAGAATTTGCAGTTGAAAGCGCTGGTCACCAGCATTGTACAGTGACACATCAAATGCAGGCATCTCAATCAATTGACAGTTTTGATTGACAACAACTTCTGGGTCATGTGTCAAAAACAATGTTTGCGAAATCTTGCAAACACTGCTATCAAGAACATTTGCTTCTGACCATGAGCCATCTTTGTTTTGCCTTCTTGACAATGTGTTTGCAATTGGGTGTGCTTGGATTGCCAAGTCGTGCATTCCCATTGCTTCAAGTTGTTCAGAACACATGATGAGCGCTTTCCAAACAACCAAAGACTTTGCTTCATAACAGTCAAGATAGTAATTCTTTGCCTGCAACATTGTCTCTTTTTGCACATAAAGCTGAGTTCTGTCAAACTCAAAGGGCTTGTTGACAGTGTAGATGTGCAAACCATTGCCAGATGTTGATGATGCAATGCTAACAAACCAAGGATAACGTTCAAGCATTGGCTTCAAGATTGGCTTGATGACTTGAACAAGTTCTGCACAATGAAAGTCAACATCAATTGGCTGCCAACCACTCCAACTCAAGTATTCTTCTACAAGTTGTTTTGGTCTGACATGCAATGTTGACTGAGATATGATTGGCCGATATCGTTTTGAAGTGCTTGCAATTGAGACATCATTGGCAACTCTCATTATGATGTCATACAAGTTTGTGACATGTTTTGAGACTTGTTCTTCTGTTTTGCCAATGTTGTCACCCATCAAAATTTTGACAGTCTTCAACAATGCTTCTACATTCCAGGTTTGCTGCATAGTTCTTTTGCTTTTGTTTTTTTTTTGATTTGTTGATATTGTATTCAGCAGGCCAACTTGTTGCACTTTTGCTGACTCAAAATGCTACGCCGAATTTGACTGCAACAAACCAGTCATTGTTTGAGTCAGTCCAAATGTTGCCAACTCCACAACCAAGTCTCCATTGAAATGCTTTTGAGCCAAACTGTCTCATATAAGACAATTCATACAATTGCATGTCATTTTGAACAATGCCAAATTGAGCATCAACAAAGTTTCGAGGTGTTGGTTTGCTTGGTTTAATGATGTTGTTTGTGACTGTTTTGTAGATTGTGTCTGTTTTGAAAATTATCAGATTTGCTTGTCTTGATGTGATTGTGTTTTGAGACACTGTGTCAAGCAAAGTTAGCAATGCTTGATTGCCAAAGTTGATTGAGTCATGATATGCAACTTTTGCAAAATGTGACTTCAACACAGAGTCAAGCATTGTTGAGTCCAGTACAGGCACTTCAACAATTGAGTCTCTCCAAATGATTTGAGGCTTGCTTGGTTTGTCAACATGTACTGTATCGTTGACAATGATGGTGTCTGTTTTTGAAACAGACATTGCATGTTCAAGCTTCTTGTAAAACTCAAACTTGTCTTTTTTTATGACACACCAAGTGTTTGAGCACCACAATACAAGTGCAATGATTACAAGCACAATCAATGTTGTTGTGATTGCTTTGTTTGAGTTGGAGTTTGAGTTTGACATGGTTCGTTGATTGACGTTGATGTTGATGCTGATGACTCTGTGTTGTTGACACAATGTGTTGAAGAGTCAGACATGTCATGCACAACATCAAATGATTGTTTGCATTGCATGCATTTGCATGTCATGAACACGTATGACAGTTGTGACATTGACCACACAATTTGTGCATCATGAGATTTGCAATGAGGGCACTCTATGTCCCAACTTGTTTGCTGTGAATGCATGTCAAGTTTGAATATGCCAAATGCAACAAATAAAACCAAGACAATCAAACACAATGCAAGCAGCATGAACACTGCAAATGACGCAACAATTCCCAATGCAGCCATCATGATTTGCTATCCAATATGATTCGTTGAAGTTGTTTGCCCGTTGTTGTCATGATGTCCCAAGTTGTTGAGACTCCTTCATTGTTAACAAGCGCAAATTCAATGAAAGAGCTGCCAATGTGCAAAGCATCTTTGACAATGCCTTTTGACGATTTGGCAATCCAAGCAACTTGAGCATTGTTTGTTGACACAAGTGAGTTTGATTCATCAAGCAATTGAAGTGCAACATTCAATGTAGTATTTCTTGCACAATAAAGAGTTTTGACACCAAGTTCTGCAACATTGTCATCATTGACAATTACAGATTTGATGTGAATGTATTCAGGCACTTTGATTTCTGAGATGCGTTCTTTGATTGAAGTTGTTGCTGTTGCAGGCGCTTCAATTTTGTTGACTTGCACTTTGTGAATGACATCATGTGTCTCAAATGACACTTGAGGTCTTTTAAGCCAACACATGCTTGTCAGCTGAGCTTTGTTCAACAACATTTGAACAGACCTGCTCAGTCGAATGTCACCAAGACCATTTTGCATTTCAAGCACTGCAGTAGCAAAAATCATTGTCATTTCGGGCATTGCATCTACATCATCAGAAGTTCTTATCACCGGTATCCATGCAATTGGCATCACAGGATTTGAGCCACTTTGCAAAATTGTGTGGCTTGAACTTTGGTCAATGTAGTTGCCTTCTCTGTTGTATGCTTGCACAATGACATCCCATTGAATGCTGACAGCATCTACAGCTTCCTGCTGAGCAATCCAAGTTTCAAGTTGCATTTTTCGATGAGCAAGTTGAAACTCTATGTGAGCATTTGAGTAGTCAGAACCTGCAATCCAAGTTGCTTTTGCATACAAGTCTTGTGAAGAGTTTGTAACAAGCAATGGAGCTCGTTTGATTTCACGAGCAGACCATTGATTGAAATCATACAAGTTTTGCTGACCAAACAAAGGTGCTTCAAACTCAAACACATCATCTTCCCAAATCCAAGCAATCTCAACATCTATGTTTGAGTTGACTGCAATCTGGTCTTCTGTGTCAAACAATGCTTGTCTCAATTTTGTGATTGAGTCGTTTTGAGTGTTTGTGCCAACAAATGACAAGTCCAATATGTCGAACTCAATGTAGTTGGTGAAGAGTTCATTGTCAAGCACAACTGATTTGCTTGCAACAGGCTTGAATTGCCACTGAGAACCATGAGATTTCAGCAATGACATGTTGCGCAACACTGTCTTGACACCTTTGACAGTTTGAGACACACTCAAATAAACACCTGCAACACCTTGAGGCCACTTGAAACCTGCAACAGTGTAGAGCTTGCAACGAACATATTGTGCAGAGTCATCAGTTTCATTGACAAACAAACAGTCGTCAAAGTCTTTCATCAGCACATCTGTGTAACATTGAGGCGTTCTTGTCAGCAAAACATTGTAAGTAGCGTTCTTTGCAATTGAAGATGTTTCACGAACATTGTTGGTGTCAGAACCATCAGCATTCAACACATATTGAATGCTGTCATTGCCAACAAGATTGCCTTTGATGATGTGTATGGGTGATGACAATTCTCTTCTGTCATCATCTCCACTGTACAAAGGATGCGCAAGCAAATCTCCGAATTCAAGTGCAAAATCTTCTGTCAGTCTAAGTCGTTGCATGTTGTTTAAGTTTGATGTTATATGTACTTGTACTTAGTCGTTTCATGTTAACTTGAGCATGAAAAAAGTCAGTCTACTTTCACAAGCAAACTGACTTGGCAACAATGGAATGTTCAAAACATTCAAATCGGAATGAAAGAAAAACTTGTTGAAAGTTGCAGTCATGTAGACTGCGTATATAGTTGTTTGTGTTGTTTTAGAAAGTTTTGAATGTTTGGAATGCATCTACAAGTCATTTGAGTCTATGAGATGCATTCAAATTTTCATAAAAAGTAGAATATGTTAAATTGATACATCTAAAGTCATCTGATGACTCATTAAATCGAAGTCATCATATTGTCACATGTCTGACTTCCGGCAACTCATATCCATTGTCAAGCAGAGTTTGCTTCAACGACTCAACTTCTGCATAGTAAGTGTCGACAATGTTTGATTGCTCAATCTCTTTCTTTGAACGTTTAAGAGTTTTGATTGTGTCAGCCAACTTCTTTTGCTCATCTTTTGTCAATCTTGACACAGCAATTTTGAGAACTTCATGTGAAATGTTGTTGTCAGTCAAAATTTGCTTGACATCTTTTGAAGATTGTTTGTGCAACACGATGACTTCATTCAAAATCAGGTCAATGAACTTTGAAATGTCAATGCATTTTGCAATTTCTTGTTCGATGTTTGCAATTTGATGTTGCTTTCTAATGTCATAGAATTTGAGTCGCCAATTGACAAAGTTTGTGATGAGTTGTCCAACAGTGTCATATCGTCTAACTTTGTCATCAAAGTCAATGACTGTCAAGTTGTCAGTTGGGATGCGACAAAACATTTGCAATCTCCAGTAGAGTGAGTCATCTTCAATTGCTTTTGCAAGCACATGCTTGTCAAAATGCAACTCATATCGAATGTTTTGCTTCTTTGAGTAGTTTGTCCAACTTTTGATGAAGTCACATTCAATCAAAGAATTGAGATGATTTTCATAGCCATCAAAAGTGTTGTTGTATGGAATTGCAGTCACCTCAACTGTAGTGTCATTGATGACGTCCATGCGACCATGGTGTTCATAGACACCATTGACAAGTCGCCATTCACCTTGAAGGCCCTTTGCATACGGAGTCAGCTTGATGTCATAAATGTCTTCTCCTCTCAAACAAGCAAGCACTGCATCGCAAACTTCTATTGGATTGCGATTGTTGATGTTGCTTGCAAATCCAACTGCAATGCCTTGAATAACATTCAAAAGTACAGTTGGTACAATTGGCAGATAGCATTTTGGCTCAATTTCTTCACCTTCTTGCCATTGACGTTCAAGCAAATCATTGTCTTTCATGAGAAGCTCAAATGCATTTGATAGTTTGACTCCAACATATCTTGATGCGCCTGCATAAGGTGAGTAGAATGTGCCAATTTGGCCTTCAGGCGCAAGATATGGGATTGACTGCTTGAACTCTTGAGCAAGTGTGACAATGTTGCCTTCCAAACTTGTTGGGCCATGCTCATATTTTGACTCAGCCTGAACATAACCAGCCAATGCTGATATCTTTCGAATTTGGCCTTCTTTCAATCGTTTGAGTGCAACATAAATGATTTTGCGAGCTGTGGGCTTGAAGCCATCTCGAGCATCTGGGATTGCTCGGTCAAACACTGTGTACAACGCATATTTTCGATATCTGTCATGCATGAAGTCTGATATCGTTGTTTGAGTTTGCACAGACTCTCTTTGTTCAATGTTTGCTATGTTGTTGGATTTTTTACGTGCCATGATGTTGTTGATGTTGTTGTGAAATGAAAGTTGTGAAAGTTGTTGCATCTCAATCTTGCAACCAATGCAACATGTTTGTGTCATCAAATCGTTCAACAAACTCTTCATTTGTTATGAATGCAAGTTTGTTCAAGCAATATGCTTGCAATTCTCGTTTGCGGATTGACTCAAATCGAACAAATTCTTCAGGCACTTCAATTTCGCCATCTGCGTCAAAGATTGCAATTGAAGTGTCGACATTGATGTTATGAATTTTCTCATTTGAAACACGATATTTGCACATTTCAAAACCAGGTTTGCCATCTTGTCTCGGCAAAAATGAGTGCATGCAAAAATCAAGAGTTGCATCAGCAATAAATGCAAGTGCATCATACATGTCTGTTGAAAAGTCTTCCATCAATGTTGAAAGCAATTCATCTGCATGTTGTTGACGTTGGTTCAATGTTGTCTTTGCATTGATTGCAGACTCAACAATTGGTGAAAACTTGTCATAATCTTGACATTGCAACATGACAAGTCTTTGCAAATGTATCTTGTCAAACAAGTTGTACCAAGTGTCTGTGTCATGACATGATGCTGCACATTGAGATGCTGCAATGATGACTGACATGTCATGCAATTGCAAATGACTATCAACTGCAATTGAGATTGTCAAGAATGCTTGTTGTTTGTTCATCAATGCATCTGCAAATTGGACTTCAATGTGCCAAACATTGTCTTGTCTTTTTTGAACTTTGTGTTCAATGTTTGTGTTGCCAACATAAGACTTGAACATGCCTTTGATGCTTGCATCAATGCTGTCAATTGATTGCTTGTACAAATTGCCAATAATGCAAAGATGTTGTCTATTCAAAGTTCTTGCAAGGTATGCTACTGTTTGATAGTTGACAAGTTTGATTGACAAGTCATCTGTTTCTTGCAATGAAACCAAAATGTCTCTTAAAGTTGCATATGCAATTTCAATGTCTTCTAATGTTGTTATGCTGTTGATTGCATCAATTTGTGATTGCAATGTTATATTATTTGATGTTGTTTCAATGTTGTTTGATGTTGTTGCTTCCATGTGTTAAAATGTTGAAGATGTTGTTGAAAAGATGTTGATGCAAATCATTTGAAGTGTTCTGATGTTGGATTGTTGAATGCATCCATGCCAATGAATTGTTTGAAGTTTAGCCACCATGCAATTGCATCATGTTCAATTTTTGAGATTGTTTTGACATATGCTTCAGGTTTGATGCATTGTCCATTGGCATCCTCAATCAAATATGACTCATCTATGTTGACTGTTTTTGTTTTGATGTTTGATATGCGGAACTTGGTGTGTTTGATTAGTCCACCAGGTATCTGTTCTTGTTTGTAGAATGCCGTTGTTGTGTTAAGATTGTCATCAATCAATTTGTTGAACCTGCCTGAATTGATTGACCAATATGCTTTTGCATTGTCCATGATTTGTTTGCGGTTTGGGTCATCCAAGTCGGGATTTGAAACGTAAACCTTAGTGTTTTCTATATTGTGTACATGTTCAAACAATGCATCTTTTATTGAATTGATAAGCTTGTATGCAATTCGTTCATTGAATTCAACCATCAGGTTGTCGGTTGATTCAAATGGGCCAAGGTCTTCACCATTTGCATATACAGTACAAGTTGTTCTTGTAAGTTTGACTGCTTCTACATGTACTTTTTTGCCATCAAGATTTTCAACCATGCCAAAGTCAAATACTGTAAAAGGTTCTCCTGTGTAACGTTTGATGTTTCCAAACTGTTGATAAGTTTTGACTGTGTAATCCAAGTTTCCTAAATTCCGTTTTTGTAAATTTGTTGCCATGATATTGAAGTTTTTGTTAATTTTTATATGTGAATTGTACTACAGTTTGGCAACATTTGCAATGATTTTAATACATGTTAACACAAAAATGACACATTATTGAACAAAATAACACATTATTGAACAAAATAACACATTATTGAACAAAATGAAAAGTGCTCAGACTTTCATCTGAGCACTTCCAATTACCGACGCTTCAGTAATCTCATTCAGTCATTGAAACCATCTTTATGAAACTCTTTTGCGAACACCATCTTTCAAATGCAAGTAGACAGGAAAAACTACACTGCATTCAATGACTGAACTTGTTTTGTTTGTTCACCATAAGCAAACCAATGCTTTCAATCAATGCAATCAAACAAATGTTTGCAAACAACCATAGCAAACTCCATTGCCAGCCTGATAGCATTGTTAGCAATGCATAACAAGCAAGCCAAACAATGCATGCAGCAAATGTCTGTTTTGAAGACAAGACTTTGAATTGCTTGCAAACATCAAGTTGCTTTGTAGTTGTCTGAATTTTTGTCACATAAAGTGCAAACAAATTTGACATGCACAACAATGTGCAGCCAATGACTGCTGCAATGCAAAGTTCTGCTGATGTCATGACAACTACTTGGTCATTTAGTATGTCAAGTTCTACAATGTCAAACTTGTTTGTTGTTGAAGCATCGCCAACAATTGCATTGACAAATTCTTGTTTGTGGTCAAACAATGCAATTTGGTGCATGTCATAGAATTTGAACCATGCAAAGTCTAATGCAAACCAAGCTACAACTGACAAACTTGACAATGTCAATGCAGCAATTGCAAGAAGTTTTTTATGTGATATGATAGACATGTCGTGTCTTGTAAAGATTTGTTGTTATTATATGTAAAAGTGTTAGCGTCAGTGTCTATTCCTCATCTGCTTCAACACTTCACATGCTTTTGCAATATCAAGTTGCCAGTCTTTTGGACATGACTCAACAAACTCAACAAACTCTTGAAAAGACTTCATGTACAATTCCCATAGACATGTGATTTTGTTGCTGACAGTTGCTTGAGTGACTCCCATAACTTCAGCAACTTCAAATTGTTTGAAGCCATCAATGCCAACACATTTGAAAATGACTTGCTGCTGATACAATCTTTTCATGTCTCTTGACATGCTGCTTGATTTGATGTGCAAGTATTGTTTTGATTGTTCAATGGTGTCTTTGATTGCAGTGACAGTTGAGCAAACTTTGCTTGTTTGTTGTGCTTGTTTGACTGCTTTTGACTGTTTTGTAGATGTCTGTTTGCTAAGCTTCTTTGCAGCATATCGAGCTCTGTCAGCAGCTCTTCTTTGCTCAATTGCTTGTTGCAGTTCAGCTTCACAAATATCATTTGAATGTTGTGCATCAACAACATGTTGTTGTCTTGCAAGTTCTTTTTTGACTTCAAATGATTGAGCTGCATCAAACATGTGACTTGCATGCATGTGTTTGACACCTTGAGTTGCATCAAAAATGCTAACAAGTTGCATCCACTCATCAAACAAAATTGACATGATGTGGTCGATGCATTGTTGTTGAGTCAATGATTGAGATGTTTTGAACCTGCTGTCAAATGTTGACACTCTATAAAGAGCATCTGTGCCTGGCTCAAAGTCAACCGCAATCAAGTCAAACTCATGTTTACCAACTTTGATGTAAATGTTTTCTGCAAAATGTTCAATTTCGACAATGTTTACAAGAGGTTGCTTCAAAAATGCAGACCAGTTGTTTGCAGACACAAATTTTTGCAATGCGTTTTCTGTTGTCATTGAAATGGCTTGATTTTGTTGTCAAATGGGTCAAATGTCAGTTTGCACAATTGCATGCTGTCATAAAATTTGCATGCTTCATCAACAGTCATTGGTCTAAAACTGTCAATTGCAATGCTGTTTGCAAGAGCAAATCTTGCGCAATCTCTTAAGAACTTGAGTGGTCTGTTTGTTGGGTCAGACGCTTCTGAACTGTAAAGCACAAAATGCGGCTCAACAAACATTGGGTTCTTGTCAACAACAAAGCCCTTGATGATTGCAAAATGAGTTGCTCTTGCAGCTTTGTTGCTGAACACTACAAAGCTGCCTGTTGGATATGTTGCATTTAAATGCTCAACAATTTGTTGAGTTGTAGTGAAACGTTGTGTCTTTTTCATGATGTCAAACATTTTCGAAGCCCATCAATTCTTTGCGAACATTTGAGTTGTTGCCAAACCATGCATCAAATGCTTGCCATGCAAAGTCATCAGCAACAAATTGTTCATGCACAGGATTGTTGAGCATATATTCAAACTCTTCAGAAGTCATTGCAGCCAAACCTTTTTTGTAATCAAGTCTCCACTTGTTGTCAACCAATTGTTGCTCAGATGCTTCAAACTCTTTTGCAGTGTAAAAGTAGAGTTTGTCTTGACCCTTTGTTGCAACTACAAGCGGTGCCATGATGTGTTGAATGATGCCTTGCTCATAAAGTTCTGGCCAAAACTTCAAGAAGAATAATGAAATCATTGCACATATTGAGTCGCCATCAACATCAGCATCTGTCAAAATGGAAATTCTTGTGTATCTCAAAGTCTTTGCATCAGCTCTTTGACCAAATCGAAGACCAATTGATTGCATCAAGCCTGCAAGTTCTGGCTTGTTGATGAGTCTTTTTTCATTTTCGTAATATGTGTTGCCAATTGATTTGCCTCGCATGCAATAATAGCCTTGCATCAAGCCATCTCGATATGCTCGCAAACCTTGAGAAGCAGAGTCGCCTTCAACAATGAACAACTCACAGCCAGTTCTGTCGCCTTTCTTTGAAGCATCTACAAGTTTGTTGACATAGAACTGTTTTGTTTTGACAGTCAATTTGTCGTTCATTTCTTTTTGCTCTTTCTTTCGTTGCTTCTCTTCTTCAAGTTGCTTCTTGATTTTGCATTCAGTCAAAATGCGATCAAGCAACTCAGTTTTGAGCAAATGTTTCTTGAGCTTTTCAGAAATGTTGATGTCAAAGCCAAATTTTGATGTAGGTGTTGCAAGAGTTTCTTTTGTTTGTGTTGTGAATGCCGGATTGGGAATGTTCCACATTGACAAAATTGACATGTGCTTGAAGATGTCTTTCTTTTGCTTTGACATGTCATAACCATGCTTGTCTTTCAAATGATCGATGATGTAGTCTGCACAAACATTTGCAATGAAGTCCATGTGCTTGCCATAGTCACAACGAATTGAATTGACAAGTGCAAAGCTTTCAAAGTAGCCATGTCGACTTGGGCCAATTTCAAAAGCATAGTTGAGCTGACCAGTTGCTTCATTGAAGTTCTCATCACCTCTAAACTGCTCAGTGTGCTGCCACAAATCTTTGTATTCCCAAAAATGCTTGAATGACCATTCAAAGTGTCTGACATCTTTGCCTGTCTCATCTTCTTCATGGAACTCAACAATCAAAGCATTGTTGACATCTGAACCCATGACAGCAGTCTCAATGCATCTTGATAGCCACTTGTCTACAACATCTTGCGGAAATGCCTCAAGCTTTTCACCAGGTGAAAGCTCCCATCTTTCCATGTCAAGATGTGCTTCAATGTAGGTGAAGTGTTCTGACTTTTTGCAATTCTTGACAATTGCATCAGATTTTGAAGACATGTTGTCATGCCATGTGCATTCAAATTGCTTGCCATCTTTTGCAGTCACAATTTTGAATTGCTTTGACATGACATTGACAAGTGATGCACCAACGCCATTTGTGCCTGCAACAGTGCCTCTGTCATCTGAAAAGTTTGAGCCAGACCGAAGAGCGCCAAACAACATTTCAGGCAGCCACTCATCATACTCAGGATGCTTGACAACTGGGATGCCACCATTGTCCCACATTGCAATTTTGCCTGTTGCAGGACAAACAATTGCAGATATGTGGTCTACAACTTGACTTCGGTGTTCATCTAAGCCTCGAACTCGTTCATCAAATGCATTGTTGATGAGCTCATTGAACATTGTGTTCAAAGAGTCGCAGCCAACTGCATTGTACTCACGATAAATTGGTCTATCAAGTGTTGGGTCATATCGTTCAACTTCACGTTCACCAGTGAACTCCATGTTCCCTATGTAAATCGCCGGCCGCTGAATGATATGTTCAATATCTGTTAATTTTCTATATCTACTTATGTCCATGAGATTGTTTCAAAAGTTGTTGTTAAATATGAATTCGACAAAGTGTGCGTCATTTGCAAATCAATCTTTTAGTAAATCCAAACGTGTTGTACAAGTTGAATTGTTCTAACAAACCTCTGTCAAAATGTTGTTGACATGCAATGTTTTGCAAGATGTAATGAATATCATTTTGATTGTATGACAATCTGCCAATTACAGGTTCAACTTGCAACATGCATTTGAGCAATGCTACTACTGCTGCAATCAGCAATCTTGTGCTTTCATTTTCATCACTAAAAAATCTACAAGGTGTTGGTAGCAAATCGCTGTACTTGTATGTGATGAGTTCTCCATTAATTGTTGAAGCAGTCCAAGGCATTTTGATATCTACAAACAGCTTGTTGGTGTCTTTGTCAAACTCAAAGTCTTTGATTGATGGCGAAAAGCTGATGTTTGTGATGTGTTTCAAATCAGGATTGATTGCTTGCATCTTTGGCCACAAAGCATTGTATGAGTTGATGACAGCTGTTAAAAATGTATCTGCATCAATGAGTTTGTTGTTTGCAGATGCATTTTCAAGTGTGTCAACGTCTGCACATTCCAAAATTGCTTTTGCCAACTTGATTTGCACAAGTTGTTCAAGACGTCTTTGTTGGAGATGTTCAACTTGGCGTGCTTGGAATGCATCAGCAGTCATTGAATGATGACATTGACGTTCTGAGAACATGCAATCATCTATGACAACATGTGTGTACATGTCAGGCTGCTCCATGATGTCATCCCATTGTTCAACAATGTCAAATTTGTCAAGAAATGATGTGTGACATGGTTCAACATAGTCATCATTGAACTTATCTGTCCTGACTGCAATTGCTATGCATTGCAAAGTTTGCTTGTCAAATGTCAGAACTGTGTAAGGTTCATCTTGCATGCAATGGCTGTAGCACCATTGAGTTGATTTGATTGATGCTATGTTTGTTGAAAGCATCTTTTGAATGTCATATAGTGTGACAATGTGTTGCTTCCATGTAGCCAAATTGTTGTCAGTCTTGTTGTTTAGAAGTGCTGTGACAATTTGTTTGCTTGTTGAAGATTGATTTGTCAAGATTGATTTGAATGTTGTTGCTTTCATGTTGCTTTTATATTTTGTTATATGAGTATCATGTAAATTTATTTTCTTTTATATGAATATAATACAACAAGCATGTCAAATTTGCAATGCATTTAACATCTTTTTTAATCATAAATTTACAATTTATGACTTATATGACACGCATATCAACATTTTGATAAAATGTTGCATTTTGCAATATTTTGTAACAACATGTTCAACAACATGTCAACTTGTACTCATCAAGCATTCTTACATGCGTCAATCCATTCTTGAGCACGTTGTCTTGTCAAGAATGTCAATGTTGTGCCATTTAAGTCAACGACATCAATCCACAACTTCTTGCGCATGCAAAACAGCACAAATGATGCACAACAAACTTGCACAACAAACATGTGATGTCTTTGCTTGACTCTACACACATTGTGTCTTGCAAAATGATGTTTTGCTGATGCATGTTGTCTCATTGACTTGTAGCAATCATTGAACTGAGACCATGCAATTGACCAGCTGATAACAGTGATGCAACACATCATTGCAAGCACAACACCGCAAACAAGCTCAGCCAACAACATGACCAGAATTTCTATCATTTGCAAAATTGTGTTCATGATAACCAAAGAAGCCATCTGAGTCATTTGTTTCATCTTCTTCAGGCTCAAACTCTTCATTTTGTTGTTGCCAAGCTTGTTGACAGTTTTGCTCATATGCTTTGATTGCAGCAAATTGACTTGCATTTGCATGAGCTTTTCTAATCCAACCTTGTTTGCCATCAAAGATTGGGTATGATTTGTCTGCTACAACATACACAGGAATTTTGAAGCCATCTGACTTCTTTGTGAATTTGACTGCTGCCTTTGCAGAAACTACTGTTGCTTTTGCGACAAACTTGCCACTTTCAAGTTGCATGTAGTACAAGCTGTCATATGCATTTGTTGTGTCGTACATGATGTTTTGATTTTGAAGTTGATGTCATTGAAATGTGTTGTTTGACTCTTTCTTGATGCGTTCAGAGTTTTGATGATATGTTGCATAATCATCGCCAGACCCATATGCTTCATCAGTCAATTTGCTGATTGACAATGTGTCTGGTATGTTTCGAGTTCTTGACCATGTTGCTCTTGCAGTTTTCTTGATGTACCCAGCAAGCCAAAGCATGCGCAAAGTCTTGTTGAGAGTTGTGTATGCAATGAAGTCAGGATATTTTGAACATGTTGCGACAATCAAAGCAGTCGTGAATGTTTCATGACTGTTTATGAAGTCGAACAAGATTTGTTTGCCTGTTGTTATTGAAACTTGATGAGGAAATGTCATGATGTTGAAAATGTTGTTGAATGTTGTCAAATGTAGTTCAAATGTGCTCCACAAATTTTGCACCATGTGTCAAAATGCTGTTCATCTGTGTGTGGATTGTACTCTTCTTTTCGTTCAATTTGCTCAACAAATGCATGATGGCAAACAATGCCTGGCTTCTCAATCTGTTTGCGTTGACTAACAATTTGCAAAGCAACTTTGAATGCTTTGAATGTCTTGATTGCTTGGTCAAGTTTTGATGCATTGTTTGATGTCATTGCAACATTTGCTTGAATATTTGTTGAGATTGTCAACAAATCTTCCATTGCATCAGACCACTGACGCAGCACCACTGAATTGTTGAACATTGCAGGCTGTACAGAAGTTTTGCGATGTAATACACTGACTTGAGTGCATGCAGTTGACCATTTGAGTGTAGTAGCATGTGTCAACACAACCCAATTGTTGAACATGCTTTGCAATTGTTTGATGCAGCATGCAACATCTTTTGCTTGTTGAGCCAAATTAAATTGTGGAAGTTGATATGATGTTGTTTGCATGTCAAATCAAATGTTTGAGTCTTGAAAGAGTTGTTTTGTCAACTTGTTTGTTGAACCTTGAGCAGTTCTGTTCATGCATGCCTGTTGCAAGTTTGCCACACATGCAAAACATTCCTTGCTTGTCAGACAATTCATTGAACACTTGTTGTCTTGTTGTAACCCATGCTGCAAAATGTTTGTCTTTGAGCAATGCAATTTGTTGAGTTGTAGTCATGATGTTGAAGTTGTTGAAATTGTTGAAGTTGTTGAAATTGCGCATCACAAATCCCAATTGTGAAACTCATCTCTGCATTCATGCACAAACTCAAATTGCAAGCCTGCTCTTTCACAATATTGGCGACCAAAGTCAATGCCAAATCTGTCCATTTGTCTCATAGCATATTGAAACTTGTTGATGATGCTCCACAATTTTGGTGCAGAACCTGGCAATGGATAGCCGCCTTGTCGATAGTGATACCACTTGAGCAAGTCATGGAATTCCCATGGTTCTGCTTGACACTCAATTGCAAAACAGTCTGCAAACTTGTCAAGTCTTGGCCACAAGATTGTGTTGATGTAATTGCGAGTCTTTGCACAATTGTCAATGATTGATTTGACATCATCAGGCAATTGCATGTAATCATTGTCATCAAGTTGAGCATCAGTTGGATTGTCAATCTCAATGTCTGCAAATGCAAGTTTTGAGAATTCATTTGTCTGATTTTGCATGTCTTGATAGAATTGCTTCTTCATGATAGCTTGTTTTGCAAGTCTATCAGACAAATCTTCAATGCCGGTCAATTTCTTTTCAGCAATTTCCTCTCGAGACTTGCCAAGCATGATGTCTTTGCAAACGTCAACAAGTTCTAAGAACCACCATTTGTCAATCAATGTAGTGTCTGCAAGCAATTCTGCAACCTCATTCCAGCCATCAATCTTAATTGAGTCTGCTTTCTCACAAATCTCCGTCATTGTTTTGTCTGCTTCAGACAAAATCAAGTTTGCTTTTGTTTTGATGTCCGCGTTTGGGTCAAGCTTGATGAGTTCTGCAATTTCAGAACTGTTTTGCAACATTCTGTTGCGTTCTGCTTCTAAGTTCTTTTTTCGTGCCATGCTGTTGAAGTTTTATGTTTGAAATATTATAACAACAAATATGAAAATGTGCCTTTGAAACTTGTTTAGATTGCTTGCACATCAACTTCAATTGCTCTACACATTCAATTGCTCTACACATTCAATTGCTCTACACATTCAATTGCTCTACACATTCA